>Ga0163147_10006131_pt1 | contig 14256 bp, 12 predicted proteins | sample OliLakLV19MP6G1_FD_148597 | JGI IMG/M metagenome (GOLD analysis project Ga0163147, IMG submission 148597) | Freshwater microbial mat bacterial communities from Lake Vanda, McMurdo Dry Valleys, Antarctica- Oligotrophic Lake LV.19.MP6.G1 | ecosystem: Environmental > Aquatic > Freshwater > Lake >...
CGAACTCAGTCACGATCCTGATCATTCAGGATGTGTCGATGACCGAACGCGCGCGGCAGGATTTGAGCATCAACGCCGATACGGTGACGCTCATTTTCAGCGCACAGGCGATCGTTGAAGATGAAGAACAGCGAGAGCAGTTCTTCAAGGCGTTGGGGATTTGATGATGGAGAGTCAGGCTCGGTTGCGCGTGATGATTACCGCAAAAGAAGCATGGGATGAAAAACCTTACACGCAAGTCTGGGACATGAAAGAGCGGTTACTAGACCTTATATTAGGGTTTGGTAATGGCGTTTGGATGGAAATCAGGGTTATCGCTGAAACGCAAGACGGTTTGGATGCCATGCGTGGATTGCTCTCCAAAGGCGGCTACACGGCTGATAGATTGCCCGATCCAAAAACGACACTATTTCAAGAAGGAGACGAATGTTGGGCGGGATTCGTGTTTCTTGATCTCAACCTCAAGCCACTGCCGTAATTACCTTGTCTTATAAGAATATACTCGATGATAGCGTTGGTCTTTTGACGGATTGCCTCGTCTAAAATGAAAAATATCACATTGAAAATCAAACTTTTCCTTCAAGCCTAGCGCTATGATGAGCGCACCTGGCGCTTGTAAGTAGAACTCGACATGGCGGCAGTTTCCGCGCCCTCGTGGCAGAGCTTCCGTCAAGATGAAGGTTACAGCTTCGCCCCATTCCTTCTCGTCGTCCTCCGACAACGAAAAAAAGTACCCCTCATCCTCAACATGTACAATAGGAGCACGCACTAGAATAGTCCACAGCGATTTATTTGGTCGCGCTTCGATATATTGCAGATACGTGTCGAAAACAGGTTCGTTGATCAGATTGGTGAACTGCAAGAAGACTTGAACAACATCGGATTGGGTCAGTTTGCTGTCACGTCTGCCCACTAGAAAAGCATTCATTCCGCGCTGAGAACGTCCAATCAACAGTCCTACAGGTGCAGTTGGCTTCCTGCCAAACGACAATGAGGTTCGCCAACGTTTCTCGGCGTCGCCGAAGGTCATATTTCCCTCGTCAAGAATGTCCTTGAGATTGCTGTGGCTCAATTGATTAGGTACAGGTGTAGCTTTGGGTATTGCCAAAATCAGTTGCTCCAGCGCGGTGTCGAATGACTTGCTGAAATCAATGCCTTGAATGGAATCAAGCCCCCATTTTTTCAAATAGGTAGTTTCGAGAAAAACAGGAACAATCGGGATGTTATGTTTACGTGCAATCCGAATTTCCTCGTCCATGTACTTGCTTAGTGCCGCATTTTCTGTAGCAATCACCAGCACATACTTGGCGGTCTTGATGCCTGCGTCAATCTCTGCTGCCCATTCGCTGCCTCCAGGAATGCTCAACACATCCATCCACAGCCGATAACCGCGATCTTGTAAGGTTTCGATCAGCCGTTGAATTGAAAACCCATTGAACACAAGTTGACTGTCGGCGTGAGCGTAACTAATGAACAAATCGGTCATAAATCATCCTTTCTGTGGGAGCTTCCGAAACACGCCATAACCCTGGGCAGTTTTTGCACCTACGCCATACTCTATCAGACCTTTTTCAAGGTACTCCAACGCAACCTTTGCTAAATCAACATCCTCTGCTGTGCGCGCACCCACAGCGAAATCAAATTTCTGGTTTGCTTGTACAACCAGATATGTGATTGGTACGGGGTTTTGGTCATCGGAGGGCGCGGGGCGATTTGCTGGAGTTGTGTAGTAACTGCTGAAATGCGGTGTCATGACATCGACTTCAAACGGATTTTTATCACCGTGATATATGCCGTTGAAGAATATCACTCGACCAATCTCAGCTACGCAACCAAAAATCAGTCGGAACAGCTTAATCGAGTCAAACAATTTCTCTCGCTTCTCATCGTTTAAGTCGCGTAAACCGTATTCGTTCAACGTTGCACGCTTCAACTTTTCAGCACTCAACCAGTTATCGAGCGTATTCAGCGCGGTTTCGATCTGCTGGTCGGTGAACTGAAGCTGCTGCGCGATGCCGATCAACGCAAAAGTTCGTGCCACCCCCTTGAGCGCCGAACCGGGAATGACGGGTGCGCCGCTGCTGCGATCCAGCGTGATGGCGGTTTCAAGCGCGTGTTCTGCGCCCAACCCGACGATGAGGCGCGATGCGGTTTGCAGCGCGATTGGCTGCATTGCGCCGAACATACCGCGCCCAACCATTTCCTCCCACCGACTGCGCTGTGCTTTCAGCAGGTTAGCATCAATATTTACATGACAAACCTCATCAAGCCATACTCGACGCGGTCTATCTGAGAGGGCAAATTCCCGTTTCTGTTGATTTTGAGGTTTTGTGCGATCAGTACCATAAGGTACAAATCTATCTAACATTAGTCCAGGATGGTGACTATCTTGAACACCTTTACGATTCATCAAGTGATTGATCGACTCTCCACGATAGAGCCAATCGAAATCAACGTCTTGTTGCTTATAAGCCATATCAATCACCCTCGCTGCTCTTCCAGCCCTTTGCCTCGGCATATCGCTTCAGCCAAGTAGCGTAGGTGATCAGTTCCGCCGTCGCACGGCGGTATTGATCGGTCGAGGCTGTGCGAATGAACACCATAAGATCATTGTTACCTAACACGAATTGCAAGCGAATACCGAGATGAGCCAGCACCCTTTCATGTTCACGATTTTTACCGTTGTCGCCCAACGGTTTGGATGCCAGAAATGCTGCCGTCACTGCCAATCCGTTGGTCTGGATCATAGCAGGCAGTCCACGCGCCAGTGTGCCGTACTTACCTTTGACTTTTGCATCATAGTGGTCATTCACATCGGTGATTGCCTCCCACGCCTGTACTGCGCGAAGCTGCTCCGTCGTTTGACGCTGCGATTGTCCCGCGTGCTGTGTCATTCCACACCTCCCCAGCGCAGTGCCACCTGACCATAGCCGACCGTTTCATCGCCGCCAATCTGAATGCGCGATGGATTTTTCTCACTCAGCCATTTCAAAACTTTTGAGTCGGTTGGATCATTTTCAAAATAAGTGCCTTTGAGCTTTTCCGGCTGAATGCGTGGTTTGTGCGTCGTCACGGGGACATACAGCAGGCTGTCGGCGGGTAGTGACTCCATCGAAAAGAGAGCAGTTCCATCCACCGTCTTGGTATCGCGGTTCAATTTGATGCGTGTCGTCACTTCGGTGGAGTACAGCACAAAATCCCGGAAATCATCATCTGGCAGAATGACGAAACGGCTAGAAAAGGCTGAACAGTAATAGCTCTTGTAGCTATTGGTTTTCGGCAGCGCATTGCCTGCCAACCAAGTTGACCACACTTCGGCGATGAGTCGTTTTTCCTGAGACTTCTCAATGGGATACTGTAAATCATAACGCAGTTCCCCGTCCATTTCGCCAACTGCGAACGTAAACAGTTTCTGCCGATACTGATAATCTTCCAAAACAATCGTTGTACCATCTAGAACGACGGCATCGCTGCTGGCATAGGCTTCTGTGTGATCGGCTTGTGGTTGGGGGGCAGTGGCGGGCAGCAATGGGAACGGGTCTTTTTCAGTACCCAAGTGTCCTGCGTCGCGGGCGAAACGTGCCAGCACATCACGGCACGTCACCCATGCGAGAACACCTTTGAGCGAACGAACTGGAAAGGCAAGAATGCGTGCATCGCCTATAGCGACTGCCCCGCCATAATCTGGTTGATCATCGGGGCCGAACACGACGGATTTGTTTTGGTCGTCTTTGCCGCCCGGATACTGCTGGCGCAGTGCGCCTTTCACGCCGCTCCCTTGAACAATCGGATAATCTGTCGTGCGTTCGCGCTGGATCGGCAAATCGATTGCGCCAAGCCCGGTTCCTGTACCCGCGTGGGTCGCTGACTCTGTGTAGATGAATAACGTTCCAACTGCCATGTACGTATCCTTTATAAGTTGGTGGAGAGGCGTAAATACTCGCCAAAACCAAGTGTTGTCAGGGGGAGTTCACCGGCGGGCTGCTCAGTGAGCAGTTCAGGTAAATCAATGCCATTATCCGCTGTAAAAACGCTGCCCGGCGGCGCATACCGTCGAATGGGTCGTGGTCGGCGTTTTACCAAATCCCAACCGCCAAACGCTGAGGGACGCGGGACAGCCCGCGCCGTGATACCGCTGATACTGGGAACGCCTTGCATGAAATATGCGGGCGTAAGCAAGATGAGCTTTGATGCGCCGACTAAATCCTTCGGCAGCATGTTAGCAGGCGGATCAACGCGCTCGATGCGTGCCGAGCGTCCTTCACCCCCTAACTTGGAAACTTCCATTGAGCCAATTTCAGGGAAGATGATTGACCAGGGTTCGCTGCCGGGAACTTCGACAAGCAATCCGATTCCCCCACACGGACGAATGAAGCTGGCGCTGTACAACATACCTTCATCGGCACGCACCGTTCGCGTGGAAGCGTCGATGGCGTTCCCGAACCGCTGTTCGCGCACGAAAAGGTCATCTTCGCGTAAACAGTCATTGGGTGAGAATTGTCCTCCACCCTTATAGAGCGTGGCAAACTTGCCTTCTGCCAGCCATAGAGGTGGGGTTGGCACTTCATCTTCAAGATCGATCTCGGAGGAATCGCGCAGTACATGAAGCTGCTTTTTGCGTTCCCCTCTCAGTACCACATCGGCAGGTAAGGGGAAATAGCGTACAATTTCGCCGCGTTCACTTTCCCGCCGCGCTAAATACGGACCGCGCATCCAAAACTCGCCGAGCTGATCTGCCGGATCATGAGCATAAGGGTTGCCAATCTGTTTGGTTAGAGTTGGGCTTGTACGCTTGGCGTAGTCATCCCAGTCCACACCCGAACGATCAATCGCCAGCGAACGCAGCATTCCTTGTAGGGTGAACGCCGTCGGGGGAAACAGGCTGTTGGCGACATGCCCCGCGCCGCTGTCGAACGGTTTGCCGTCGCGGAACATCCACACATCGAGCGATTCGATTATCAGCCACATCATGTGCCTCCTTCCTGTGAGAGAAAACGCGCTAAGTACACGAGTGCCTGCACATCGAACCAACCATGACCGTTTGTCAGTGACTCACCAATTCTTTCCAGATGGGTCCGAAGCGAATCAGCGGGATTATCGTTCATCTTTTTGTATTGATCAGAGCATCGCCGTTCAAACAAACGCTGGAAGGTCAGTTGACGTAATTGGGATGGAATCTCGACATGGGTATAGCGCATCGTCAAGCGATCCTCGCGCTCAAGCTGACGGGCATACAACGGATCATTGTTGCTGACCATGCTGTAGAGAAGTTCCGGCAAATCTGAAGCCAGCCCATGAGCGATATGCTGAGCCACCATCGCATCGCGCATCGCCGTCAGCGTATCGACGACCGAAATCCCACTGCGTACCCATGTGCTGCCGCCCGACTGCGGCTCACCGGAACGACGCAGCACCTCGAACGCGAATGCGCCCGATTCGTTTGTGCGGTAATGTTCTTTCGCTTCATGTTCGGCGCGTTTGGCAGCACGCACTGCCGCTTGCAACGGGTGCGTCCGATGCACAATGGCGACACCTGTACTGATCGAATGATGGTTTGCCGCCTTAGGAAAAGCTTGACGAATCGCTTCGACAGCAGTGAAAACGCTACTCAAGGGTAGCAGCGCCAGCAGATCATCACCGCCTGCGTAGACAACTCGTCCAAATGCTTTTTCAACCTCTGGAAGCATCTTGTTACGTGCAAACTGAGTCAGTCCGCCGCTAAAATCACGATACTCCTCAGCCGTTTCAAATTTCTCTGCGGCTTCCCGCATTCTATCCCCATCCATTGCCATCACCGCATAATAGCTGCTCGGTTCCGTGATGCCTGCTGCTTGATAGAGTCCCTTGAGTGCGACTCGCGCATTCTCGATCAAGCGTCGGTCGATGTCTCGATGCTGAACGCCGCCGATATGCTCAGCTAATGGTCGCGGTTGAAGGTGGTCGAGATAGAGAAAGTCACCATCCAACTTCAACAAGCGCATCAATACATCGTCTTGCCGCCAATTTGTAGACAAAACGCCTTGATAGGCGGGCAGAATTTCTGGTTGAGCAAAGTAGGGATTGGTTTTATAGCGGTTGTACAGTGTTTCGAGCGCGGTGAGATAACTGCTTACCGCCGGACGTACTGCCTGCCAATTCTGAATAAACTGATGCCGTGTGGTCGCGCTGGCAATACTGCTGGTCGATGGAAATCGCTCGATATGCAGCTCCTGGTTGGCTTCATGTCCGAACCGCTTGACGATACTGAAGGCGCTAAGGCGCTCGCCTTCGCTGAGTAAAGCCGAGTTTCGCTGCCGTTCTCGCACTATGCCCCAGTATGTCCTGAGATCGGACAGATAAATTTCGCCGCTCGGCTCATTGTGAAGTACCTCATGTTCTCCTGTGACGGAGCATTTGTAGCCGGGTTCGCCGTCGGGATGCTGAGGCATGACACGCACCAATTTACTCGCGCCAATCTGCTGCATCAGCGGTGTGAAAACACCTTCTCCGAAATGGGCGTTATCCTCCACTGTGGTTACAGCGGAATAGAACTCCAGCCAATACTGGGGATCGATTTGGCGTTTCCAGATTTCACCGTTGATCGCCATTTCCAGCCCGTTTGGGCGTGGATTTGTGAAGTAGATGTGCGTGTTCTCTGCATAGGTTCGCCATGCAGTAAAAACCGCCTCGCGCGCACGATCAATGATTGTCTCGGCGGAAGTATCTACCCCACAGCGAAATAAGAAGCGGTTGGGAATGCTGCCACCTTGCGCTGAAGCAGTCGGATCAGGCGTAACAATTTCTGCACCTGCCTCTTGCGCCGCCTCAACCCCCGTGCCAATCAACCGTTGCAGCAGTTGGCTGCCCACCCATAAATCTTGTGTGCGTCGTGCCTGCGCGATCAGGGTTTGCACCGGACCGACTGTGATAATGCCGTAGGTATTGCTTACCATCTCGTCGTATTCCCATAAGAGCGTTCAAAATCAGAGCGTGCATTAAATAGGTCAACCACTTCCTGCACGCGATCCCATTTTTCGTCTCCCCTGCCACTGCGAAAGATGGTGACGATGGGGTAGTAGTTTCCGTCTCCGCATTGATATACTCGCATGTGCAGAGCGGATGCACGGCGCTCATGTCTATCACGGCGACCTAAAGCATTATTGAGTTCTTTGATTTGAGTTTTGTTTAGGGTATATCCCCACGCCCATTCATCAGGAATCGGATCGTTTGTGTTTTTCTTTTTGTTAGAGGTTGTGACTTGCTGCCCCGCCGCGTTCACTGAATACTGGCGGTGGTATTTCCCTGTCAATGTCCACATCTGTTTCAACGCGCCAAGATAATCGTTCGCGCCTCTCGTGCCGACAAAGACACGGCAGTGATCAGGCACGAAGATGGGATAAGCAGGAACAGATGTAGGTGAATAAGATGTAGGCGAGACAGCAACAGCACCTTCGATGTAAGGAAAAATCTGCGTTTTCAACGCCTCTGCCAGCGCCATACCATTCTGCACATTCATAGGGCGTAAAATATCAGGAGCTTCATCATCCCCGTCCCCAACAATTTGCAGCCCGCCACCGCCGCGCCGCGCTCGTTTGCCAAAGCCGCCGAGCGTGAACGCCAACAGTAACGCGCTGTAAAATGCAGGAGTGAACACGTCGCGGCGCAGCGGATGCGAGATAAGCAAAAGTGTAAATTCTTGTTTGGTACCTGCTTCTGTTTCCTTATAACCAGCGAACTTAAACCTTTCTGGCAATACCTTTAAAGCGTTATCCCAACGCTCATCGTTGCGAGAATAATTTCCATTCGGGTCAAAATCCACCGCTTCAAGCTTGTGCCTCACTCGCACCGTCACCGCCGATCCGTGTGTGGTGCTGCCAAAGATGCGGCTTTCGGCTGTGTGCAGTCCGTCAATATTTCCGCCGTATGCCGCGCCGTACACCGCGCGCAGCCAATAGCGCAGACCGCCGCGCAGCGACGCAGCCCGTATTTCCGGTTGCGCGGCATAAGTATCTTTATGTGCGCCGTTGAATGCGCCAAACATCAACAGCGGCGTGACCAACTGGAGTTTCAGAACGAGCTGCGCCATGGGTAATTTACCTGTGCAAGATATTGGGATAGAAATTTTATTAGCACAAATCCATTCTACCCTGATTTTTTGAATGGGGCTGGCTCCTGTTTAGTCTACCGGACACCTTTACTGTCCACCAAACTCTAGCCAGTTCAAATATCAGTGAATGTCCAATTCTTCGGACGCTTAGAGGTATTTATAACATGGAGTGTTGAGTTGCAGCAGCAAGGATTGCATACAAAACTGAGCAAAAATAAAAGTTGGCTGGTTTAACGTCCCAGCCACGACGAGGTAGTCACGCTGCACAGCGGTAAATCTTGTTCAGTTCGCGGTGCGCGACCAGCCGCAAATATTGGACATGGCTCTTCGACAGTTGCAGGCGCTGCATCAGGTTCTTGCAGCTCTCGTAAGCCGCCATACTCTGAAGGGTCGCCACCATCCGCAGATTGCCGTCCGCTTCGTAGCGGTCAATCAGGCGCAGCAGCGGGGCTTCAATTCCTGCACGAAAGCGATCTTGCCAAGTCTCTTTGGTCGGTGCGAACAATTCCAGCTTTGTACACAACTCCTCGCGCATCGGCTTGACGACGCTCGTCAGCCACCAGCACTTCTTCGTACCACCTTTGCCCGCAATCGCCGCTGCGTCATCGGAGCCAACCTCGGTTGTGATGTAGTACAGCGCCGCGAGGTGAGGCAGACTGTCGATGTACTTCTCGGCAGTCTCGCTGATGGCACGTTCGATGTCGAGCCGGAGGTCAATCGCCTCAGCATACTCAGCGTAGCCGCTGCTGTGACCATGATCGAACCCATCGATGACGAACTCATCCGGGTCACCGCTCCGCGTGGCAAGATCGTCGAGATAAACCTCGTGACGATACACCTTGCGGAAAATCTGTGGATTGGTGCGGTTCAAGAGCAGTTTCAGCGCACCGCCCTTGTCAACGCCTGCCAATAGGGTCGTGTCGGCGCTCAAGTCCATCCACAGCCGCATGAAAGCATGGGCGACCAGATCGGGAATGTCGATGTCCGCGTTACCGTAGTAGCGCAGCAAGCGATTGAGGTTGGGCGTGAGATCGGCGTAAATCTCATCGAAAGTACGCTCTCCCGCCCATGCGGTGGCATAGTGGGCAACTCGGGGATAAGGACGAATATCAAACGAATTCTTCATGGCAGACATGATGCTAACTCCCTCACATCGCTGGAGTCTGCCAGCGCAGGTGAGCGCAACCGCTCGCCACACGCGGGGCAGCGCAGGGAAGGAGCCTGTCAAACAAAAAAAGCCGACCTAGATGGGTCAGCTTCTTGTCGTTTGGTTCTAGGGTCGGCTTTTTAGACAGGTAGTTCGGTGGTCACGTCCCGAAGGGGTGGGGGCAGCGTACTGCCTGCCGATGTTTGATAGGAAGGCTCACGCGCTGTAAGATCGCCGCGTCGGCGGTTGTGCGAGGAGAAGAACTAGTCAACGAAGCTCAAGAACAGTACACCTGCTTTTATTTCCCCCCTATCAACCCACGTAGCGCCGCGTTGGGATACAGGATATGGACCCCGCCAACAAAATCTCCGGCGGCGAGAACTAATCCTGGCGCTATGGACACAACATCGATAGGTACATCCGCGCTGAAGGCGGCGAGCAATTTCCCCTCCCGCCAGAGTTGCAGGCTGTTATTTTTCAACAAAACGTCATGGGCATGTGCGATGGGGTCTAGTGTTATGCCATATTGCTGGTAGATGCGTTCTCGGTCCGTATGGTTATCCTTCAGTTCTTCAAGTATGTCCCCACTTTGAGCGTCCCACAGTTTGAGCGTCTTGTCCCAGGAGATGGAAAGAACAAAGCGGCTATCAGGGCTGAACGCCACAGCCTACACACCTAACGAATGGCCGCTGAAGGTACGGAGGAGCTGACCACTCTGGACATCCCACAGCTTGATGAGTATCTCGTCACCGGAGTCGGAGAGAACAAAGCGGCTATCGGAGCTGATCGCCGCCACCGCATTCATACGTTCCGAATGACCCGTGAGGGTGCAGGTGAGCTGACCGCTCTGAACATCCCACAGTTTGAGCGTTCCATCAGCGGAGCCAGAGAGGAGTTGGGTACCATTGGAACTGAAGGTCATCGTATTCATTCGACCTGAATGGGACTCCAAAGAGTACGTGAGCTGGTCGCTCTGAGCATCCCACAGTTTGAGCGTCTTATCCCATGAGCCAGAAAGGAGTCGAGTACCATCAGGGCTGAACGCCACGGCCTCCACACCTAACGAATGGCCGCTGAAGGTACGGAGGAGCTGACCGCTCTGGATATCCCACAGCATGAGCGTCTTATCCCATGAGCCAGAAAGGAGTCGAGTACCATCAGGACTGAAGGCTACCGCACTCACAGAACCTGAATGACCCGTAAATGTGTGCAGAAGCTGACCACTCTGGACATCCCACAACTTGAGTGTCTTGTCACTGGAGCCGGAGAGGAGTTGGGTGCCATCAGGACTGAAGGTCACCGCATTCACCCTATCCGAATGACCCTCAAAGGTACGGAGGAGTTGGCCGCTCTGAGCATCACACAGCTTGAGTGTCTTGTCACTGGAGCCGGAAAGGAGGTATTGTCCATCGAGACTGAAGGTCACCGCATTCACCTCATCCGAATGACCCTCAAAGGTACGGAGGAGTTGTCCGCTCTGGGCGTTCCACAGTTTGAGCGTCTTGTCCCAGGAACCGGAAAGGAGGTATTGTCCATCGGGACTGAAAGCCACCGTCGTCACCCTATGCGAATGACCCATGAAGGGTCGGAGGGGCTGACCACTCTGAACATCCCACAGTTTGAGTGTGTGGTCAATGGAACCAGAGAGGAGTTGGGTGCCATCGGGACTAAAAGCCACTGCTCCCACACCTAACGAATGGCCGGTGTAGGTGCGGAGGAGCTGACCGCTCCGGGTATCCCACAGTTTGAGTGTGTGGTCAATGGAACCGGAGAGGAGTTGGGTGCCATCGGGACTGAAGGCTACCGCCCACACCCTATCCGAATGGTCGCTGAAGGTGCGGAGGATCTGTCCGCCAGCGGCTTGTAGCGTTTGCTGCACCGTCAACAGGGCGGGCTGCGTCTCGTGCGTGGCGATAGCGGTCAGCAGCATATCAATATCAGGCTGATTCGCACGATGCGCGAGTAGTCGTCCATAGAGATGATTGAGCAGTTGTGTCTTATCTCTATTTAAGATGTGTGACGACATACGAATTGCACTTTGCACCAGCCGTACAGCAGAGTCATCTGGCAAATAGTCGTAATCTGTGATGAGAGTGCTTGGGTCGGTCGCGTTCAGTTTCGCTTGGAGGAAGTCGGCATCCAGCAGTAGATCGCGCAAGGTGTCAGCGTGCTCGGCTTCGGTTAGATGATACACAATACGCCACCACAAATACGGTTCATCTGGCGAAAGTTCATGCCACTGCTCAGCCTGATACGAATCCAACAAATCTTGATGGGTCTGCACATAACGATCACCGAGCTTTTCGCGGGTGTAGCTGTGCAACAGATCGTGCAGGGTAATCGTCCTATCTTCATGACGATCCACTAGCGCCAGATCGACCAGTGCGCTCAGCATTTCCAACAGGTCGAACTCGTCCACATCTGAGCGCAGGCGCTGCCATAGTTGCAGGATAGTTTGCTGCGGGATGGGAGTGTCTTCCTGAAAGATACCAAAAGTGTGATAGAGGAGACTATCATCTTCAATGCCCGCGAACGCTGCATCTACACCCAGAGTGATGCTGACTTCCAAGCTGTCATCGCGGTCATTCGCATTCCGGTCAATCTTCATACGTGAAACGCGGTCGAATGTGCGTAAGTAATCCGCACCGCTGAGGTTATCTTTCTTCATTCGCGCACCCGCCAGCTTCAGCGCGAGGAACAGATATCCGAGTTTTTCAGCGATTTCATCCAGTTTGGGATCTTCACCTACCCAGCTTCGCAGATAATCCGCTGCTTGTGACTCATCAATCAGCTTGAGGCGGTACTCGTTGGCGTTCAGCAGGTCATTGATTTGAAGATTGCGTGTGGTGATGAGCAACCGCGTGAATGTGCCTGAAATCAGGTCACGAAAGGCGCGTCCAACAGAAAGTTCCCACACGTCATCCAAGATAAGTAGACATTTCTTACCAGTGAGTGCCTTTTGTGCGTTCTGGCGAGCGGTGGTTTCGTCGGGATAATTGCTCAGATTGTCGCCAAGTGCCACCCCAACAGCGCGATACAGCTCATACAGCTTAGCGTTGCGTCCACTAGTCAACCAGACGATACCATCTGGAAAGGCAAAACGGACTTTGCGATCATAGGCGAAGGCGGTTGCTAAAACGCTCTTGCCAATGCCTCCCATTCCCTCAACGGCAGTTGTGCGCTTCTCCGCGCTAATGAGCGTAGGTTTGTCTACATCGGCAATAACTAGTTCACGCAGAGCATCCAGCGCCTCCGGGCGATTCAGGAAGTGAGGTGGCAGTGCTGGAACATTGTGAAATGCCCCGATTGGTGCGACGGGTTCTGCTAACTGCCGCTTGAGTGTCACCAGTCGTTCATCATAATCCGCATCGTTGCGAAAGTCGGGCGCATCAAACCCACTCAACTGGACGGAGAAATCTGTGTAATCACCCAGTAGGAGTGCGATGTTGATTCCTTTATATGCCTCGTAAGCGTACTGCCACTCATCCCGCACGTAATCAGATGTAAATGCACGCGGCCCCGCCACCAACAGCAGACGGTCAGCCCAGTCAATTGCATCGCGGATTTCCTGTAAGAAAGTCTTGCCCCGATTGGACAGCGTTTCACGATCCCACCAGACATCGAACTCGTCTTTGAGGTCATGATATAACCGCTCAACGAACATCTCATCGTCTGCACGGGCATATGAAATGAAGATGCGCTCCTTGCCAATATGTCTACCCCTAGAACGCGCCAATTCATCACGTACAACGTTCATCAGCGCGTCGATTTCCATCTGTTTGTCTACGCCAACTGTTTCGCGCAGCTGGTGCATGAGCCGAACGACCGCTGGTGTGCCACGTTCAATCTCACCGTGCTGGATCAGGGTTTGAATGATATGTGAAGTGAACTCGTGCGGCGTACCTTCTAGCTGAATTTTCGACAGCACATCCGTGCCAAAGAACGCTGCACCGATGAGCGCTCGTCGCTGTTCAAGTGTGTCAAAATATCGTATAAACAGATCAACGAGCTGCAGAAAAATGTCACGACTACTTGGCATTGGTCAATACTCTTGGTTAGGGAAATTTGATCTTCATTATAAGCCTTAGGGAGTTGTTGAGCTATCAAGATTCAATGGAAAAGCGGCGCTTATCACGCCGCTTCCAATTCCTATGGTTGGTTCTCCAATTTGCATCTGCGCTTGAACTTTTCGTACAGTCTCATCTTGGTTCTTAGTCGCATCTTCACGGGACGGCGCACACGGGTACCGCTCGATGTAATCGACATGACAAAGCCCTTTCCTTCCTCACGGATCACCTGTACCTTGCCGATGTAGAGAATATCCACCCATTCGCCGCTGGCGATCTCCTCTGCCAGCGTCTCCAGATACCGCTCTACTGACTCGCGGACAACGGATTTGGTTAAGCTGCGCCGCTGTCGGGCGACGTGGGCGACTCGCTGCGTATGATTCACGGGATGATCCTTTCAATTGTTAAGAATGTTAAGAACCTGTCAGTACCACCGACATACCGACACCGCCGACAATTTGTCGGTAGAGTCGGTTGTCGGTACTGTCGGTTTTGTCGGTACTTATTCCTGACTGACGACAAACTCGGTTGCGATGAACCACTCTGCCCGATCCATCCGGCGTTCTTCGACCAATCCGGCACGCATCAGATCGCTCGTCAGTTGCCGTGCCTGCTTCGCTGAAAAGTTCAGATTGCGGTAGAGATCGCGCAACGCAACCCCTGCTCCACCTGCCTGCCGAATGGTGGTCAGGATGCGATCCTGCTGACGGCGTTCCAGAGTCGCGTCGCCGCTTTTGTCGAGCTGGTCGAGCAGACGATGAGCGCTTGCCCGCCAGTGATCGGTGATGGTTTGAGCCGAGCGCCAGTGATCCACTGTAACTGTCGGTGCGTCGTCGTTCGTATTCAGCCAGTCCAGCGCCGCGAACAGCGATGCCAGTTTGAACGCCTGCACGTGCATTCGCCCGTACACGCCTTTCAGCCGCTCATCGAGTTCCATGTCGCGGCGAGGGTCGCAC
>Ga0163147_10006132_pt1 | contig 14255 bp, 11 predicted proteins | sample OliLakLV19MP6G1_FD_148597 | JGI IMG/M metagenome (GOLD analysis project Ga0163147, IMG submission 148597) | Freshwater microbial mat bacterial communities from Lake Vanda, McMurdo Dry Valleys, Antarctica- Oligotrophic Lake LV.19.MP6.G1 | ecosystem: Environmental > Aquatic > Freshwater > Lake >...
ATTCTTTGTTCTCGTTGGAAGACGTCTAATTGCAACAGTAACAATCTGACATTCACTATTTTTAATACTTTTAACAGCATCATTTGCCGTTTTATATTTTCCAGTTCCTAACATTAAACGAGAATTAAAAAATTTCCCTCCGATTTCTAGCTTATCTGAATCATTTTTCATACAATTTTTATTTTATAAATACTCCCCAGGTAGGACTTGAACCTACGGCTACTCGGTTAACAGCCGATTGCTCTACCACTGAGCTACTGAGGATATAATACTTAATTATTATGTTACCATAAACTCTCTTAAAATACAAATTTTTTATTTTAAGAGAGTTTCCTACTTTAAAAAAAATTATCTAACATTATAATTTATTAAAAACTAAAAATCTTAAAACATGAGAATCCATTTTTAAAGCATTTGAAAAGTTATTTATATATTTTGGCATACTAGAGAAATTTAATTGGATATAGTTTCCTTTAACTTTATTATTAATGGAATATGCTAAATTATGTTTTCCACGTGAAATTACGGAAATATCACATACATTAAATTTTCTTAAATTTTTTGCATAGTTAAATACCCAAGTTTTTAATTCACTATCATTAAATTCCTCTGTTAATAGAATCATTATCTCATATTTTCTTAGTACTGACATAATATTAGGATTTTATTTAAATTAAAGCTATAATACTTTACGATAGAAATTAATGTCAATTTAAATTCTTACTATTTTAAAAAATTGTATGTTGATTATTCTTTAGAATTTATTTACTGATATTAGTATTTATATATATAATCCAATCATTTTTTAGTACAATAATATATTACAAAATAATTTATATAGAAAATTTTTACTGGAGAAATTTCATGAATTGGAATGAAATTCAAAACTTTTTCTCAAATATCGTTTTTGGCGTTTTGTTATTTGCAATGGTGATATATTGGATTAATTTATCCTTTTTTACTGAGCGATCAATTTTCTTTCAAATTGGTCGAACTAGTACAATAATAGCAAATCTATTACTATTTTTTATTCTTTGTTCTCGTTGGATTATCGCTGGTTATTTTCCACTAAGTAACTTATATGAATCTTTGTTATTTTTAACATGGACTTTATTAACAGTTTATCTATATCTTGAAACTAAAACAAAAAGTAGATTAATTGGAGCAATGTTAATTCCCGTTACGCTATTAATTAATGGATTTGCAAATCTAACTCTTTCACCTGAAATGCAAAAATCAAGTCCTTTAGTCCCTGCTCTACAATCTAATTGGCTAATGATGCATGTCAGTATGATGATACTAAGCTATGCCACATTAATCATGGGATCCTTACTCTGTATTTTGTTTTTAGTTATCTCTCGTTATCAAGATATTGATTTAAAAATCATCGATAATTCATCATTGCCTTTATATAATGTAATGTTAGATTATTATGAAGCAAAACTGATATCGTCTTCTAATGAAATATCAGAACTGGGTAAATTGAAATTATTGCAAAGTCTTGATAATTGGAGTTATAGAATCATTGGATTAGGATTTCCATTTTTAACAATTGGAATTGTTTCTGGTGGAGTTTGGGCTAATGAAGCATGGGGCTCATATTGGAGTTGGGATCCAAAAGAAACCTGGGCATTAATAACATGGTTAGTTTTTGCTACTTATTTACATGCTCGTATTACAAAAGGATGGGAAGGTAAAAAAACTGCTGTCTTAGGTGGATTAGGCTTTTTCGTTATTTGGATCTGCTATTTAGGAGTTAATTTTTTAGGAAAAGGATTACATAGTTATGGATGGCTTTCATAAAACGTCTGATTTTTTATCTAACTAACTTTCAATTAATATTTTATTTTATTTTCAGATTTTTGTGATAAGATAAAATATTAAAGACGGTTTTATTTTTATCTTTGGTTTCAACAAAAATAATTAAGACAATTATTATTAATCTCAATAACAACAAGAAAACAAGATAGCTCGGAACCACCAGTTAGAAAGTTCTTAGAGTTAGAAGACTTAGAGTACAGAAGTACAGAAACCCCTAGCATGCTGATGGTGAAAGGTATTGGTAATAGTGAGATATGGTCTAGTGTTTAAGAGTTAATTTGCTAGACTCTTCAACTTTAATTAAAATTCTAATTTAAAACTTTGGCATTGAACTATTTTCCCAGGAGGTCTCCCTCCAAGTATTGTCGTCGATTTATAACGTTTCACAACTGAGTTCGAGATGGATCAGTGTGGTTCCGCTCAGTACACTAAAAACACCAAAGCAAAAATAGTTACTAGTAATTAAAATTCTAGCAACTATAAAAATTCAAGTCCTCGGTCTATTAGGACATCTCAGCTCATATATTACTACATTTACACTTAATGCCTATCAAACGGTTAGTCTTACCGTGACCTTACTCACTTACGTGATGAGAATACTTATCTTGAGATTGGCTTCCCACTTAGATGCTTTCAGCGGTTATCCTTTCCATACATAGCTACCCAGCGTTTACCGTTGGCACGATAACTGGTACACCAGAGGTATGTCCTTCTCGGTCCTCTCGTACTAAAGAAGGCTTCTCTCAATATTCTAACGCCTACACCGGATATGGACCGAACTGTCTCACGACGTTCTGAACCCAGCTCGCGTACCGCTTTCATGGGCGAACAGCCCAACCCTTGGGACGTACTACCGCCCCAGGATGCGATGAGCCGACATCGAGGTGCCAAACCTCCCCGTCGATGTGAACTCTTGGGGGAGATCAGCCTGTTATCCCTAGAGTAACTTTTATCCGTTGAGTGACGGCCTTTCCACTCAGCACCGTCAGATCACTAAGACCGACTTTCGTCCCTGCTCGACTTGTAGGTCTCACAGTCAAGCTTCCTTATGCCTTTACACTCTAGATACGATTTCTACACGTTCAGAGGAAACCTTTGTGCGCCTCCGTTACCGTTTGGGAGGCGACCGCCCCAGTCAAACTGCCCGCCTGAAACTGTCCTTTGACCAGATCATGATACAAAGTTAGAAATCTAACATTACAAGAGTGGTATCTCACTGATGACTCCAATATTCCCGCAAGAATATTCTCAACGTCTCCCACCTATACTGCGCAAATAAAGTCCAATTTCAATCTCAAGTTACAGTAAAGCTTCATAGGGTCTTTCTGTCCAGGTGCAGGTAGTCCGCATCTTCACAGACAAGTCTATTTCACCGAGCCCCTCTCCGAGACAGTATCCAAATCATTACGCCTTTCGTGCGGGTCGGAACTTACCCGACAAGGAATTTCGCTCAATTAATCTACTAATGTTTCCATTATAGTTGGACTCTATCTTAAGAAAGTAGTTGAATTCATACTTATTTTGATTTGACGAATTTTCTCAAGCCCATCGGCTGTTAAGTGCTCTCCTTTTTCAATCAAAAGAATCACTTTTCGAAATTTCGCAAAGTCAACACGTTTTCGTGTTTTGAACTGATGTTTCTCAAAGAAAGGAATAATTCGATCTCGTAGGTTCTCTTGTCCTCGAACTCGATAGGATAATCTCGTTCCGTGATTCTGTCGAACCACCCCACACCCAAAATAATCTTTCAGAGCGTACAAGACTTGCGCATCAACTTCATGTTGAACGACTGTAAATTCAGGAAGAACCTGAACTCCTAATTTCATCGATTCGTTTTGATTGATCCCTACGTGAAAGCACCCTTCTCCGTCTACAAAGCCAACAATCCACTGTGCATTCAAATTCATACTCATATATCTTTCTCCTTAACGTATAGTCTCTGAGGATCCTTTTTCAAGTTTCCTGCTGATTGTCCCCATGTCATGATCAATTCTAACTGTGTCTTAAAAGAACCGGCTTACCTAAAAGTGCGGAGCTTTGATTTCTAGCACGAGTATGTCATGTTTTGGAGGATATTCCAGCATACAGTTAAGTTTTACTAAGGCAATCAATTCACCTTAGGACCGTTATAGTTACGGCCGCCGTTCACCAGGGCTTCAGTCATCAGCTTCGCCGAAACTAACCAACTTCTTTAACCTTCTGGCACTGGGCAGGCGTCAGCCCCCATACATCGTCTTACGACTTAGCGGAGACCTGTGTTTTTGGTAAACAGTTGCTTGGATCTTGTTATTGCAACCTTATAAAAATAAGGCACTCCTTCTCCCGAAGTTACGGAGTCATTTTGCCGAGTTCCTTAGAGAGAGTTATCTCGCGCCCCTTAGTATACTCTACCTACCCACCTGTGTCGGTTATGGTACAGGCATTTTTTGTTTATGACATTGCGAGCTTTTCTTGGAAGTCTGACATAGACTGCTTCAACGCCTTAGCGTCTCGTACTCACGCCTCAACTCAAAACGTTTTCTCCGTTTCTCATCATCTCGAACGTTTCAACCGGTAAAACCAATATCCGGCCAGCTTAGCCTTCTCCGTCCCTCGATATCAACAAAAAATGGTACGGGAATATTAACCCGTTATCCATCGACTACGCTTTTCAGCCTCGCCTTAGGTCCTGACTTACCCTCCGCGGACGAGCCTTCCGGAGGAAACCTTGGGTTTTCGGGGTATAGGATTCTCACCTATATTTTCGTTACTCAAGCCGACATTCTCACTTCTGCTTCGTCCATATCCGCTTCCGCTAATACTTCGACCTACAACAGAACGCTCCCCTACCGATATATTTTATATATCGCACAGTTTCGGCAAATTACTTAGTCCCATACATTTTCGGCGCAGGTTTACTCGATCAGTGAGCTATTACGCACTCTTTAAAGGATTGCTGCTTCTAAGCAAACCTCCTGATTGTCTATGCACTCCCACCTCCTTTACCACTTAGTAATTATTTAGGGGCCTTAACTGGTGCTCTGGGCTGTTTCCCTCTTGACAATGGAGCTTATCCCCCACAGTCTCACTGGTAAACTATACATCTAGTATTCTTAGTTTGCAACGATTTGGTACCGAATTACCAGCCCGCATACGTAACAGTGCTTTACCCCTAGACTATAACATTTACCGCTGCGCCAAAACGCATTTCGGGGAGAACCAGCTAGCTCCGAATTCGATTGGCATTTCACCCCTAACCACAATTCATCCGCTGATTTTTCAACATCAGTCGGTTCGGTCCTCCACTTAGTATCACCTAAGCTTCAACCTGATCATGGTTAGATCATCCGGGTTCGGGTCTATAACCAGTGACAAACGCCCTATTCAGGCTCGCTTTCACTATGGCTTCAGCATTCTCTGCCTTAACCTGCCACTACCTATAAGTCGCCGGCTCATTCTTCAACAGGCACGCAGTCAGACGTTTAAGTCGTCCTCCTACTGATTGTAAGTTTATGGTTTCATGTTCTTTTCACTCCCCTCCCGGGGTTCTTTTCACCTTTCCCTCACGGTACTATTTCACTATCGGTCATTCAGGAATATTTAGCCTTACGAGGTGGTCCTCGCTGATTCACACGGAATTTCACGTGCTCCATGCTACTTGGGATTCAATTTGATTGTTTCAATTTTCGACTACGAGACTATCACTCTCTTTGGTTTAGGATTCCGACTATATTCGTCTAATTGTCACATTTAATCATTTCCAATTGTCCCACTACCCTTCTAATGAAGTTTAGGCTGTTCCCGGTTCGTTCGCCACTACTAAGGGAATCGTTTTTACTTTCTTTTCCTCTAGGTACTAAGATGTTTCAATTCCCTAGGTTCGCTCTTTCTTATTTATGAATTCAATAAGTAGTTATTAAAGTTTCCTCATTCGGAGACCTCCGGATCATAGCTTATTTCCAACTCCCCGAAGCGTTTCGCCGGTAATCGCGTCCTTCATCGCTTCTGAATGCCAAGGTATCCCCCATAAACTCTTAGTTCCTTGAATTTAATATTCCAAGAATTTTTCTATCTTTCAAACTTTTGGAAGCTTAGTCTTTCCAAGATAATTTGAGGTTGGAGGTAAGCGGAGTCGAACCGCTGACAACCGCCGTGCAAAGGCGGTGCTCTACCAACTGAGCTATACCCCCTTTGGGCCATTCTGGATTTGAACCAGAGACCTCACCCTTATCAGGGGTGCGCTCTAACCAACTGAGCTAATAGCCCTTTTTCATTGTTAATCGACCATAAGTTTTAAAATTTTTTCATTTTAAAAGGAGGTGATCCAACCCCACCTTCCAGTAGGGTTACCTTGTTACGACTTCACCCTAGTCACTAATTCTACCTTAGGCATCCTCCTCCAAAAAGGTTAGAGTAACGACTTCGGGCATAACCAGCTTCCATGGTGTGACGGGCGGTGTGTACAAGGCCCGGGAACGAATTCACCGCTGTGTAGCTGACCAGCGATTACTAGCGATTCCAACTTCATGCAGGCGAGTTGCAGCCTACAATCCGAACTTAGAACGAGTTTATAGATTAGCTAGTCTTCGCAGATTTGCATCTCATTGTCTCGCCCATTGTAGCACGTGTGTAGCCCAGGGTATAAGGAGCATGCTGACTTGACGTCATCCCCGCCTTCCTCCGGTTTATAACCGGCAGTCTTTCTAGAGTTCCATAAGGCAACTAAAAATGAGGGTTGCGCTCGTTGCGGGACTTAACCCAACATCTCACGACACGAGCTGACGACAGCCATGCACTACCTGTGTATACGTTCCAAACGGCACTTTCTTCTTTCAAAGAAATTCGTATCATGTCAAACCCTGGTAAGGTTCTTCGCGTTGCATCGAATTAAACCACATGCTCCACCGCTTGTGCGGGCCCCCGTCAATTCCTTTGAGTTTCACTCTTGCGAGCATACTTCCCAGGCGGGATACTTAACGCGTTAGCTTTGATACTGCACAGGTCGATCTGTTCAACATCTAGTATCCATTGTTTACGGCTAGGACTACTGGGGTATCTAATCCCATTTGCTACCCTAGCTTTCGTCTCTGAGTGTCAGTAATAGCCCAGTAAAGTGCCTTCGCCATCGGTGTTCTTTCCAATCTCTACGCATTTCACCGCTCCACTGGAAATTCCCTTTACCCCTACTATACTCTAGTCTAATAGTTTCGACTGCGATTTTGAAGTTAAGCTTCAAGATTTAACAGTTGACTTATTAAACCACCTACAGACGCTTTACGCCCAGTGATTCCGGATAACACTTGCATCCTCCGTCTTACCGCGGCTGCTGGCACGGAGTTAGCCGATGCTTATTCTTCAGGTACACGTCATTTTATTCCTCCCTGAAAAAAGAGGTTTACAACCCATAGGCCGTCATCCCTCACGCGAGATTGCTCCGTCAGGCTTTCGCCCATTGCGGAAAATTCCCCACTGCTGCCTCCCGTAGGAGTCTGGACCGTGTCTCAGTTCCAGTGTGTCTGATCATCCTCTCAAACCAGATACTGATCGTCGCCTTGGTAAGCCATTACCTTACCAACAAGCTAATCAGGCGCAAGCTTCTCTCTAGGCGGAAGAATCCATTTCGCTCGGAAAAGCATATGGGGTATTAGCAACCGTTTCCAGTTGTTATCCCCCTCCTAAAGGCAAATTCTTACGTGTTACTCACCCGTCCGCCACTTGAGTTAAAAACTCTCGTATGACTTGCATGTGTAAAGCATCTCGCCAGCGTTCATCCTGAGCCAGGATCAAACTCTCTTTAAATTTCCATAAATTTATTTTTTTAACTTTTTTTAAAAAGTCTGTCTTTTAAAGTTAGGTAATAGATTACTAACGAATAATAATAATAAAAATTTATATTAAAAGTAATTGTTTAAACTTTAAAAATAATAAAAAATATTTTTTATTATTTTACTAATTTTGGGAAGATTGAAATAATAAAAATTGAATACTTAATAAATATATAGACTGGATTATTGATCACTAAGATTTTAAATGATCAATAATTCAGTTTTTGATGATCACTAAAATAAACTATCAAAATAGTTATTTATAAAATCAAGAACCATATTTGATTGAAGTAAATTTTCTGTGGGCAAGACTTCAGTCGATAAATATAGGTTTGTACTATTCAGCTGACTTATTAAATCTAGGTTATCATTTTGGTTAAGTTCCTGAATAATATTATTTGGTAAAAATTGAATCTCTAAATCTTTATAAGCAGTTTGCATATATTCTAAAATATCTGGTCTTTGGTAATACCAAAACTCTCTTATATTATTTGGAATAGGGTGACGATACCATGAAATGGGTAGATAATGGAAAACTAATACATCTTTCATCTCTTGATTAATTAATAGTTTTATTTCCTCAGCTTCACTTGGAAGAAAGGGCATCGTAAATACCAAGTGATTTAAACTATCTGCGATTACACCAAGTACCCCAAGAAAAACACTTCCAGTAATATTTACCCCAAGTATGGCAGGTACAATTCCTTGTAAAACATCTTCTGTCCAATCTACTGCAGCTGCAAGATAACACCAGGGAAATGCATAGGGATTAATATAAATTAACCAAGAAAGTGCAATTCTAAGTACTACCATTTGTGAATAAATCATTAGTCCAATAAATAGAACTTCCCGTACAGTTTCTAAAAGACTAATATCTAAACAAATATTTAATCGAACTTGGATAAATTCAGAAATCCAATCTGGTAAAAAATAAATGTTTTTATAATTTTCAATATAAAAATTATAAAACCCTTCCTCTTTACTTTCATATATATATCTAGGAACTGGATCAACCTTAGGGGTTGGTCCTAGTAACATTTCAAACCAAGTTTCTGGGCGTTGAATTGGAGGCCAATAAGTTTTATGTTTGGGAAGACTATCAAAAAATTGTGATCGAGCATAGATGTTATTAGGCATCTCATAGATCGTCAGCATACCAGGATTTTCTGGATATCCAAAAAATCCAGCTATTTTTTCAAACAAATTCCCAACTATTTTATAAAATGCAGTTCGAATTGGAATAAATTTTTCGTCTAAACTCATTAAAAATTTTGAATTAGTATTAAGTTAATAAGATTAAATTACCGTAATCAGATTCTAATCTATTATACACAAGTACCTAGTATAAAAAATAAATAAAATTCTATCAATAGTTTTTAAAGTTTTTTAAGATTAAATTTTAATACTAAATTTTTAATTCCCAAAAGCTAAACCCTAATCGGGATAGTAGGATTTGAACCTACGACCCCCTGCTCCCAAAGCAGGTGCTCTACCAAGCTGAGCTATATCCCGAATTTAGGCAATTAAATCTCTTTCTTTAAGATTTTAGAAGAATTTATTAATCACTCCAAATTTTACTAAATTTTTATTAATTATGCAAGGTTTAGTTTTATCGGCTGAAAATTTTCAAAATCGATCTATCGTAGATAAGATACCTTCTGCTCAAAAAGGAAAAGAAGTATAAGATAATAGATAGATTTCAACACGCTTTTTGTAATCCCCATTTAATAGCTTCTAATAAGACTAACTGCGATATTATATTTAAAAATTAATTAAGTTAAAATTTTAAGAAACTTAATTAATTGATATATACTTACATGATTTAACGAATAAATGGGAATGTTTTTCTTATTTGCTAACTCTTTAAGTTTAAAATTTTGTTTTAATTGTCGTTTTCGTCCAATAATTAAACTTGCTTTTTTTATATTAGTTGTTAGGGAAAATTTTATGCCAATTTTAGATAATACTTCTTTAAGAAAATTATTTGAAATAGAATATGGATAAATTACTAATGTTTTAGAATTAATTTGAAATATATTTATATTTTTCGATTGGTTTAGACAAATCCAACGGTTTTCTAATTTAGTAAAAGCTTTATTGAAATTATTTTGGTTTTGGAATAAAAAGTTAGGGAAATTTTGCAGTTTTTGGCATCTTATTTGAATTTTATGAGCGAAAGAAAATTGTCTCATTTGATTAATTCCAAAATTGCCTCGCAATAATAAATCAACCGAAGTTTTAACATCTTCATGAATCGTCCATAAATTTGAACTATTAATTTCAATTATAATCTGAAAAGCAGGATAAGCTTTTCTTTCCAAAATACTTTTTTGTGTCCCACGACGTTTTGCTTCATCATCACTTAATGTAACGTATTGAATTCCACCAATTAAATCTGCTAATGGTGGATTTTTAATTAAATTTTCTAGACAATTTCCATGTGTGGTTCCAACTAATTGAACGCCTTTTTCAGCAATAGTTCGGGCAGCCAAAACTTCTAAATCCGTACCAATTTCATCAATAATAATAACTTGAGGCATATGATTTTCAATAGCTTCAATCATAATCTGATGCTGTAGTTCAGTATTTGGAACTTGCATTCGTCTTGCTCGCCCAATTCCAGAATGTGGAATATCGCTATCGCCAGCAATTTCATTTGATGTATCAATTACAATAACTCGTTTTTCCATTTCATCTGCTAACACCCTCCCAATTTCTCTAATAATTGTTGTTTTTCCAACGCCAGGCTTTCCTAGAATTAATATAGATTTTTCAGATTCTAATAAATCTCGAATTACGGATATTGTTCCAAATACAGCTCTTCCAACCCGGCAGGTTAAACCATTTATTAAAAATTGTCGATTTCTGATGCAACTAATTCGATGAAGTGTTCGCTCAATACCTGCCCGATTTTCATTACTAAATCTACTAATTCTTTTTATAATAAAATCAATATCTTGCCATGAAATTATCTTTTGTGATAAATATTCAGGGCCATAAATAAAGCGTGCTTCAGGTCGTCTTCCTAGATCTAAAACAATTTCAAGAAGTTGATCTCTATAAATATGTTTATTTAAATGTTTTTGGATAAAAAAAGGTAAATTTTCGATTAATTTTTCTAAATCATTATTTGAATTCATATTATAAAAATTTTTTATAAGCTTCTAATATTAAGTAAAGATTTTATTTCAATTTACTTTTTTAATTAGTAACTTCTATTAATGATTTAAAAGTGGAAGCATCTAAAATTGCAATTTGAGATAACATTTTTCTATTTAAATCTATATTAAATTTCTTAAATTGATTAATTAACTGACTGTATGAAATACCGTTTACCCGAGAAGCCGCATTAATACGGCTAATCCAAATTCTTCGGAAAACTCTTTTCTTTTGTTTGCGACCAATATATGAATATCGCAAAGCTTTCATTACTTGCTGATTAGCTACTCTAAATAAAATTGAATGAGCACCTCGATATCCATTTGCAAGAGATAAAATTTTCTTACGACGTTTTCGAGCTACATTTCCACGTTTGACTCTAACCATTTTGATTTATATTATTAAATTAATAAGGTAACATTAATTGAATTGCTTTTCTATCACTTTTTTTTACACAAAGAACTTGTGATAACTTTCGTTTTTGTTTCTTTGATTTGTTCATTAATAAATGACCTTTAAAAGCATGACGACGTAAAAAGTTATCATTACCTGTAATTTTGTAACGTTTTGCAGTTGCTTTTCGTGTTTTTAATTTTGGCATAAGTTTTTCTTATTCTTATTTGTTTAGAATATAATTTTAAATAAACTTTTGATTTTAAAGGATGAAAATATAAAATTCAACCACCATATTTTCAATCAATAGAACATTGAGCCCCGAAGATTCTTTTATATCTTGAATTGATTTTAAAATAAGGAATAATTCATTGATACTTTTACCACACAATAAATTATTAACTTTATAGTATTGAATAATTCTTTCCTTGTCAATAATAAATAAATCTAAAAACAGTCTTTAAAATATCTATAAAAGTGATATTAGGTTGGAATAAGTCAACAATTTCAGAAGATTATAATGGTAGGATATTTTATGAAAGAAATCAGGACAAAATCTAGATATTATTATAAAAATATTTTGGCAAATCAAAATCAGACTTCAAAGAATAATTTAGTTTGGGCTGCAGATATTACCTGTATAAAGTTAGCTACAGTATAAGTACAAAACTCTTTAATAGTCAAAAATTATCCAAAGTTTATCTAATACCATAAAAGAAAGGTTCGACCAAGAGCCAGAAAATTTATTAATAATACATACAGATTCCGGGAGTCAGTTCACAAGTCAAATGTACCATGAATTTGTTAAAAAATATCAGAGGTATATAGTTCCAGTTCCTAGCATGTCACGTGATTGTACACCTACAGACAATTCAGGATGTGAAAGATTTATTGGTACATTTAAAGGGTTTAGAATGAATGAGGTTATACTAGAAGATGCTTTGAAAAATAAAATTAAAAAGAATTTAGGTCTTTGGTTACAAAATATGTGAATGCATTAAATAAAAAACCTAACAAAAAAACACAAGGATAGCCACCCAAGGTTTAAAGATCAAGAGGTTAATTTTGCTTCAAAATTAATGGCTAAACCAGTGTATCAGTGTATACAAAAGCTTACTCACAGCGTTTTGGAAACGACCCACGGCTAATAGAAGTGCGTAAATTTCAAAAAAAAAACCAGAGAGTGGTAGAATTAGTAGAAGAAATCGCAAGACAGGCTCAAGTGGTAGAGGATACACCATTTGATTATGAAACGCAAATTTCTAATAGGCTAGTTAACAAACAAATTCAGGAATTAAAGTATTTAATTGAATTAAATCCGAATATAACACGGGAATATGTTTTATCTACTTTAAATCCAATTGAAGAAAGTTTAAACGAGTTACATCAAAAGCACCTTTTACAAGAATTAAAGATGTTGTATACAAACCTAAAGCAATAGCATGATGAACTAGGAAAATGAACTTAAAGATGGAAAAATAAAAAATGAATTCCTAAATATTAACAATATTTAGGAATTTAAGGTTCCAAATATGGTTGAATTTCTAAAAAAGCTTTTTTCACCAAATCTCTGAATTCTTCTTCAGATATTTCATACTTATTTCGTAGATTTGGGTCGGGCTCAAACATCTCGCCAGCTGTGAATAATTGGGTTATTATATCTGCAAAAATGGCTAATTTCCTTGAATATCTATAATATCTATCAGAATTAGATTCAGTTAAGCTTATACATTTTTCAAGCTCTTCAAGTTTTATTTCAGATAATTGCTCACGTAATTCGAATTCCTTCCAATCATACTTTTTTTTGATCACGATCCACTTTCCACATTTGGCATAATGTGTCGTTAAACTCATTTCCTTCGATTTTTTGATGGATAAATTTATCCATCAATTCCGCAGGCGGTTTCGCCAATAACTAAGATCTTCTAAAAACAAGTCATAATTAAAGTTAAAGTTTTGCATAAAAATAACTGATAATTTTTTTTAAAAAATTGTTATTTACTACTTCCGTTTCTAGTTACAGAATTAACTTGCTCTCCTTTTAATTCCCAGCCACTCAAGAAAGCATTATAAATAAATTTTATGTAAATAAATAACTCTACTTTGAGTAATATCTTGAGGTTCAAGTTTCGTAATTTGTTATACGATTAACTTTAACTTAAAAAATATCTATCATAAACAAATTATGATAGATATTTTTTAAGTTAAAGTTAAATCACTATCCAAATTTCCCTGAAGTTGAAGCAATAACAAAGGCTGCATAAGTTAAAATATACCCAACCGCAAAGTGCACTAAACCAACTAAACGAGCTTGAACAATTGATAATGCTACGGGTTTATCACGCCAACGGATTAAGTTAGCAAGTGGTGTACGCTCGTGAGCCCACACTAATGTTTCAATTAATTCTTGCCAATAACCACGCCATGAAATTAAGAACATAAACCCTGTGGCCCAAATTAAGTGTCCAAATAAAAACATCCATGCCCAAACGGATAAATTATTCATACCAAAGGGATTATAACCATTAATTAATGGTGATGAATTTAACCATAAGTAGTCTCGCAACCAACCCATAATATAATTGGATGACTCGTTAAATTGACCTGGGTTACCACCCCAAATTGTCATATGTTTCCAATGCCAATAGAATGTTACCCAACCAATTGTATTTAACATCCAAAACATAGCTAAGTAGAAAGCATCCCAAGCGGAAATATCACATGTCCCACCACGACCTGGACCATCACATGGGAAACTGTAACCAAAATCTTTTTTATCAGGCATTAGTTTAGACCCACGCGCATCTAAAGCACCTTTTACAAGAATTAAAGATGTTGTATGCAAACCTAAAGCAATAGCATGATGAACTAGGAAATCACCAGGACCAATTGTTAAAAATAAATCATTTTTATTATTATTAATCGCTTCTAACCAACCTGGTAACCAAACTTGATTACCTGCAACTGTCGCTGGACTAGTTGAAGATGATAATAATACATTAAATTCATAAACAGCTTTCCCAGAAGAAGCCTGGATATATTCAGCAAAAACTGGTTCAAACAAAATTTGTTTTTCCG
>Ga0163147_10006134_pt1 | contig 14254 bp, 10 predicted proteins | sample OliLakLV19MP6G1_FD_148597 | JGI IMG/M metagenome (GOLD analysis project Ga0163147, IMG submission 148597) | Freshwater microbial mat bacterial communities from Lake Vanda, McMurdo Dry Valleys, Antarctica- Oligotrophic Lake LV.19.MP6.G1 | ecosystem: Environmental > Aquatic > Freshwater > Lake >...
TTCTCATCAAACAGTTTATTGAAAAAAGAAAACTCAACCCGCATGTAGGTGGTTTCATACCGATCGTAAACCTTGCGATACTTTTTAGAGGCATCTGCCATCCACTCATCTGAAGAGTGTACCTTGATGTCGCGGTATTTGTAGGGCAATTGCTTTGAGTTGTCTGAATTGTTAGGTGAGTCCATAGTGCTTCTTTTAGGACTTTTAAATTAGTAAAATAGTTATGATTTTTTTAGACAAATTTGATGATTAGCTGCAATATTTCAGAATTCAGCAACTTACCTTTTGAGCAAGTCTTTAAGTGCGGATTCGATGACGGCAATTTCTGGAACACCTGGCTTCAAAATGGCTCTTTTGGTTTCTTCAGGCATAATTTTCACGATCAAACCACTTGTTTTCATGCGACCGTCCATTTGGATTTCGGATTTGTTCATTGCGGCTTCAAATAACTTTTGAACATTATTAAATTGTTCATGATTAATTTTTTCACGCCCAGGTTCGCCACCGCTATAAAAGCCTGTTGAGCTTTCTTCCGGTTTAACCGGAATGTATTGGATGGAGTCTTTCGTAATTATATAGCGGTTTGCGCTACCATCCGAATATTCATAATGAACTGATGATTCCATACATGAGGTTAAGATTGCTAAACTAAGAATCAATTTAATTGAGGTGGTCACGTACGAATGTAGAAAGATTATTGGAGGAAGAGAAGTTTATGATTTGGATATTTAATTGAAGGCTAGCTTTGATTTTGGCTTTGTTCGCAGTATAATGCTAGCAATGTGTTGGGCTAAGAGATGCTATTCTGACTTTAGACAACCGCGAGGTAGGCTGGAGATTTATTATGGTTAAGCAATTTTTTGAAGTGTAAAGGGTACTAATTATTGAAGCTGTTTTATCGAATTCATAAATCGTTCAAACCCGATCGAATTTCGATGTAAACATGCGAGAAAAATTCTAGTGTTGCTCTTTGCTTATTTTCAGCTATCGATAGATTTATTGAAATTATCTAGAAATTCTATTTGCGATTTATAAAAAATAATTTATTCCGTTTATACGAAAAAAAGAAGCCTCATCCCGTATAGGAGAGAGCTAAAAAAAGTTTAGAAAAATATTTTGCGAAGCGATTATTTCTTCTAATAGAAATATTTCGCTGGGGGAGGGGGCTTGAAGTGCCACTAGCGGCTTGCGAAGTTGCGGATTAAAATGCACTAAACCGTCAAGCTACTACAAGATAATAGAATGCAGAAACAGTAATATACCACTGAACCCGCAATTTTCGCAAGCCCGCTGTTAGTGGCTGCCCTTTGTATTATTCAATTATAGTACGTCAGTCTATAAAGGTCGGTTTTGGTGCGTTTGCTTGGTAGCTCTTTTGCATTTTTTGTTTGGCCTTGTGTGTTGGAAAAATGCAAATGTGCTACCAAATGCACTGGCTGTTTTCTTTTGTCTGCGCAAACTAAAGTCCTTTAAACAATGCAATTTTAAAAACTCCCGAAGTCCTTTAAAAAATGGTCGTGTAGTGCAGGAGCTACCGTTATTGAGGACGTGCACTCTATCAACTTTTTAAATCTGTCTTTTTTAGAGTACCTATAATTTCATACTCTACGTTTTCTGCCTGAATAATGTGTCCTTTATTTAATTAGCAGGAATATAAATATCAAATGTTGCTCCTTTATTTAACTCGCCTGTCGCGGTGACGATACCGTTGTGATTCTCTACTATTTTTTTTACGATGGCAAGTCCGATTCCAGTACCCATATATACGTCTTTGCTATGAAGTTTTTGGAACACTCCAAAAATGAGTTCGCTGAAATGGGGTTCGAAGCCGATACCATTGTCTTTAACGGTGATATGGCAATAATTTTTTTCAGGTGAGAGTTTTTCTACATTTAATTCACTGCCCTTTACAATTATACTCCTTATTGTTATCAGCGAAGGTATGTCGGCCCGAGAAAACTTAAGTGCATTGCTTATGAGGTTGTATATGAGTTGGCGAAACTGAAAAGGAATGATGTTGGCAGAGCAGAATTCAACAGCCTCGATGGTGGCGTTTTTATCTTCAATGGCGTCTTTTAATTCAGCTTTTACATCATCAATGATTATACTGAGTTCTGTTTTTTCAAATTTACGATCCGTTTCGTTGATGCGAGAGTAAGCAAGCAGATCGATAATTAGTTTCTGCATTCTTTCGGCCGATGATTGAATCCGTTGGAAATAATTCTTGCCTTTGTCAGACAGGGTTTCGTTTTCCTCTCTAAGAATGATCGAGATGAACGATTGAATTTTTCGCAACGGCTCCTGCATATCGTGGCTTGATATATACGTAAATGAAAGCAGTTCTTTATTAGCAATTCTTAACTCTTCTGCCAGTTTTTCTTTTTCATCGTTTTGAAAGGCAAGTTCTATATTGGCAACGCTTAACTCAGCGGCACGTTTTTCTTTTTCATCGTTTTGAAAGGCAAGTTCTATATTGGCAACGCCTAACTCTGCGGCTCGTTTTTCTTTTTCATCGTTTTGAAAGACAAGTTCTTTGTTGGCAACGCCTAACTCAGCAGCACGTTTTTCTTTTTCATCGTTTTGAAAGGCAAGTTCTATATTGGCAACGCCTAACTCAGCAGCTCGTTTTTCTTTTTTCTTTTTCATCGTTTTGAAAGGCAAGTTCTATATTGGCAACGCCTAACTCTGCGGCTCGTTTTTCTTTTTCACCGTTTTGAAAGACAAGTTCTTTGTTGGCAACGCCTAACTCAGCAGCTCGTTTTTCTTTTTCATCGTTTTGAAACGCAAGTTCTTTGTTAGCAATTTCTAACTCTGCGGCTCGTTTTTCTTTTTCATCGTTTTGAAAGACAAGTTCTTTGTTCGCAATGCCTAACTCAGCGGCACGTTTTTCTTTTTCACCGTTTTGAAAGACAAGTTCTATGTTGGCAATTTCTAACTCTGCGGCTCGCTTTTCTTTTTCATCGTTTTGAAAGGCAAGTTCTATGTTGGCAATTTCTAACTCTGCGGCTCGCTTTTCTTTTTCACCGTTTTGAAAGGCAAGTTCTTTGTTGGCAACGCCCAACTCTGCAGCTCGTTTTTCTTTTTCATCGTTTTGAAAGACGAGTTCTTTGTTGGCAACGCCTAACTCAGCAGCTCGTTTTTCTTTTTCATCGTTTTGAAAGGCAAGTTCTATATTGGCAACGCCTAACTCAGCAGCTCGTTTTTCCTTTTCATCGTTTTGAAAGGCAAGTTCTATATTGGCAACGCCTAACTCAGCAGCTCGTTTTTCCTTTTCATCGTTTTGAAAGGCAAGTTCTATATTGGCAACGCCTAACTCTGCGGCTCGTTTTTCTTTTTCATCGTTTTGAACTAATAATTCATGCGTTTTCAAATATAGCTCTACAAAAACTGCCACTTTTGCAATTAATATTTCTGGAATAAGCGGTTTAATCATGTAATCAATTGCACCGACCTGATATCCTTTAAAAACATGCGTAGAATTATCCATGTTCGCAGTTAAAAATATGATAGGCAAATGTTTGAGTGTTTCAATTTCTCGAATTAATTCTACTGTTTCAAAACCATCCATCTTCGGCATTTGCACGTCCATTAATATGATTGCGAAATCCTGTTCCCGCAACAGAATTTTCAATGCTTTATTTCCGGAATTTGCTTTCACACATTTATAATTTTTATTAGAAAAAATTAATTCTAATGCGAACAGATTTTCTGGAAGATCATCAACCAACAAGATCTTAATTGGACTATTTGTTTTCATTTTGTAATTAAATTGTTATTCATTACTAATTATTTGGCCGTTTTAAGGAATACCCGCTAACAAATAATTTTTCGCAATCATTTACTTAACCAAACACGCATCAGCGATAGCAATCGTTCTACATCAATTGGTTTAGTAATGTAATCGTTGGCACCTGCATCAATACATTTTTGTTTATCGTCTTTCATGGCTTTAGCTGTGATCGCAATTACTGGTAAGTCTTTGAACTTCACATTAGATCTAATTCGTTTCATTGCCTCGTAACCGTCCATTTCAGGCATCATTATGTCCATCAATACCAGATTAATATCCGGATGGGTTTCCAACATTTCCAAAGCGCTTTTTCCGTTTTCCGCTTTTATTATTTCCATTCCACGTTCTTTTAATATTTTTGATAATGCAAATAAATTTCGCATGTCATCATCTACCAACAATATTTTTTTTGCATGAAATATAGTTTCTTTATCGTACAGTTTATTTATAATTTTTTGTTTTGATTTCGGCAAATTGCTAATCGTTCTGTGGAGAAAAAGAGCTGTTTCGTCTAACAATCTTTCTTCCGACTTTACGCCTTTTATAATTATACTCTCAGCATATGTCTGAAGCTCACTGTTTTCTTCTTTCGTAAGTTCCTTACCGGTGTAAACAATAATAGGAGGAATGTGATAGTCTTTTATTTTCTCAAGTTGATGAATAATGTCAAATCCACTCATGTCAGGCAAACCAATATCTAATATAATACAATCAATGTGATTCTGCTCATACATAGCCAAAGCCTCTTTGCCGGTTTCTGCTTCAAGGCATTTTACATCACCATTGCCAATAAGTATGCGCATTGCCTTTCTGGAATTTTCGTTGTCTTCAATAATTAGCAAGTTTTTTATTTTTCTGTTTACAAAATTTTCAATTCTGTTAAATGCTTCTTCCAAATCTTCTTTTGCCACCGGTTTCATCAAATACTCTATGGCTCCTTCTCTGATTGGCTCCAGTGAACGTTCTTTAGCCGAAATAATATGCACCGGTATATGCCTTAAGGAAGGATTTGCTTTTAATTCAAGTAATACTGTATGTCCGTTAATGCCCGGCAGACTCATATCGAGAATAATCGCTTGCGGCTTGTGTTTTGATGCAAGCAACAAACCATCTTCTCCGCTTGCTGCCGATAAACATTTGAATCCTTTTTTGTTGGCTTGATTTAAAAGTATCGCAGCAAATTTCAGATCATCTTCAATGATAAGAACTGTTTTATCATCAGCGGTTATTGTATCTCTGTCATCTTTTATGTTGGGATAATTTAGATATTTGGTTTCATTTGATACGCTTGGTTTAAATAAAATGGATTTGTTTTCCAGATAGTTTTCAGTTACGCTTGTGCTCACAAGTTCTTGCTCCTGAACTATTTCTAATGGAACAATTAGAGAGAAAACAGACCCTTCATTTAATGTACTACGCAGTTTAATTTTCCCACCTAATAATTTTGCAAGCTCACGCGAAATAGAAAGACCTAAACCTGTGCCTCCATATTTTCTGGATGTTCCTCCTTCGGCTTGTTGAAAAGCTTCAAATATGGCTTGTTGTTTATCTTCAACAATTCCAATTCCTGTATCGGTAATTGAAATAACAATGGTACTTTCTGTGTCTCTATCAATAGTAATGCTTACACTTCCTTTCTCCGTAAATTTTATGGCATTTGATAAAAGATTTTTCAATATCTGATTTAATCGTTGTGAATCAGTACGAATAAATTCAGGTAATTCTTTATTCAATTTTAAATTTAGCTTCAACCCTTTTTGCTCTGCATGATGTTTAAAATCTCGGATGAGTTCATTTGCAAAAATTTTCAGTGAAACGGATTCAATAGTTAAGGACATTTTCCCTGCTTCAATTTTGGAGAGATCAAGTACTTCATTAATTAATACAAGTAAATCGCAACCGCTTTTATAAATTATTTCTGCACTCTCCACCTGAACACTATCCAAATTTTCTTTTCTGTTTTCGGATAAATTCTGTTTTCGGATAAATCTTTTGATAGAATTAACAAACTATTAAGTGGTGTACGTAATTCATGCGACATGTTGGCTAGGAACTCCGATTTGTATCGGCTGCTTATTTCTAACTGTTTTGTTTTCTGCTCAATGTCTTTTTTTGAAGCTTCTACTTCCAAATTTTTCGCTTCCAATGATTGTGTTTGTTCTTCTAATTCCTCATTGGTCATTTGTAATTCTTCCTGCTGCTGTTTCAGGCTTTGTGCCTGTTCTTCCAGTTCTTCATTCATTTGTTTCAGTTCTTCCTGCTGTGTTTGCAGTTCTTCACCTTGCTTAGCCAGCTCGTCCACTTGATTTTTAGTATTCGTAATATCAAATCGGATGGCAACATATTTTTCTATTTTGCCGTCTACTCCTTTAAAAGGTGTAATTGTGGTGTCCACCCAATAAAATGTTCCGTCTTTCGCTTTATTTACTATTTCTCCCTTCCATGTTCTACCGCTACTAATTGCTTTCCACATACCAATAAATAATCCATCAGGTTGCTTTCCTGATTTTAACATTCTGTGATTATTTCCTATCAATTCCTCTCTTGAGTATTGTGAAATTTTACAGAAGTTGTCATTTGCATAAATGATATCGCCATTTGCATCTGCAATAGAAAGAATGGAAGCTTGGTTTAGAGAATGTAGTTGCTGCTCTATTTCCAGTGCTGATATTTCCATTTCGCCATTTTGAGCTTGAATCTTTTCTAACAATTCTCTCAGTGCTGCCTGATTAAAAGCCGTGTTTACTGCAATAGCAATACTGTTCATAGAAGTATTGATGAATTCTTTTTCTGTTTCGGTAAAATCAGTAAGCCGCCCAATTTCTATCACACCCATTGTGTTGCCTTCAAACAAAAATGGGGTAATGAGTAACTGTTTTGGTTTTTCATTTAGAACAGATGAGGTAATCCGAATATTTTCTGTGCTTATATCTGTTAACGAAATTTGTTTTTGTTCCTGTGCTGCTTGACCAATCAATCCTTCGTTCAGCATAAATATTTCTTTGGTTTCGGCAGCCGAAGAAAAGGCATATCGTCCGTTTAAAATTAACGCACTTTCTTTTTTATTAAACAGATAAACTGCACCAATTTGTGCTTTTAAGTAAGAACATAAAAAACTAATCGTATTGTTTGCCAGCTCTTCTAAGCTTTTGTCTCCTATTAATTTTTCGTTCAGTTCCGTGTTGCCTGTAAGCAGCCAGTTTTTGCTCGTGGTTTCTGCTTCGGATATTTTAAGTGTTTTTAAATTTGAAGTAACTATACTATAAACAACAATAAGAACGAGAATAATGATGACCATTAAAAGGACAAAAACCGTATTAAAATTTTTCGCATCGTCCTCACTGGCTTGCTTTCTTTCGGCAAGTAAGGTAAATTCTAGTTTTTGTATACTGCCAATTATTTCTCGTATTTTATCTTGTGATTCTTTTCCAATTCCAGAGGCTACAAATTCCCTTGACTTTTCAATCCCGGTAGCTGCCGGAACTACTTTGCGTAGAGCAATGCCAACTTTTAAATGAGCAAAACGTATTTTTATTTCTTTTTCTAGTTCCGTAATCTTTTGCTGAATAGTAGCGTCTATTATTAACTCCTTTACTTTAGTAATATGTTCACCAATAGCACTTTCAGCATTTATAAAGTGTTCTAAATGAGCTTCATCGCCTGTAATAATATAACCCCGAGTGCCTGTCTCTGCACCAGAAATGACAGTTAGAATTTGGCTGAATTCATACAACGCCTTGTTGGTTTGATCTACCAAGGTATTGGAAGTGACAAATTTTTCACTGGTTTTATATGAGAAAATTGCAACTCCCAAAAGTATTAAGGTGCATGCTGTAAAGCCGATTAATATTTTTTTGCTAAGTGTCATATTTATTTTATTATTTGTCCCGATAGCTACCGGGATTGGTTTGTGTTAGTTTTACTAACAACTGAACTATTTTCTCTAAAGATAAAATATAATCCGGTTGAATAGCAGCAATTGCTGATGCTGGCATAGTAGAAGATTCAGCTGTTTTCGGATCCTGAATAATGGCTAACCCACCGCATTCCTTTATTCGCTTTATACCTTTTGTCCCATCATTATTAGCACCTGTTAACACTATACCAATCAACTTGTTTTTATACGCCTCTGCTGCTGATTCAAACAATACATCGATAGATGGTCTTGCAAAATTTACATATTCATCAATTGTAAGCGAAAAGGTTTTATCATTTTCAATCATCAAATGATAATTAGCTGGGGCGATATAAACATTTCCGGTTTCTATTTTTTCTTTTTCATCTGCTTCCTTAATAGTAAGATTGCTTTTGTCATTTAAAAGTTTTATCCAGTCGTTATCTGAAAGTGCGCTTACATGTTGCACTATAATAATTGGTATGCTGAACCCGGAAGGTAATACTGAGAAAATAAATTTCAGCGCATTCATCCCACCTGCGGATACGCCTATTACAATTGCCTCGTATTGCATTTCTTAATATTTCTTTTTAAAGATTCTTTGTTTTTTATCCAACTCAATATATTCTTCATGAAAGTCGGTAAACCGTAAACCTTCTTTTGACCCCAAACATAAAATACCGCCATTAATAAGGCTATCATGAAAAAGTTTTTGTACCTTATTTTGTAGCGTGTTATTAAAATAAATCAGCACGTTTCTACATAATATCAGATGCACCTCTGCAAACACACTATCGGTAACCAAATTATGATTTGCCCATACAATGGTTTTTTTCAACGACTGATTCATGATAGCGTTACCATAACTGGAAGTATAGTAATCTGAAAAAGATTCTTTACCTCCCGACAACTGATAATTGACTGCATATTCCTTCATCATTGCATTCGAAATGATTCCTTCTTTTGCTCTGTTTAAAGCATGTTGGTTAAAATCAGTAGCATAAATTGTTGCCCTATCATACAAGCCTTCTTCCTGCATAATGATTGCCATTGAATACGCTTCTTCACCGGTTGCGCATCCGGCATGCCATATTTTTATAAATGGGTAGGTTTTTAAAATAGGAATAACATTTTCGCGTAACGACTTATAAAAATCTTTATCACGAAACATTTCGGTAACGGTTATTGATAAATCCTGTAAAAATTCATGCGCAAATGTTTCATCCTTGAGAACTTTGGATTGAATTTGAGAAACATCCTCTAATCCGGACAGCGCCATCCTGTTCCTAATCCTGCGATTGATGTGGGCTTTGGAATACTGCCTGAAATCATAACCGTATTTTTGATAAACAGCTTCCAGTAATAAGGAAATTTCTAATTCTGAGATGTCTTCCCTTGCCATTTTCCGCAACGATACGCAACTTAAAAACAAAAAAGTTACATCATTTTGTATATGAGTTACAAAAGTCACACTTTTTCACACTGAGAAAAGAATGGTGAGTGTTTTTGACATGGCTTTTTTGGCCCCACCCAATGGAGTTTTTGATTGCAATTTTTTTCTGTCTGTTAGCCGGCTTTTTCTATCACTCTGACAAGCGCTTGGTGAATGACGTGTGTGAACTGTCCAAAATCAGCGGGTTTGCGAATATAATCCAGAGCTCCAAATTTTATCAACGTGTTTGACAATTTCATCTCTGCTCCAATGTTACTTGGAATCGAGGTTGTAAAACCGATTATTGGAATAGCTTCCAGTTTTTTGTTTTCTTTTATTTCAATTAAGCATTAGTACCCTGTTTTTCGAGGCATACTCAAATCAAGAAAAAGCACATCGGGAGGATTCATTGAGTTTTTAAAAAAGTAATCCATAAGCTCTTGTCCGTTACTAACAGGTGCAACGCGAGTGGCAATAGGTATTTCCTTTAATGCTTTCTCAAATAAGAAGCGTTCATCTGCATCATCATCTGCAAGCATTATATTAAAAGGGGCGTTATCTTTCGTTGTGTGCAGTAATTAATTACTGTGTTCAACTAATAAGTGCAACTTTTAATTTTTGTTAAAATACAGCATTTGGAGTTTGATAGTTAAATTTTCTAACGGGTCTTTCACTGATCATTTTTTCTACGTGCTTCACTTGTTGATGGGTCACCTTGGTAAAATCTGTTTTCTTAGGAAAGAACCTTCTAATCCTACTTTGTCATGTTTCGAAATTTGTTTCGCAGCATAAAAAACAATTGTTATCTGTTCTGGAAATGCAATGATTTTATCTTTTCTCACTTTTTATACTTTTAAAAGGAAAATTGCCTTTGACAATATTTTCGCATTGCTATATATCTATTTCATTTAATCCTGTTAAAGTCTCGTTATGGACACAATCCTTGTAGAAAAAGGAATAATGAATTTCAGAAAGTGCCGTCAGGCACGATATAATCAACCGGTTTAAACACAAACCGTTCATCATAATCAATTTCAAATTCCTTTAACAGGTCTTCAAATTCCTTATTCCTAGCGGAGTCTCCCGCCTCGGGGACTCCGCATTTGAACAGGAAGTATTTGCGCGGAGACCCTTGCAGGAGACTTCGCTTGGAAGGGAGGCTAGCTTTGATTTTGGCTTTGTTCGTAACATAATGGTAACAATCGAATTGGCTTAGAGATGCTATCTAGCGTTACTTTTAAGCGTTTTTTAACAGTTAGTGATGGCCAAATTTTTTGAACTAAATTCCATACGAAGCCGTATGGTGTCGGGCTTTTTGTTCCTTACTTTATTAATTGTAATTCTTGCTGTTGTCTCCTGGTTTGTGCTTAATGAAAATAATGATACCGCCCGGGTACACGGAAATATTAATCAACTTGTGATACTTACTTTAAATTTAATAAAAACAGATAACGATTTTTTTGACCTTGATGCTAATAACGAGGGATACTTCAATACGCGTAATAGTGATTTTTTAGAAATTCGCGATAGTCTTTTGGCTCTCATTCGATTAGAGATAGGTGATGTAATTAGCCAGAAAAAGGAGAGAAGTTACGATGTTGACAGAAGGCTTTTGTCTATAGACAGTACCCTTACGCAGTACGACATCGTGTTCAAAGAGTTGGAATCATTACTTTTTAAACGTGGCTTTAAAGACTATGGCATGGAAGGGATCATGAGATTGCATGCCCATCAGTTGGAAGAAGAATCCACCAATATTGATATTTCTGAGTTATTGTTTTTGAGAAGAAATGAGAAGGACTTCTTTTTGAGGCATGACCTAGTTTATCAGAGAGAGTTTAATAGACGATCTAACAACCTGACGTTAAAGTTGGAAGTCGAAACTAGGCAGAATGAACCAGCCATTTATCATTTGAAGGAGTATACACGAATTTTTAATCAACTGGTATCTTTACAAACTAAGATTGGTCTTAGTAGTACGTTAGGTTTACGGAATAAACTCAACAAGTTAACTTCTTCGATAGGCGAGCAATACTTTGCGTTGGCTGAATTCTCATACTTAGCGACCTCGGCCGCACAGGAAAGGGCACGAATATTTTATCTTATTGTAATTGCTTGCGCTGTTGGATTTTCGCTAGTATCAGGCCTTTGGCTTTCCAAGCAACTGTCAGAACCAATTGCAAAACTATCAGACTTTGTAAAAAGAGCTCCACTTCATCTAACCTCAAAAGACCTTAATCTTAATTTTAAGAATACGGCTATTGAAGTTAATGAACTTTCTCAATCGTTTTTGCTTTTGATAAAACAGGCGAGTGCGCAAATGGAGCAACTGGAGGAAAAATCAAATCTCTTGCGCAAAAAAAACAAACAGCTCAAAAAAGTGAACCGCGAATTGGATAATTTTCTTTATAGCACTGCGCACGACCTGAGATCCCCGCTGTCGTCTCTATTGGGACTTATTAATTTGATGCGCCACGAAAATAAGCAAGATCAGCTTGTAATTTATTTGGACATGCTTGAAAAAAGCATTAATCGGTCTGATGCTTTTATAGGGCAAATTGTAAGTTTTTCTAAGAATAAAAGAATGGACATTCATGTTCAAAAACTGGAAATGCCGCACCTTGTTTCGGAGGTGTTTGAGAGCCAAAAGTTTTTATCTGGTAATGAACGAATTCGCAAGGATGTAATCATAAATGAGCGTGTGCCACTCTATTCAGATCTTAGTCGCGTTACCATACTTTTCAATAATCTGATTTCAAATGCAATAAGGTATGCTGATTTTAAAAGAAATAATTGTTTTATTAAAATCAATATTTTGGTTAACGAAAGTGAAGCTGTTATTGAGTTTATAGATAATGGAGTTGGAATAGCACCAGAGCATATGGATAAAATATTTAATATGTTCTACAGAGCTAACGTTAACTCTCCTGGCTCTGGCTTAGGACTTTTTATTTTCAAGGAAACAATTAATAAGTTAAAAGGATTTGCAAGTGTTGAATCTGAGCTAGGTGTGGGTACTAAATTTTTTATACGGATTCCTAATCGTTCACCCAATGTTTCAGTTCAACAAGAATTGCAGCTTAACGCATCATAAGCTCGACAACCGCGAGGGTAGTTGCAGATCTCTTATTGGTTAAGCTGCTTTTTAAAGTGTACATAGACCCTAATTGTTGTAACGGTTTTGCTGAAATTCATACATCGTTCAAACCCCATCGAATTTCTGCGCAAACAGGTGTGAATAATCACCTGTTGCTCGTGCTTATTTTCAGCTATCAATAGATTTAATGAAATTAGCCGGAAATTCTATTTCAATAATTTTAAATGTTATGAATTTAAAGACTCTTGCAATTGCGCTTATATCACTCATCCCTTGCGGTTGTTCACCTGGTAATTCAGCCAGCCCTTCCATAGAAGTTAAGTCGCTGCGTAATACATTAATGACGGATCTTATTCAAAACGCAATTGATTCATTGGCAGGTCTCGGGGTTGGGGTAGTGGTTTTTAGTGCTGATACCTTTTTGACAGGTGGTCTCGTAATGCGAAGTGGAATCACCTTGAAACTTCAAGCGGGTACGGTGTTGCAGGGAAGCGAAAATTATTTAGACTATGGTTCGGGCAAATGGAGGGAAGGCTTGATTGTAGGTGATAGTTTGGAAAATATTTCGATTATTGGTGCGGGCATCATTGATGGAGTCAATTGTAAAAACCCAAAGGGAGAGGAGGGTTTTAGAGGTCCGCACGCCATTAGGTTAACGAATTGTAGGAATATTCGATTAGAAAATTTTTCGATTATAAGGAGCGGAAACTGGGCAATCAACTGCCGGCACGTAGTGGGCGGTTTTGTAAAAAATGTAAAAATTAGCGGTGGACACGATGGATTACACACTCGGTTTTGTTCTGATTTTATTGTTGAAGATTGTGATTTTAGAACCGGAGATGACTGCTTTGCCGGCAACGACAATACCAACTTCGTAATAAAGAATTGTAAGATCAATACGTCATGCAATGGGTTTCGGATCGGGGTGGATAATTTGGAGATTCGCGATTGCGTAATTTGGGGACCGGGTGAATATGCGCACCTCTCTCAGAATAGAAATAATATGCTTTCTGCGTTTGTTCATTTTTCACCCAAAGACGAAAACCCAAAGCGATCCAGCGGTAACTGGAAAATCTCAAACCTTACGGTAAACGAAGTCGATGTTTTTTTCGATTACAATTTCAAAGACGGATTATGGCAAACAGGGCAGCCGCTTACTAGCGTTTCGATGAATAATGTTGAGGCTACCAATTTGAAGAAGTCATTTTTAGTTCGAGGCGACTCCCTAAAACAATTCTCATTATCCGTTTCTAACTCCAGCTTTACCCAGCGCGATGGCTCCGCTATAGAATCTGAATACGTTTTCGAAGGTGCTAAAAATATCTCGCCAGCTTTTTTTAATGTGTCTAACTTTGATTCTCTAAGCATTACAAATACAAAATTTGAAACTAAAACGGGAGGTGCTACTGCGTTCTTAAGTAATGGTAAGTTTGCGTTGCTTAAGCAGATATCGATCGAACCTGCAAAAAAAGAGTGGCTGTTAGTTGAAAAAGTAGCGTCCGTATCGAAGGATTGAGGTATCAGTTGCCATCCAAATTGAATATTAAAGTTTTGTTAGGTAAACGCTATCCCAGTTTGTTTCGAAATATCTTTCAAGTCATCGATAACAGCAGGAATTAATGGAACACCTTCTTTTCTCCGGATCACTTCTTCTTCATGTTCTGGATCGCCAGGAATTAAAACAGCCTTCTGACCTTTTACAGGTTTAGTATTTCTAAAAACTTCAATCCACTCATCAATGCGCTGCTTGAATTCGGTAACATCCATAAAGCCGTCAATCTCCATCGCGCCAAAGAAATGCCCAATTCCTTTGCCTACGCTTCGCGAAGGAATCTCTTGTCGTAATGCAAAGGGTGGCGCGAAAGGGCCCCAATTAGCACCACTCAACACGCTGGTGAGAATATCGACCATGGCCGAGAGTGCATATCCTTTATGTCCACCAAGATCGCGTTCGGATCCAAGCGGCAACAATGCTCCACCCTCAATCATATCAGCAGGTTGATCAGTCATATCACCCTCTTTATTAATGATCCAACCTTT
>Ga0163147_10006144_pt1 | contig 14244 bp, 13 predicted proteins | sample OliLakLV19MP6G1_FD_148597 | JGI IMG/M metagenome (GOLD analysis project Ga0163147, IMG submission 148597) | Freshwater microbial mat bacterial communities from Lake Vanda, McMurdo Dry Valleys, Antarctica- Oligotrophic Lake LV.19.MP6.G1 | ecosystem: Environmental > Aquatic > Freshwater > Lake >...
GCAATAATTTTATAAGTAATGCCTTTCATGAGAAAAATTACCGTACTAATTCTTTTCTCCTCTTTTGGATTCTTGTTTCCAGAGTCTGCCCTTGCTTACATCGGACCTGGTGCCGGTTTTGCTTTTCTTGGTTCCACTTTCGTATTTGTACTTACGATTGGCATGGCTCTTTTAACCATCTCGCTTTGGCCTCTTCGATGGACAATTAAGAAAATAAGCAAAAAAGGGATCTCTAAAAATGCTCGCGCTAAAAGGGTTGTTATCATCGGCCTTGATGGTCTTGAGCCTAAATTAGTTGACAAATACATTGCCGAAGGAAAATTGCCAAACTTAGAGCAGCTTTCTATAGCCGGATCTTTTGATCGATTAGGAACTACTTTGCCAGCACTCTCGCCAGTAGCTTGGTCAAGTTTTCAAACCGGAGTTAACCCAGGTGCTCACAATATTTTTGATTTTCTAACTCGCGATAAAAGATTTTGCCTACCGCAATTAGCTTCAACTGAAACTAATATAACAAAGAAGGTTATTAATCTTTTAGGTTTTAAGATTAAAAAAGAAAAGGCCGAAGTTAAGATTACTAGAAAATCTCAGCCCTTTTGGAAAATCCTTGGAAACAATGGTGTTTTTTCAAATGTAATTCGAGTTCCCATTTCTTATCCTCCCGAAAAATTTAATGGAAATGTCCTTTCCGCAATGTGCACACCTGATCTTAAGGGCACACAAGGAAGTTTTTCATTTTTCTCAACTAAGAAAAATACCACTGATAAAACAACAGGTGGTGAAGTTGGCCAACTTGTTCGTGAAGGAAATATTTTAAAAGGAGGAGTTGATGGTCCTCCTAGATCAGATGGTAAAGGTTTTATTAAAGCACCATTTGAATTGACTTTAGATCTAAATAAGAAAGAAGCAACAATCAAAATTTCAAAAGAAACCGAAACACTCAAACTCAACGAGCTCTCCCGCTGGCTTGAAGTTGAATTCTTATTCGGCAAAAAAATTGTTTCTGGAATCTGTCGTGTTTGTTTAAGAGAGATTGGATCGGAAGTTTCCATTTATTTTTCCCCGATGAATATTCATCCTGAAAAACCAGTTCTACCAATCGCTCATCCAATTTATTTCTCAACATGGCTTGCAAAAAGAAACGGGCTCTACGGCACTTTGGGTCTAATGGAAGATACCTGGGGTCGAAACGAAATGGCGATCGACGATCAACGCTTCTTGGATCAAACATATTCGATCCATGATGAGCGCGAGAAGATGCTTAACGATGCTCTAGATAGAACCAATGAAGGCGTTTGCATCTGCGTTTTTGATGCCAGCGATAGAATTCAACATATGTTCTGGCGTTATCTTGATGATAAACACCTCTCTCCACTAGAAGATGCCTCCTTCATAAATACTATTCCAAAGATGTATGAAAAGATGGATCAATTAATTGGCAAAGTTCAGGCCAAATTAAATAAAGATGATCTATTGGTTATATTAAGCGATCATGGTTTTTCTTCTTTTAGACGCTGCATTAATCTTAATACTTGGCTCTTAAAAGAGGGTTATCTTGTTGTTAAAGAAGGCGGACCAACTGGAGCAGATTACTTTAAGGATGTGGATTGGAGCCGCACAAAAGCCTTTGCGGTTGGACTTTCTGGACTTTATATCAACAAAAAAGGTCGCGAGAGTTACGGTATTGTTGAAGAGGCCGAAGCCCAAAAACTTAAAGCAGAAATTATTTCAAAACTAACAGGAATTAAAGATCCCCAAGATGGCTCTGTTGCTATCCGCAATGTTTATGATACTGCCAAAGAGTATCGCGGACTCTACACAAGCGAAGCCCCTGATTTAATTATAGGCTACAACCCAGGCTACCGAGTTTCTTGGGATTCAATCACTGGTGGTATCGAAAAGGATGTTTTCTCAGATAATCTAAAGGCCTGGAGTGGAGATCATCATATCGATCCGGAATTAGTTCCTGGCATTCTTTTCACAAATAGAAAACTAAAAACAAAAAACCCGCATATTGTCGATATTGCTCCAACAATATTGGATGTTTTTGATATTAAAATCCCTGTATATATGGAAGGTAAAGTTTTGCTTTGAATCTGAAGGTCTGCTAATTAGTTCCTTTGTTGTATGAATTCACCAATTACCTCCAATACGCCTCCTTCCATAGATCCAAATAAAGCGACACCTGCTTCTACTGACTCCCGTGGTGAGTTGTCACGAATTGAGGTAGAAGAGGGGACTGAGCTACTAGGGGAATGTATCAATATCCCTTTAGAGATCTGTCCTACAGCACGTAACTTGATGGAGCACCTAAAGGAAAAGTATGTATTATTTTCCTTTAATTTTCCCAATTTTGATTTAAATCTGTTTTACAAAGCTTGCGAAAATGCAATTAACACAGGCTATGGAGAATATGAAAGATTTTCTATTTTAATATCTCACACCGAAAATGCCGTGGCTATTATCGACGGAACTAGCCCTGCAACTTTAAGACAAGATCATAAATATATTGAAAACGATACCAGTTTTGGAATGATGCCTTGTTCAATAAAACCGCTACATCGAGAAATTGCTGAATGCTTGAACTTTGAGCCAAATGGTGGTGGCCATGTTAGAAGAGATAAAGGAAAATATATTGTGGTTGGTAAGACAGATCATGAGGCCACTCAGTATACTGAAAAATATACTCTATGGAGCAGCTCTGAAAGTTATGGCAAGGGAGATCACGAAAAAGCCGGAAAAATTCTAGCAAAACTTTTAGCTAAAGCCCCAACTCCTAAGGGAATCGTCGAAGTTCAAGAATAAGAAATCATAAGTTATCGAGAGTCCAAGAAGACTTTCCTAAAAAAATCTTTTTTTGGAGTTACAATCCCCGGCAGGGATGATAAAGTGAGTTTCAAAAGTCCTTGCCGAATAGAATCCGCCTTTGCCCTTCGACAAGCTCCCTTCGACAAGCTCAGAGCTTCTGCGGGATATAGCCTACATGAAATTATTGGCACTTAATGTCTATAAGCCTCTCTCTTTTCAGAAACCTATACAATTTGCTATCGTGTCCTAAAATGGGTCAATAATGGGCCGATAAGTTTAAGGAGATAGTTATGTTCGATCCTAAAATAAAAGTTTCTAAACATCTGTTAGATAAACTTAAAGTCGCCTCGGAAATTATAGGCTGCTCCTCCGTTGATGAGTTCGTTGAGAGAACACTTGCGGCAGAGGCAGATCGAGTAATTGCCAGTACAGGAAAACGTACGGCAGCAACTGATAAAGAAGTAGAAGAGATTACGAATCAGCTAAAAGGCTTGGGATACCTTGAGTAAAATCATTGAATTATTAAATTCTACAGTTACGACAATTTTTGATGTCTTGCTGTATCCAACCTCTGTAATTGCATCCCTATGGGGCCTTTTACTAATTTCTATTTTATCAGGAATTATCCTGCTCTTAGTTTATGGAAAAGTTTCTAACCAGGCTGGAATTAAAAGTACTAAACGAAGAATCTATTCTTATGTTTTAGAATCAGTTCTTTTTAGACATGATCTGAATCTTTCACTGAAAGCTCAAGGAAATATGTTTTTAGCTGGTTTTAAATATTTTGTATTGGCCGTACCTCCTATTTTAATAATGATGATTCCATGTCTATTAATTTTGGCTCAACTTAATTTACGCTATAGTTCACAACCATTAAAAAATGGTGATAGCTCTATTGTTTCTCTAACTCTTGACTCAGATCAAAAGCTTTTTGAAACATCACTTATCGCTCCTGAGGGAATCTCTGTCACGCCTCCCCTTCGAGATCTTGATAATAATTCAATTAATTGGAGACTAAATATTACAAATCCACCAAGAGAATCTAAAGAAATTCAAATAAACATCGGATCAGAAACCGTATCTAAGCCCCTAATTTTAGAGCAAAATTCAACAAAAATTCCTTCTAAAACTTTTTCTGACTGGTGGTGGAGCTTTCTTTATCCCGGTGATAGTATCGCAAGGTCTATGCAGGGAATGGTAAAAGAGATTTCAATTTCATACCCTGAAAGAAGCTACAACATCTTCGGCATAAAAATGCACTGGTTAGTTGTATTTATTATAATTTCTCTTCTTAGTGGAATTGTAGGAAGTAAGATTTTCAAAGTAGAAATTTAATGAAAAATAATCTAATTTTCATCGTATTCGATAGCTGTCGCTTTGATACATTTGCAGCAGCCAAAACACCAAATATTTCCCGCTTAGGCGAAACAAAAAGGTGCTTTTCATACGCTACCTGGACGGTACCTTCACATCACGTATACATGCTGGGTGCTTCTCCGCACAGTAGTCCCAAGGGTGTATTCGCATCTGAAGTTTACAAAAAAGATTTTGTAAATTGGTCTCATAGACTAAATATCCCTGATATTTCATTTAAAGGCTTCGTGCCACGCTTATCGTTGCCTGCTTTTTTAAAAGACCAAGGTTACATAACAAACGCACTAGTTTCGATGCCCGTACTTAATCAAACAACTGCGCTCAATGTTCATTTTGATAGATATCAGTTAATGAAATCTCATAATGATTTTAGCGCCATTGTGGATCAATTAATTTTCGATCCTGAAAAACCATCTTTCTATCTTTTGAATGTTGGAGAAACTCATTATCCATATATTCTTCCAGGTGAAAGTGGAGACGATTTGCCAAGAATTAGCGGTGTTCATGGTATTTTCAAACATATGGATGATTTTATATTTGATGGCAAAGACGGATCAAAAGAAGTCAAAGTTGAAGATGAATTTTTCCACATGGACAAGATGTTGATTCTAAAAGAAAAGCAAAGAAGCAATATTGAATACTTGGATACTTTATTTGAGAAACTTTATGAAGTTGTACCTCGTAACACACACCTCATTGTAACGTCAGATCATGGAGAATGTTTTGGAGAAGACGGCTACTTTGGCCACGGTCCTATTATTCATGAGAAAGTCTTCGAAATTCCATTTGTTGAAGGCAGAATTAAATAATTAACTTATCGGCTATTATGGCGGGTCTAGTTTCAAAATATTCTCATATAATTTGGGATTGGAACGGCACGATTATTAACGACACTCCACTTTCGGTTAGAATCGTAAACGAACATACCCGTCAACACCTTGGAAAAGAGCTCTCTTTTGAAGAATACAGAGATACTTTCAGAATGCCTGTGAAATATTTTTATGAATCATTAGGATATGATTTTAACAAACACTCTTGGGATGATTTATACAAATACTATCATAAAGAATATAGCAGCAAGGAACATCTTTGCGAGCTTCACGATGGTGCCAGGGAAATACTTAAACTTTTAAATTTACAAGGAAAAACTCAATCGATACTCTCGGCCTATCCAGACAGTCTCTTACAAAATGTATTAACAAAATTCAATCTTCACGATCTGTTCAAATGGAAAATTGGAACTCCAGATAATCAAGAGAGTGGAATTAGCAAAATTTTCACCGGAAAGGCTTTGATAAAAGAATCGGGAATAGATCCAAATAAAGCAGTCTTAATTGGAGACACCGCTCATGATGCAGAAGTTGCCGAAGAATTAGGGATTGATGTTATTATTGTTCCAAATGGTCATCAATCTCATAAAGCACTTAGGAAATCTATAACTAAATTTGCGGCTACCCTACACTCATTGGTTAAATAAAAATATCTCTTCAACTAAGGAGCCTGTTGCAAAACTATCTCCGTAACGAGAAAAGTGAGATTTGAGCCGAGACAAGGAAGTCGAGAGAGAAAGCCCTCTGGATATGTTGAGGCTTTTCTCTCAAAGACTGAGGATGTCGCAGACCAAAGATCGCTTTTCGCAGTAGGATAGAGTTTTGCAACAGGCCCCTATAGATAACCCAAGCTTTTTAACTGCTCTACCTCATCGGGAGTTCTCTCTTTTCTAGTTTTTTTTGTAGTTGGCAAAGAGGTTTGAACTTTATCTTTGTAATCCAAAATTAAGGGAGAAATAGTCAAAAGGAGTTCTGGGTTTTTTAGGGCAATATTATCTAACTCTTGGGGATCCTTTTCTAAATCATAAAGCTCAAAAGTATTGGAAGGCTTATCGAGAATTGCTTTTAAATTATCTCTGATAACAGATATTTTATAGGCTTTTATATGGCTAGATTTAAAATCAACTTCTGAAACAATATCTTGTTTTTTTATCGGCATTCCATGAGTCAGAGTGAGGGCTAAGGAAGCTGCTTTAACTGCTGAGTCAATTGGTATTTTTAAAAAACTAAGAAGAGTGGGAAAGATGTCCATGCTAGAGATTGGATCGTTGACAATAGATGGTTTAAATTTAGAAGGAAGTTTTAAAATAAAGGGAATATGAATTAATTCATTATATAAGGTTCTGCTATGACCAATTTCACCATGTTCTAAAAACTCTTCTCCATGATCTGCGGTTAGGACAATTAAAGTATCCTTGCTTAGACCAAAATTCTCAATGTTTTCTAAAAAACGACCAATCTGTGAATCTGTAAAAGCAATCTCTTCTTGATACAGACCTTTTAAAAAGGCCTGATCTTCTTTTGTCATTGTGGGAATTAATTTTCTAAGCTCTCGGATATCAGCACTCGATTTAAGAGATCCTTTATAGTTTGAAGTTCGATCAAACTTTTTATGATGGTGGTAATTATTGTGTGGATCAAAGTAATGTAGAAAGAGAAAAAATGGATCTTTATGATTTTTTTTCAACCAATCATTGGCCATATCAGTAACTTTTGCTGATGAAATTACATCATGAACATTTCCTTTAAATGGAATGGTATCGTAAACGTCGAAACCCTGTGCATAACCCATCTGCGGACTAATTAAAGTATGACTTACAAAAGCAGCAGTTTTAAATCCCTTTGATTTAAAAGCATCTGCCAAAGTAAACTCTTCTTCTTTTAAAATATCATCAATCGAAGTTACCCCATGTACTGACGGCATTAAGCCAGTGAACAAAGATGCAATCGAAGGCTTTGTCCAAGAAGATGTTGAATAGGCTTTTTTAAAAAGTACTCCTTCGCGAGCCAGCTTATCTATAATGGGAGAAGGCGAGTTAGTGTTTCCATATGCTCCTAGATCTTCAGTACTCAGAGTATCTACAATTATAAATACTACGTTTTTAAAAGGGAACTCTGATTTGTTAGAATTAGTACAAGAAACTAAAGTCAATGAAATGACTATGAAGCAACAAAAGTATTTTACTATAATATTCATTCCTATTGGCATTAGCTGAATTTTCACATAGCTTAATTCAGGTATGAAACTTCAGCAACGCTCACTATTATTGATTGTTTTAATTGTAATTATTCCTTTAATAGTTTTTTTCTCTTTTTGTCCAATTTCAAGAACTCATTCTGGTTCTTTTGGGAAAGTAAAAAGAGTGGTTTTCATAACAATAGATACTTTACGAGCAGATCACTTGGCTTCATACGGATATGAACGAGAGGTCTCTCCCTTTATTAATTCTTTAGCTAGGCGTGGAGTTTCTTTTAAAAAGGCATTTACTGCCGCTCCACATACAGCTCCCTCTCATGCGACAATGTTCACCGGTCTTTATCCTTTTGAACATAACTTATTAAAAAATTATGACTCCTTAGATCCTGCTACTTATAGTTTACACAAGTTTGCACACGAGCTTGGTTTTAATGTCCAGGGCTTTCCCGCAGTTAAGTTTATGGAAGGTCGAATTGGCTTTCCATTTGTTGAGGGCATAACAAATGGAAAAGATAAAAATTTTAAAAAGTTTTGGTATAGAAATGCCCAGAATGTTGTAGATAACTCACTAGCCTGGCTTGATTCGCTTCATAGTTCAGAGAATTTTCTGATCTGGGCACATTTCTACGATGTTCATCAATGGGAAAGAACTAAAAATTTTCCTAAAGAATACAGAGAAAAAGTAAACTCCCTGCCTCAAAAGGAGCATCTTGATTTTCTTAAAAAGGATCGTGGGTTTTCTGTAGAATTTTTCGGTAGTGAAGAAAAGTCTCTTAATGCAATAAATGGTTATGATGCGCGGCTTCTTTATGTTGATGATCAGATTAAACGAATTTATGATTACTTATCCAGTAAAGGTCTTTTAGAAGAAACCTTGTGGATAATCACATCTGATCACGGTGAAGGATTAGGAAATCATGGCTATAAAGGTCATGGAGAATTTCTTTATCAAGAACAACTGCATATTCCCCTAATATTTTTTATGAAAGATACGATTGAGTCTGGTCGCTCCCTAAGTGAACTTGTGCGTACAGTTGATCTTTTTCCAACGATTGCTGAAATTTTAGGTTCTCCTATAGATCCCGAGCTTCATCGCCTAGCGGGAGCCTCACTAGTTCCCTTTATTAAGGGTGATGCGGGATTATCAATTCCATATTCTTTTGCTGAACGTCGCCCAAAAGATGAAATTTCATTTAGACGTAGTTGGGAAGATGGCGAGGTATATTCCCTGCATAATAATCAAGGAAAATACATTTCTCATTCTCATGGTGTAAATCAGTTTTATAACCTTAATGAGGATCCTTTTGAGACAAAAAATATTGAAGGAAGCGGCGGGGAAGTTGAGATAAAAATTAAAAATTCTTTAGATACAATTTTTGATCCAAGAAAAAGAAAAGCACCTTCATCGAATGGCCCAGAAACTCCTGAAGCACTGGATGAGTTAAAAAGCCTGGGATATTTGTAAAAAAGTAGTGTAAAAAAGTAGTGTCGGAGCCTTGTTATAGTAAGTCCAAAAAGAACTTTCCTAAAGAAAATCTTTAACAGAATAATATATAGTCTTCTCTAGAAGTTTTGCCTCATTTCATTCGGCAAAGATTTCTGAAAAGTACTATATATGGCTCAACGTCACCTCTCTATAAAAATTGTCATAACACTATGATTAAATATGACAAAACAATCACTTTCCCCACAACAGAACCTACTTCTAGATCAAGACGAGCTACTTCAGGCCCTAGGCCCAAGACTAGATGAGCTAAGAGAACATAGAGAAGTTTTCGATTTAATTCGAGAGAACCTGCAAACAAATTTCTTGCAGCTAAATATCAAACCAAACCATGAGGATTGTAAGTTTGCAAATGAAGCCTTAACAAAAGAAAGAGAAGAACTCTTCGCTGGAGATGATAAAAAACTTTCTGAACAAATGCTTGAGGGCCTTGCCTTATTTCATGCTGCCTATCGTGCCCTTGAAGAGCGTTATGGCCAAAATAAATTAAATATCCCTAAAGAAATAAAAGACGATCTTGCACTTATAGTTATATCGGAAGTGAAATCTATTTATGAAGACCTAAAGGGAAAGATTTCCGATCCTGAAGCTTTTAATGAAAGACTTCTCTTTGGACCTGAGATTCGAGATCAAAAACCTGATCCAGAATTATCTGATTCTAAAGTGAAAAGTTCAAAACCTACCCCTGAGTTAGACCTCAAGAAAGAAGAAGAGAAAGAGTCTATTAAAGAAATATCAAATTCAGAGCTTCGAGAATATTAAAAATTAAGTTTGGGCAAAGAGGGTGCTGACGCAGAAATAGAAAAAGCTTTAGGTCTTATAAAATTAATTATTAAAGAAACACGTGAGTCAATTCTTCTTCCCAAATTAGAGCTTACCGATAGAGAGATTGCTTATCTTAATTCGAACACGATCTTGAAGAACAAAGTTCAGACTGCAGACGCAGAATCCTCTGCCGGACTTATTATAAACGGAGTGGACTCTTTGATTACTGATGTAAAAAAACCCCTCCTGCAGGCAGCCTAGTTCGGGCAGCCAAAGATACTTTCGTATATATTTTTCTTTATTCTCTCGCTAAGGATCCTACCCAGAAGCAACATGCTCTTATAAAACAAGTATTGCTTGGAGAAGTTTCAGCAAAGTCAGCTTAAAGTAGGTGTATTTTTGCGCAAATTCTCTTTAGGCATTCTTCAAGTTCTAATTCTGCCGTATTAATTTCAAGCTCTGGATTTTCTGGAGCTTCATAAGGGGAAGAAATGCCAGTAAACTCCTTAATTTCTCCAGTTCGAGCTTTTTTATAAAGACCATGTGGATCTCGTTTTTCACATTCTGAAATTGGAGTGTTTAAATAAAGTTCTATAAAACTATCAACTCCGATAATTTTTCTGGCATGTTCTCGATCTTCTCGCATTGGTGAAATCAAGGAGCAAACAACACTAACGCCAGCATCATTAAAAAGTTTTGCAACTTCGGCAGCTCTTCTTATATTTTCCGCACGATCTTCTTTGCTAAAACCTAAATTCTTATTAAGACCAAATCTTAAATTGTCACCATCAAGCCTATATACAGGGCGACCCTGTGAGAAGAATTTACTTTCAACTGCCTTTGCAATTGTCGACTTACCAGATCCGCTTAGACCGGTACACCATAAGGTTATGGCCTTAAATCCAAAACTAATTTCACGATTTTCTCTGCTTACAGTGCCTTCTTCCTTATGAATATCATTTGCAACTTGTATGTCTCCAGTTCGGAGGTGAGAATTAGATGACTCACCTCGATCAAGCACCATACCCGAGGCCACGGTTAAGAATGTATCCGGATCGACTAAAATAAAATTACCAGTAGATCGATTCTGTCCATAAGAATCTAAAAATAATGGGCTTTTTGTAGAAAGGCTTACGCGACCAATCTCATTTAATTTAAATGGCGTGCCTATTTGACGACTAAGTGTGTTTACGTCCACTTTATATTTAATGTCACCAATAAGAGCTCTAGTTTCCCGAGATGTATGCATTAAAATATAGGCTCTCTTTGGATCCATTTGATCTTCGCTCATCCACAAAAGCATTGCTTCAAAATCTTGTCGAACTGAAGGAATATTATTTGGGCGAACTAACATATCGCCACGAGAAATATCAATCTCATCTTCTAAGGAGATAGTTACAGATTGCGGTGACATGGCGGTTTCGAGTTGACGTTTTTTAGGATCAACCGCCATGTAATCAATAGATTTGATTTTGGAAGTTCGCATCGATGGCAAAACTAAAACTTCTTCGCCGACCTTGATCGATCCAGATCTAATTTGTCCAGCGTAACCACGATAGTTTTGATGAGGTCTAACTACATATTGAATTGGAAATCTAAAATCTACCTGATTGGAATCACTGCCGATGTAAACATTTTCAAGATACTCCATAATGGTTTCACCAGAGTACCAAGGCATTACAGAGCTTTTCTCAACAAGATTATCACCCTTAAGTGCAGAAACAGGAACAAAACGAACATCTTTAATGCCTAGTTTTGAAGCAAACTGAATATAATCTCCTTTGATAAGATCGAAAACTTTTTGAGAATAATCCACCAAATCCATCTTGTTAACGGCTACTAATAAACGGGGAACTCCCAAAAGTGAGGCAATAAAAGAGTGTCTCTTGGTTTGTGTAATCACTCCTTTGCGTGCATCGATTAAAATAATTGTTAGATCGGCAGTGGAGGCACCCGTGGCCATATTACGGGTATACTGTTCATGACCAGGCGAATCAGCCAAAATAAATCGTCTCTTGGGTGTCGAGAAATATCTATAAGCAACATCAATTGTAATGCCCTGTTCCTGTTCAGCCTTAAGACCATCTGTCACAAAAGCTAAATCAACAGCAGCACCTTTTACCTTAGCTTTTTTCTCCAGAGCTTGCAGATGATCTTCGTAGATATTTTTGGAATCGTGGAGTAATCGCCCAATTAATGTTGATTTTCCATCATCAACAGAGCCAGCAGTTGAAAATCGAAGTAGGGTATTATTAGCACTCTGAGCTAAAATCTTTTTTACTTCAGCAGTCGAAAGACTTGGAATCATTGCTACAGAAACATTTTGATTTGTTTCGTTAACGATATGAAGCTTTAGATTGTTTTTGCTCATTAGAAGTATCCTTCGCGCTTCTTTGTCTCCATCGAGCCTTCTGAATCATGATCAATAATCCTTGTGGCTCTTTCAGAGGTTCTAGTAACCATCATTTCGCCAATTATATCTTCTAGGGTATTAGCTTCTGATCTAACTGCTCCAGTACAAGGGGTGCAGCCAAGACTTCTAAAGCGACACATTACTTCCTCGATCTTTTCATTTAAAGAAACCCTAGCATTCTCATCGGCAGGAATTAACTGATCACCCCGAACAACAACTTTTCTTTTTTTAGCAAAATAAAGAGGCACAATTGGAATCTGCTCAAGCAATATGTAGTGCCAAACATCAAGTTCAGTCCAATTTGAAAGAGGAAAGACCCTTATAGATTCACCTTTGCAGATTTTACCGTTGTACTGGCTCCAAAGCTCTGGTCTTTGATTCTTTGGATCCCATTGTCCAAATTTATCTCTGAAAGAAAATACGCGTTCTTTAGCACGAGATTTTTCTTCGTCTCTTCTGGCTCCACCAATGGCTGCATCAAAATCGCGAGATTTTAAACCATCAAGCAATGCTTGGGTTTTAAGATATCCACAGCATCTTTGAGTTCCTAAATCATAGGGATTAGCGCCCTTTGTAATTGCTTCTTGGTTTTTATAAACAATTAGTTGAGCACCAATTTCTTCTACGAACTTATCCCTAAATTCATACATCTCTTTAAATTTATAGCCGGTATCAATATGCATAAAAGGAAAAGGAATTTTCCCAGGATAGAAAGCTTTCTCAGCTAAGCGTACAAGACACGAGGAATCTTTACCAACAGAATAGAGCATTACAGGTCGTTCAAACTGAGCTGCCACCTCGCGCATAATATGTATGCTCTCAGCTTCAAGCTGCTCAAGATGCGAAAGGGATCTTTGTGGAAGTGCCATAGGAGCTGGATATTATATATATTTTCTTTACTAATCCAAGTTTAAGAACTTTTTTTAAAAGTCATTACAGAAAGTCTTCTAACTGCCTGAAAAACCTATTAAATCATGATCATAATTTAAAACAAAATTTTCACAACCGAGGACATTGGGAAAATTCATTTCTGTGCTCTCCGTATCCTGCGTTGTGAAAATCTTGTTTCTTCTTTTAAGTCTCTACTTTATTTCCCCCAAAGAATAGTTTAGGTTTCAAAGATGGCACTATCAATCATCAATTGTGACGATCCTAAAAACGCTGATTTTATAATTATTGGAGCTAACTTTGATAGAACCTCTTCTTTCGGAAAAGGTTCTGATAAAGGGCCTGGGGCTATTATCGAATGTCTTCATACACAGATCGAATTTTATGAACGCTTAAGCGGCAATTCTCCAGCAATTGATAGAAAAATCTCCTACTTAGATTTAGGTGAGATGAATACGCTTTCTCCAGAAGAAATGGTCAAAAAGATCAAAGGAGCCCTGTCAAAAAACATAAATGCTTTTCCGATTATTTTAGGCGGCGAGCATTCTGTAACAAATGGTCCTATTAATTTTTTTGCCGATCGCGCCAAAGAGATTACAATTGTTCAAATTGATGCACATGCCGATCTACGAGAAGACGACTCAGATTATAATGATAAACCTTGGGGGAAATTAGCTCATTGCAGTGTAATGAAAAGAGCATTTGATACTGGTTTTAATTTAGTTCAAGTTGGATTACGTGCGTTTTCAGCTGAAGAAAAAGAGCTTTTCTCGCAAGATAAAATCAAAGTTTTTGAATGGAAAGGAACCGAGCCCTCAATTCAATCCATAATCGATTCTATTAAAACCGATCAGATTTATCTAACAATTGATGCGGATGGAATAGATCCAAGTTTCATGCCAGCAACAGGAACACCGGTTCAAGGGGGGCTTTCCTGGTATTATACTCTCGATCTTGTTAGTGCACTTTGCAAAAAGAAAAGGCTAGTTGGAGCCGATCTTGTGGAGGTGGCTCCAATTCCTAATAGCTCCCTTACTGAATACGGGGCAGCACAGATTGTTTATACGATTATTGGTCAGTTAAGTTAAAGAAACTTCAGAATCCCTCTTTACGATTTTAACTTTTAGGATTAAAAATAGAATTCTCTTTAAATGCTCATTAATTTCTAACAATCAGGGTATAGGCGAGGCGCAGATATGCGCTAAAAGGTTTTTCTAAAAATCAAATTCAATATTTTGCTTAAAATTATTTAAATCAGAAGTTACCTTTCAATCGTCGCTATCGTTTTAAGGTCGAATTTTCTAGTTCACTTTAAAACGGTAGCGACGAAAGATGATTCTGAGTCTTAAGTTGCTAGTTGCATCCCCGTGAACTTCACAACTCCTGAAGGAGTCCAAGGAGGAGATAACATGAGAAGAGTGTTGTTGTTCGGCGAGTCAGCTCTAGGGCAGCGAGTGATCACGAT
>Ga0163147_10006148_pt1 | contig 14239 bp, 16 predicted proteins | sample OliLakLV19MP6G1_FD_148597 | JGI IMG/M metagenome (GOLD analysis project Ga0163147, IMG submission 148597) | Freshwater microbial mat bacterial communities from Lake Vanda, McMurdo Dry Valleys, Antarctica- Oligotrophic Lake LV.19.MP6.G1 | ecosystem: Environmental > Aquatic > Freshwater > Lake >...
CTGAAACAAAAACAGCATGATTACAACCAGCGTTTATGTCATCTCAAATAGCGGGCGGGCAAGCCTCGCCCCTACGAAAATCCCCAATGATGTGCATTATGCTAGTTCTATTTAGGTTCTCCATAAGATGGACGTTTATTCTACTCGTGTGACGGCCTCGGTGCTGAGAGAAGTTTCCGGCGTCCAATTTCCGGCGAGGTCGCGCGCCCAGACATCAAACTCGTATAGGCCGCCGAGCGCCCCGGCATAGCTGGCTTTGGTGTCTGCCGTCTCTAACCATGCCACCCACTCCCCTCGGTCTACCCGCACCCAGACCAAATACACATCGATTCCGCTGTCATCCCGCCCTTGCCAACTGACCTCAAATTGGGCGGGGCTGGTGACGGGCAACGGATTCATACGTGCCTGTGGCGGGGTGCTGTCGAGGGCGGGGTCTACCGTCGGGCGCGGCGGCGCTTCTACCACAATTTGCGGCGTCGGCGTGCTGACTGGCGCGGTGCTGACGAGTTGTAGCTCACTGGCAAAATCACGATGCAAGGCCAGTGATTCAGCTGCGCCGCCCGGACGCTCAATCAAGAATACCGGCGACCCGCCTATTGCCGCTTGCGCCCCCGGTTGCAAGTCGGCGAATCCGTCCGCCGTCGCGGGTGGCAAACTGAGGCGATATTGACCGTTCTCATCCGGCGTCAGGGTAGAGCCGCTCTCCAACATGAATCCGTAGGCTTCTGTGCCGATGGCGGGCAGCGCTACCGTGACCGGCTCTAGGCGCTTGTTCCATATCACCGTGATTCGCCGCCCGTCGCCCATCTCAAAGGCAGCCGCATAGACGTGACTCGGTTGCTGAGTATTGATTTGCTCCGGCGTCAGGTCGATTTCGCCGAGGGGGTTAAATGACCCGTGGAATATCTGCGCCAAGACCTGATAGGCGTCGGCGGCTGGGCGCGGCGACCCGGGTTGCGGGTGTTGACTGAAACAAACCGATGAGTTGAGGTTGCGAAACATGCCGTGCGCGTCGCCGCTACACAGCGAATCGCCCACGCATAACTCGCCATTATGCGGCGGGAAATTCGTCCCGGCGGGCTGGTCACCGCAATCGTCGTACAATTGATGGAAAATCAACACATCCGCGCCCTCTGACCACGCATACACCGCGCTCTGAATGACGTAATACGCTTGCTGAGTCTGGGTGACGCGGCGCTGTCGCTGGTCGGGCGTGTCGGCTGTCCATGTCGGGCCGGGGTAATCATCCCAGACCGGCGCGCCGTTCTCTGTCACCCAGATTTCTTTATCGATTCCATAAGCGATGAAGGTCTGATCGACGTTTAGCACCAACCAGCCGGTGCGCCACGGGTCGGCGTAGGCATGGACGGCCACCGCGTCCATATACCAATTATTCGCTTCCGCCGCCGCATCTTCCTGATACAGCGCCAGCACCCGTGCCAGCCAATTGTCCCCGGTAGAGAACAACAGCCCCGCGAACATCACCCGTGCGCTGGGGTCGGCTTGTTTTGCGGCCAGATACGCGACCTTGAGCAGGCGGGCGTATTCGCCAATTGAGGCCGACCAGAACATCGGCACATCCGGCTCATTCCACATCTCCCATGTCGTGATGCCCACCCCCATCGGCAGCGTCCCGCGCTGACTGAGAATCCCGCCGGGGCGGTAGCGGTTGACCGCCTCATACACAAACACTGCCCACGGGTTGGCTGGGTTGAGCGCCTTGCCGGGGGCTGGCGTGTCTGTGCCGTCTGCGAAAATCGGCAGATTCATGCCGACGATACGCTCATTCCGTTCGCCCTCGGCATAGAAACTGGGACGCCCCAACAAAATCGCATTGATGTTTAGCCGATAGAGCAGGTCATCGGCCACCTGACGGTCATAGGCCGCCCAATCGAACGCCCCCGGTGAGAGTTCAACCCTGTCCCAATAGATCGGATAGCGATTCCAGCCCGCCCCCAGCCGGAGGGCTTGGCGGTAGCGGTCAGCGGACGTGCCGCCTTCTGCCGCGCTAATGTGCGCGATTCCGAGGCGTGGATTCCGCAGGTAAGCGGCATCGAATCCGCTCAATTGCCCCGGCGGGCTGGTCGGGACGGGGAGTTGGGCATGGACGGTGATGCTGAGGAGGAGGAGTGCAGCGAGGCTGGCGAACAATCGGTACATCTAGGCTTCCCGGATAACGGCATCAACCATCCAACACCCAGTGAACGGGGCGTCTGATTGCTTGGACAAGACATAACAATAAATGGCGGTAGTGCGCCCGCTCCGATGCAGCCAGACGCGCTGGCGGGCTTGGTCGCCGAACACGCTATAGGCCAGCGTCCCCAATTCGGCACGCTCGAAGCCAATCATCGGGTGGTAGGCTGGATTCCCTTTAATCAGGTGTAGGAAATCTTTAGGCTGACCGACTGCGGCCTTATTCCCCGGCGAGGCAAACCGGTAAGCGATACGGATACCGAGGTTTTCAGGCAACAAATCATCGTTTTGCAGCGCGTCCAATTGCAAGCGCACCACATCGGCAGGCGTCAGCGAAGATGAGGGGAATGGGTCGAAAGATTCGGATGGGCGGTTGCGGTCTAGCATAATAGCGATCACCTAACCGTAAATTTATACGCGGGCGCGTGGTCGCCATATCTTTTCATACCGAATATGACGACTTCCTGACCCAATGCAGATTATAGCGGATAACCCAGATGCGGCGACTATGAATCCTAGACGGCATTTAGATTGTTGGAAAATCTTTATGTTTGGGGGTGAAACTTATTAACCCATTTGGCGAAATGCGCCACACCGATTAGAATTTAGCCTATAGTTCATCCGTGGAGCGCGCCCAATGACTGACCCTCGTTTACTCGACATGCTTAAAAACCCGGATGCGGCCAAGCGCAAGGCCGCCATCCAAGCTCTAGCGCGTGGCAAAGACCCGGAGGTTATCCCGTATCTCGAACGGGTAGCCGATTATGACGAGGATGACTCCATCCGCGACATCGCGGAGAAGGCCATCGTCTATATCAACCGTAACAACCCAGATAACACCACCCGACCCGCGCTGGAACCTAAGCGCCAACCGTCAAGTGCTAGTTCTCCTGTCAGCAGCAGTGACTCTTATGCCGAAGAAATACCGATGGGGAACGCCCCGACGATGGTCAGCCCCGCCGAGGAAGAACGCGCCCGCCGCCTGTTGAGCAACGCCCTCGACCTGAATATGCGCGACCAGAACGCCAAAGCCACCAAAGCGGTGATTGAAGCGTTCAAAGCCAACCCTAACCTCAAAGATGATGCCTATGCGCGCGGCGTCGCCTCAACCACCACCGGCCTGCACGTCGCTGAGGCGGTGGCTAGGGTGCTGGACGGCTCTGCGGCGTCCTTATTCGACCCAAAGAAACCGGTCAAGGGCAAGCGTGGCGGAGACAGCGCCGTCGGGGATTTACCCACTCGCGATAGCGACGGGCGCGAGGCTGGCGAGGAAAAAGAAGCAACTTTCGGCGGCGCGATGGTTGATACCCTGATTTATGGAATCATATCGGCAATCATCACTGGCGGCAGTTGGCTTGTGTTCTTGTACGTACTGCTCCCCAGCTTGCCCCCTGACCTCATGAACAGGCAAATGTCGCCGGAACTCAACATCACTTTCGGACAATATATCAACATTTTGTCGGCGGGTACAACCGAATCCATCCTATTGAGCAGTCTCGGCACCTTGATTTCGACAATACTATCGACCATCTTCTACGCGGGGATCATTCACTGGGTAGCCACAAGTTTTCTGAGTGGCGAAGGCTCGTTCAGCGCGATGCTTCAGCGGATGTCGGTCTTTTATACGATCTATACCATTATCGCTACCATTGCCATTGCTATCGCGGTGTTTTTGTTGTTCAACGCGAATGCCGACACCGCCCAAATCATCCTATCGGGCGCGGGTATCTTCGCCATCGGCTTCTCGATTTACAGTATCTGGGGGTTATCGGTTCGGATTGGCAAAACCTATGATTTTGGGACGGGCAAAGGATGTCTGTCCATCATCATCAGCATAATTGTCCTCACAGTCTTGAGTTGTGTTTTGGGTCTAGCCATCAGTTTCACAACCGCCAGCCAACTCACCCTCTAAGGATTTCGGCACGGGTTCATCCGAAAATAATCTGCGACGGCTGCGCCTGCGAGGGCGTGGCCGCCTTCATTCCAATGCGAGTCATAGGTGTAGTAGGTGATTTGGCCGTTTTCGGCGGCGGCGCGCAACGGTGGCAATAAGTCAATGAAGGCGAAACCGGCGTTTTCTGCCGCCAATCGCACCGCGTCGCGCTGATTGTCGATATTGCCCTCCCAAACGTTGTAATCCTGCGGCGCTAACTCTCCCAGCGTCAGCCAGCCGGTAGCGGGGTCGATGCTCAGGCTACGGGCGTTCTGCATGACATATTGACGATTCCCTGCGGGGTCGGCAAATGGGAAATAGATATGCCCCTTGACCGGCACATATACCAACGCCACGCACGCGCTCCCCGCGCTGTCGCGGATGGTCGCCAGCGCGTCCGCCAGTTCTCGTATATTGCGGGACTCCGCGAACGTCTCGGCGTTGCCATTCAACCACCACAGATAATCGCTGATATAGGCCAGTGGGCGCGTCCGACCATCCGGCAGGATATGGGTCAGCGGATACAGATAATTGCCGTCAGGCGCGAGCGTGATGTCGCCGTATTCTTCAAGCGTCTTGATGTCCGTCACGGGCGCACGCATTGTGTGCTGAATGGTCAACTCAACCGCCCCGCCAGCGGCGTCGGCCTTACGGCGGCTGGCCTCGATGTTACTGAGGTCGTTGCCCTCAAAATAGGCCACAATCACCCAATCATGGTCGGGCGCGAGGTATTGTTTGGCGACCTCGGCATATTCCAATGGGCCAAACCCGCTGTAGCCCAAATTCCGCACCGAACTATCAAGCTGTTCGGCCAGCACATCCGGCCACGGCATCGGGCCGCCATCGGTGAACGAATCGCCCAACGCGGCGATGCGATATTGGGCGCTAGGGCGGGCGGGCATACGGAAACCGTCGGGGTCGTCAAAACGCAGCACATCTTCTAAGACATGGTTTACGTCCGGCGGGCGCACCTGTCCGGGTTGGAATCGGAAAGTATCGCCGTCCAATTCGGTGAATACGAATCGTATGCCGCCGGGGGTCAGGTTGGGGAACAGGCGCAGTATGGCAAAAATCATGCCGCCAGCTAGTACCACCCCAAAGGTGATGAGAAACAGGATTCGTAGCAGAGCGTTTTTCGACATTTGGGGATGATTCCACGATAATCACAGTCAGACATTGATTATCGGCGGCGGACGGCACACACGCAAGGACGGCATGGGTGCTTGCCCCCACCGCCAGTATGGGTAGGGGCGACTCGCTGGGTCGCCCACAGAAGGATTTCTCACTATGATTCGTCGGCTTATAAACATCGTCCGCGCCCAGATTAACGCCCGCCTCTCGCGTGAGACGCTCCTCAGCCGCGCTGCCCACGGTGATAACCTCAGCGCACTGGCGGCCATCGAAGAACTCAAGCAACGCCTCCACTTCCAAGACGGCTCGTTGCAGGGCATCGCGCTTGCCGGGGCGCAGTTACAGAAAGTCCGGCTGGCGAAGGCCAAACTCCCGCTGGCCGATTTGAGTGGCGCACATTTGAGTGGCGGTTATTTCGGTGAGGCCGACCTCACCAAAGCCCGCCTCTTAAAGGCTGACCTGACCGACGGAAATCTCCGTGAAACGCGCCTGAACGACGCCGACCTAACCGGCGCGGTTTTGGTGCGGGCGCACATGGCGCGGGCGGTCTTATGCGGGGCGCTGTTGCGCGGGGCAGATTTGCGCGAAGCGAACCTCTGGGGGGCGGATTTGCGCGGCGCAGACCTCCGTGGCGCGATTCTGACCGGCGCGAATATCAGTCAGACCGAGTTCGACTCCCAAACCATCCTCCCAGACGGGTCGGCGTGGCAAACCGGTTTTCCAGTTGAGCAATATACGGCCTAAATGGTGCGACTCACTTGATAGTCTATGCTCATTTGAATATTATAGTATTCAAATTGATAAGATAAAATCAATACAATGACAAAACCTACGGTCATAGATCTGTTCTCCGGTTGTGGAGGCATTTCATGGGGATTGCAGAAATCTGGGTTTGATGTGCTTGCAGGTGTCGATTCATGGCGTCCAGCGCTCAAGACATTTGCCTATAATCATCCCGATTCTAAAGGGGTTCAAGCTGATTTAACGACTTACACACCACAACAGTTTTCGATTGATACTCACATTGAGATTGGCGAGGTGGATTGCATCGTAGGCGGTCCACCTTGTCAGGGATTTTCCAAAAATATCCCCGCCTCTTATCGTTTCCTTGAAGACCCTCAAAATCTTTTGTTTCGTGAGTTTTTAGATTTTGTCGCTTATTTCCGCCCCAAAGCCGTTTTGATGGAAAATGTGGCAGAAATTTATGATGCTTATCATGGAGCCGTCCGAGAAGAAATCATCCAAACATTATCCGAATTAGGCTATTCCAGCGCCGCAAAAGTCCTGACCGCAGCCGATTATGGCGTCCCTCAAATGCGTCGCAGATGCTTCATCGTTGCGTCGCGGGATACCATCACGCCTGATTTTCCATCACCAAGTCATGGCTCAAAATCTATACGTGATTTGTTCAACCCTATCGAAAAATATTGGTCGGCATGGGAGGCGATTAGCGACTTGTCTATCCTCGAAAATGGCGATGGTCACGAGCCAATGCACTATAGTATGGAATCAAATAATGTTTATCAGGCTGAGATGCGTGGTTCCATGACACATCTTTATGACCATATCACCCGCAAACTTAATCCAACTCAATATGCCCGTATCAGTTCAATCAACCCCGGTCAGGGTATCAAAGATTTACCGGATGAGTTGAGACCGAAGTCAGGCTATAGCGGCGCTTATGGACGGTTGGATTTCGAAAACCCTGCTCCGACAATCACACGTTGGGTTTTTCATCCCGGTTCTGGTCGTTTCGCGCATCCAAAAGAGAAACGAATGATTACGACTCGAGAAGTAGCCCGTCTCCAATCGTTTAGTGATGATTTCAGGTTTATCGGGACTTATGGAGAGCTGAAACAAAAACAGCATGATTACAACCAGCGTTTATGTCATCTCAAATAGCGGGCGGGCAAGCCTCGCCCCTACGAAAATCCCCAATGATGTGCATTATGCTAGTTCTATTTAGGTTCTCCATTATATTGAGAAGGCTCATCAGATTGGTAACGCTGTGCCGCCATTGCTCATTCAAGCATTAGTACCAGCCCTTATGGCCTGTTTAACAGGTTTAGAAGCGGAACCATCACTTCATCCATAGAAAGCCGACAGATATTCAGTTCAAAAATAGATGTCAAAAAGTTGTTTATCGCGGATATAAGTGCTTGGAAGGTCTTTCATATACGCAAAAACAGATTCCCAAACATAATCTTCTAAATCATCAATCAATGGAAATGACAAGGCAACGGCAATACCCTGTTTTAGGCGCAAAGACTCCTCATCCGTCAATGTCGCCATCGCGATGCTCCAATTCTTTTTCTAAATGCTCCATCAACTGAACTAGCGATAAACCGAGCGCCTCAGCGACTCTTTGTAATGTTTTGAGTGTGGGGCTTTTTAAGCCACGTTCCAATTGGCTAATGTAGGTGCGGTGCAAGCCAACAATCAAAGCAAAATCATCTTGCGCGAAATTCTTCTCACGCCGTAAACGTTTTAATATAGTGGCAAGTGCTTGTTCTGTTGTCATAAATCAAATGTACAAAAGAGAATACTATTTATCGACAGACTAAAGTATTCAAAATAACTCCCCCAACACTCATCTGGTTTGAATCCAGCGTTCTGGTTTTTCCGCTACGCTTAAAAGCATTGTGGATAAGTCTGACAGATAAGCGTGGGCAATCATGGGTAAAAAAGTCATCATCATCGGCAGCGGATTCGGCGGCCTCGGCGCGGCAGTGCGCCTGTTGGCACGCGGCTATGACGTGGAAATTTTTGAGAAGCGCGACAAGCTGGGCGGGCGGGCATACGTCTACGACATCAACGGCTATAAGTTTGACGGCGGTCCGACCATCGTCACCGCGCCGTTCATGTTTGATGATTTATGGGCGTTGGCGGGCAAAAAACGCCAAGATTATTTTGAGATGGTCGAGTGCCAGCCGTACTATCGAATCTTCGACAAAGACCGTCAGTCGTTTGACTACAACCGCGACGAGGAATTTATCCTCAACCAAATCCGCGAGCGCAGCCCCGGCGATGTCGAGGGCTACAAAAAATTTATCGCCAGCACCAAGCCGATTTTTGAAAAAGGGTTTGTTCAACTGGCCGATAAGCCCTTTTTACACTTCACCGACATGCTCAAGGTCGCGCCCGACCTGATTAAGATGCAGAGTTACCTCAGCGTCTATCAATACGTCTCGCAATTCGTCAAAGATGAATTTCTGCGCCGCGTGTTCAGCTTCCACCCCCTGCTGATTGGCGGCAACCCGTTCGATTCGCCGTCGATTTACGCCATGATTCACTATCTGGAGCGCCAATGGGGGGTGTGGTATGCGATGGGCGGCACGGGGTCGATTGTCAACGCCTTCGAGCGCCTCATCACTGAGATGGGCGGTAAAATCACGCTCAACGCTGAGGTCGCGCAAATCGAAATTGACCCTAAAACCCGCCGCGCTACCGGCGTGCGGATGGCTGACGGGGCGTTACACAAAGCCGATGCGGTGGTCTGTAACGGTGAGGTCGCTCACGCCTATAAATATCTTGTCCCGGCGGAATATCGGCGCAAGAACACAGACCGTAAAATCGAACGCACCAAATACAGCATGTCGCTGTTCGTGATTTATTTCGGGACGAAGCGCCGCTATACCGATAGCGCCCTCGCTCACCATAACATCATCCTCGGCGAGCGCTATAAGGGCTTGCTGAACGACATCTTTAACAAGCAAGTTTTGGCCGAAGATTTCTCGCTGTATCTGCACATGCCAACTCTGACCGACCCGTCAATGGCTCCGAAAGGGGGCGAATCGTTCTATGTGTTGTCGCCCATCCCGCACCTCGGCAGCGGCACAGATTGGAAGAAGGCGGCCAAGCCCTACCGCGATTCAATCATGAACTTCCTAGAGGACAATTATCTGCCGGATTTGCAAGAAAACATCGTCGCAGAACACTATATCGACCCGTTGCATTTTCAGGGGACGTTGAATAGCTATATGGGGTCGGCCTTTAGCGTGCAGCCCATCCTCACCCAGTCGGCGTGGTTCCGCCCGCACAATCGCAGTGAGGACATCGAACGGCTGTATTTCGTCGGCGCCGGGACTCATCCGGGCGCGGGTCTGCCCGGCGTGCTGAGTTCGTCCATCATCGCGGAAAATCTGGTTGTCGAGGACATCCCTATCATATGACATTCGTCACGGGGCGGGACAATGACATGCTTGATAGCCTGCTGCGCCGGATAGAAACGCAGCCGATTAAGAACTCATCCCGCCTACGCGCTCTGAAGTCTTGGGCGGCGCTGTAACACGACAAAGTGATTGGTAAAGCATTGTCTAGCCACCAGACACTGAACAGATGGTCTAGGGATGAGCTTGAAAAAAGGTGAGAAAGTCGCTAAGGTGAATCTGCGAAAAAACAATCGATGCGAGTTTCAATGCCCATCCCTCACCTCTTAGATGGGACTTTATTGAGCGACGATTAGCCCTCTTTGACCCTCTTCCCTCTGTCTCTTTACAGAACGTTCGTTCACTGTCTGGTTGCTAGATATTTCCCGCGATGTCCAAGAGCGACTCGGCGTGTTTACGCAAGGCGAGGTACAAGCCCTCCGGTTGATGGATGACGAACGGAAACGAGAATTTTGCCAGCAAGCGCGCCAGCCATGTGAGGTCATCGGTGCTGCCGCGCATCAATACCCCATCCTCGCACGGCTCTAACACGCCAAACACATCCTCAACCTCTTTTTGCGCGGTGAGTAAATCCGTTTTCAGCAGGATTTCAAACGAATAGTCACGCGGGAGCATCGCCACGCCCTGTATAACGTGCGTGAGAGCGTCAAAATTTTCTGGGCGCTCAAAATGGGCGTCGGTCAGTTCAGCGACAACCAAGCGATCCAGCCGAAAAGAGCGCAAATCGCGGCGCAGCCCGCAATACCCAACCGCGTACCACCGCCCCTGATGATAGGCCAGCCCATACGGGTCGAAATCGCGCTCGGTCTGCTCATCTTGGCCGGAACGATAGCGTATATGTACCCGCCGACGCTGATGCGCGGCGCTACTCAGGATAAGGATGATATCCCCCTCCGGCGCGTTGACCGAGACAGCGTTCAAATCGAGGCGGATGGTCTCGGTCAGGCTACGAATCTGGTCTTTCAAATCCACCGGCATGACCAGTTCAAGCTTGGCGCGTGCGCTCTGGATGGCGTGGACGGTTTCGGTCAAGCGCAATTGATGGGCGGTGAGTAGCGCAATCGACAGCGCCACGGCTTCATCATTGGTGAACATCATCGGCGGGAGCTTATGGCCTGCGGTCAATTCATAGCACCCGTTGCGCCCCCGTTCCGCGATAATGGGGATGCCGAGGTCTTGCAGCATCGTGATATAGCGCCGCAAGGTGCGGATATTCACCTCCAGCCGCCGCGCCATCTCTGCCCCGGTCAGGCGGCCATGCGATTGGAGCAATGCCAGCACCGCCAGCACGCGGGTTGTCGGATGATACATAACGCCTCTACCCGGATTTTGGCTTGATAGAGGCGATTGTACCATCGTGGTGGGTCAGGCTATCTTGGTGAAATCCATCGTCCAATTGGTCTCCCATGTTTTGCCACTATCGGCAGAAAACGCCTGCTCCCATCGACAGGTCGTCTCGTCCTGTACCGTCCACAGGAAGCGGCTGAAGATGGGCTTGCCCTCAAACAATTCTTGCGCCAAGAACTCACCGCGCCCGTTTTCAAACTCGCCAATCATCGGGATATCCAAGACCCCATGCGAACCATCCGCCCAATAAATCCGCCACAGTTGAGTCTCGACATCGAACAGGCGTAACGCCACACCTTGAGCCTCGCCAGTTTCGCGGAAGAATTTGCCTTCTTCGATATTCCCCAGCCCGCCCAGTAGCGGGCGCATAACCGATGTGCCTTCAAATTCCTCCCACGAATCCGACCCCTTGAGCCGTTCGCGCAGACGGCGATGGCTGACTTTCCAACTCCCCATCAGGAAATCAAAATCAACGCGGCCATCTTGTACAGTTAATTCGGTCTGCATGGTTAGCTCCATTCGTTGTTGCGAGTATAAAAATCAGTATAAACGCGGTATTAGGACATAATCCGCCCTATTTTATCGGCCTATTTTCACGAGACATCAACAAGTTATTCTTGAGCATCAATTAGCGGAGTCATCCTACGAGCGGACGACATCATAATCCACCAGTAGGCGGATGTTTGAGCAAAACAACGGTTCTATACTGGAATAAGGGACACATTATGCGAAATGACTAATTCAAGGATATCCAATGACAAAAGAAATGGGTTTGTGGATTGACCATCAACGCGCCGTGATTGTGACGAGCCTTGACGCAGAGGAAGCAATCAAGCAAGTCAAATCCAACATGGAAAAGCGCGTCCGCTATTCTGTTTCACGTCCCGGGGGCGGCAATAAACCGCATCAAGTTTCATCGGAAAACGGGCGTGATAGGCGCATGGATAACCAGCTTGACCAATATTATGATGAGATCATCGCTCAGCTTACCGATGTGACCTCCATCCTAATACTCGGCCCGGGTGAGGCGAAGATTGAGTTTCAAAAACGCCTTGAGGGTCACGCCATCCCCGACCTCGTTGTTTCGGTCAAGACCACGGACAAGCTGACCGATGCTCAAATTGCGGCAGAAGTCCGTCAGCACTTCCAACCCGTATAAGACGGCTATCCTCTAAACAATCCAAACCTATCCATCTATTATCCAAGAAAAGGCGTTAAACCAATGACTGGGAACGAATTACGCGACCAAGAACTCAACCGACACGAAGAAAGAGTAGACCGCAACATCGAGCATCATCAGGCGGTGAATCTAGGCGAGAAGCGACAGGGCATCGTCACGGCCAATCAAAATTCGTCCGTTGCACGCATCGTCAATATCTCCTATTTCCTGTTCGGCGCGTTGGAATTGCTGTTGCTGACTCGCGTGGTTTTGCATCTGATTGGCGCAAACCCCACTAATGGCTTCGCCAACTTCATTGATATGCTGTCTGCACCGTTCGTGGCGTTGTTCGCAACCCTTCTGCAAAACCCAAGTTTGGGCGGCACATCGGTGCTGGAAATCACCACACTGATCGCCATGTTTGTCTGGGGGATTGTCGCGTGGTTCGTGGGTCGCCTGATCTGGTTGACGATGAGTCGTGCGCGCTAGAAAACATTCTCCCGTCGCCGCATCGGAGTGATATATGTTGTCACTCCCCGGCGGCGCGGCATTCTACTATAGGCAGTAGAACGGTCACAGATGTGGCTATCGGTCAGGTCACAAGGCCGATCCGAATGACATCGCGTGTTTCACCATCTCGCCAATTTCATCCGCAACCTGTTCTAATGGAGCGCGACTCTGCCCGGTACGGCACAAAATCACCCCACCCTCAAGGGCGGCGATAATCATCACCGCCATGCGCTCGGCACGCGCTTGAGGGAGTCCTGCGGCATTGAGTTTATCAGCGAAAACAGCTTGCCATCCGCTATAGATGCGTTGACATTCCCCGCGTAGTGTCGGGCTGGTTGAAGCGGTCTCCATCGCAATCGTGGTGATTGGCCCACCCGCCCGAAAATCAGACATCTCGACATGGAAAGCGACGTTTTTAATGAAGGCGGTGATCGCCTCAGCGGGGTTTTCAATCAGCGCCAAGTTCTCGCGGATGCGCTGGAGTACCATGTTGCCGACATGAGTCACGGCTGCAAGTGCAAGTTCTTCTTTACCGCCGGGAAAATGATAATACAGCGACCCTTTGGGGCTGCCGCTTTCCTTGACAATTTGATTCAATCCCGTCGCGTGATAACCCTGTGATTCCAACAAATCACAGGTTGTTGCAATAATCTGATCCCGCGTGGAGTTCATGTCGATCCCGGCCTTTTATGTTACGGCAGCCAACACTGATGATAATCTTGCACAAACTGGTCAAAGGTGATGGGCGGACGCCCTAAAATGGTCTGAACATCCCCCGTGATCTCTTTGGCATTTCCGAACCGAGTGATGGTATAGAGAGCAGCCACAATCAACGTATAGCCCAAACTGCGCCCCGCTGCAAGCTGTCGCCGCACGAACGAGAAAACCGAGGGATTACTGTAACGGATGGGGCGTTTTAGCACCACCGATAATTTTTCCGCCACCTGAGTGTAATCTAGCGCCTCGCTACCCGTCAGCGTGTATTTGCGGTTCTCATGTTGGCTGTCCGTCAGCGCACAGACGGCCACGGCGGCTATATCACGGACATCAATAAAGCTGGTCTTGGCCTTGCCCACTGGCAGCGCGATTTCGCTTAAATCCCTGATTTCGGCGGCCTGAGTGGTCGAGAGGTTTTGCATGAAAAAGCTTGCCCGCAGAAACGTATAGCGTACCTCCATCCCCAAAATCAATTGCTCGATTTTGTAATGCGGGGTGATTCGGTTGTTCTCAACCCCTTGGAGCGATAGAAAGACGATATGTTCGACGCCGCACGCAATGGCCGCCCGAATCGCCGGGGCGATGTCACGCTCTACATTCGCCAACGCGGGCGGTCTAATCAAGAACAGATGCTTAATGCCCGCAAAGGCCGTCTGATAGGTCTCAGGGTTCAAAAAGTCGAACGGCACTGTGTCGATATGTGGGTCGTCCTCACGTTGGGCGGTCTGTGGGTCAAATACTCCGACACGAAAAGGGATGCCTTTTTCCTTCAAGCCGCGAACGACCTCACTACCGACATTACCCGATGCACCGGTCACAAGAATTTTGGGAGTCATCTCAGTTGCCTCTTTTTTTTCAACCCATATAGGATTGATGATAATTTAATTATAACGACTGGTCTACATAAAAACAGTCGGATATGTCATCACGCACAGGTGACATTAATCAGGAAGATAGTCAGTTTTAGGGATCTAGAGCGGTATGTGTCAAGGATAATGAGACAACTTCGTAAAACTGGTTAAGAGAGATTCTCGGGCTGGTCGGGTGGGTTGAGATAGACCGCCGTTGGAGCGCCCTTGA
>Ga0163147_10006152_pt1 | contig 14232 bp, 14 predicted proteins | sample OliLakLV19MP6G1_FD_148597 | JGI IMG/M metagenome (GOLD analysis project Ga0163147, IMG submission 148597) | Freshwater microbial mat bacterial communities from Lake Vanda, McMurdo Dry Valleys, Antarctica- Oligotrophic Lake LV.19.MP6.G1 | ecosystem: Environmental > Aquatic > Freshwater > Lake >...
GGCAAATAAGTTCGCTGCAATAAGTTCGCCGCAATAAATTCTCTGCAACGAGGCTGGCTGCGGTTGCGACCGTGCCGGATAAGAATTAGCATGGGGTCATCGCTTCCGCCCCCGGTTTTCCGGTGCATCTTTCGCGGAAAACCAAAAAATGATTCGAGGAAAACAACAGTGAACGCACGAATTTTTTTCTCCGGCAGTCTCGCACTGCTGGTGTTTGCCGGGCTGCAACTCGCGCCGGACGCAGCGCAGGCCCAGGGCAAATTTCCCGAGCGTCCGCTGCGGCTGGTGGTGCCATTCGCGCCGGGCGGAGTGAACGACATCATTGGCCGGCGCTGGGCGCAGGAAATGTCGCGCGCACTGGGCCAGAACATGATCGTCGAGAACCGCGCGGGTGCCTCGGGTGCGATCGGTGCGATGGAAGTGGTGCGCGCCAAGCCTGACGGTTACACGCTGCTGATCGCCAACACCACCACGCATGTGCTGAGTCCGCTGGGCAACCCGAAACTGGGTTACGACCCGGTGAAGGATTTCACCGCGCTCGGCATCATCACACTGGTGCCGACGGGGGTGGCTGTGCATCCGTCGCTGCCGGTCAAAAACCTCAAGGGACTGATCGCATTTGCCAGGAAAAATCCGGGGCAGTTGTCCTTCGGTTCCGCCGGCACCGGCAGCATCACCCATCTCACTGGTGAATTGTTCAAGAAACTCAACGGTGACCTGAAAATCGTGCACGTGCCGTACAAGGGTGCGGGTCCTGGACTCACCGATCTGGTGGCGGGACACATTCCGATGTATACGCCGACCATCAGCCCGGCACCGCTCCAGTATCACAAGGCCGGCCGCATCCGCATGCTCGCCATCTGCGCCGACGCGCGGCTGCAGGCGGTACCGGATGTGCCGACTGCAGCGGAAGCTGGCATGCCGGAACTGGTGGTGCAGGCATTCAATGCGATCTTCCTGTCCCCGGGCGTGCCGCGGCCGGTGCTGGACGTGCTGGCGCAGGCCAACCAGAAGGTGCTGGCCAATGCCGGCATGCAGGATTTCCTGCGCAATGCGGGCGCGGAGCCGGTAACGACTTCGTCGCCGGAACGCGCGACACAATTCATCCAGAAGGAACTGCAGCGCTGGGGTCCGATTGTGCGCGAGGTCGGGACGGAATAAAACCCGTGAATACTTGTAAATAATTGTTTTTATTGGATATTTCATGAAATCCTGCTGGATAGTCACTAAAGACCACAAAAACGTCCTCGAATACCGCGACGTGCCGCAGCCGCAGCCCATGGCCGGCGAAGTCATTCTCAAGGTGCACGCGTCGGCGCTGAACCGCGGCGAGATGTTCGTCGGCGGCGTGGTGCACGGCGGCCCGGAAAAGCTCGGCGGCAACGAAGCCTCGGGTACCGTGCATGCGATCGGCGCCGGCGTCACCGGCATCAAGGTCGGTGATGCGGTGTTCGGGCGTGCGCGCGGTGGTTTCTCCGAATACGCAGTGATGGATGCGCGTCAGGTCATGGCCAAGCCGGAATGTTTGTCCTGGGAGCAGGCTGCAGCGGTGCCGGTCAGTTTCATCACCGCCTGGGAGATGATTTACCAGTTCGGCAAATTGCAGAAGGGCGAGACCATGCTGGTGATGGGCGCCTCTTCCGGCGCCGGTGTGGCGAGCATCCAACTGGCCAAACTGATCGGTGCGCGTTCCATCGGCACCTCGGGCTCACAGCAGAAACTCGATCAACTCAAAGCCGTGGGGCTCGACGTCGGCATTGCCACGCGCAAACCGGATTTTGCCGCGCGGGTGCGTGAACTGACCGGCGGCAAAGGTGTGGACCTGGTCATCAACGGCGTCGGCGGTTCGGTGTTTGCCGAATGCATGCGCACGCTCGGATTCCGCGGCCGTCTTGCCACCGTCGGTTATGTCGACAATGTGTTCAAGGCCGAGATCGACCTCAATGCCGTGCACGCCTGGCGGCTCGATATATTCGGCGTGTCCAATGCGCATCTGTCTGCAGATGCCAAAGCCGAAGCCGCGCGCGAATTCATGCGCGACGTGCTGCCGGCGCTGAATGACGGCCGCATCACGCCACTGGTCGACAAGATTTACAGTTTCGACGAGCTGCCGGCCGCCAAGGAGCGCATGGACAGCAGTGGCATGGTCGGCAAGATCGTCGTGCGCGTCGCCTGACCCGGGTCGTCATTCCGGACGCGCCCAGCGCGATCCGGTATCCCCTTTCCCCGAATCCGAGGAAGGGGATACCGGCTGTCGCCGGAACGATGAAATGTTTTTGACCAACTTTTCGGTATCAGTCAGTTGAAAGTGGACTGAGTTTTTAACCAGCTTTCGCACCGGAAGCCTTAACTGCGCATTGCCGATGCCACAGCTATCTCGTTCAGGGAGCCCGTCATGAAAACAAAAATTGCCTTTACCACCTTCACCGCTGCAGTCATTGCCGCCATTGCGCCGGCCACGCTGGCGCAACAGAAAGTCAACCCGCCGGTCGCCACCTACTGGATGAGCATCGACACCGCTTCCGGCCTGCCGATGGGCGGCGCGGGCGGTGGCGGCATGTCGGCGATGGACATTGGCCGCATGATGATGGGCGGTGGTGCGGGCGGTGGTGGTGCCAATCGTTCGATGCTGCTCGAACTCGGCTCACAGCGCGCCGCCAGCGGCACACCAGCGGCCGCGCATGAAATCCCGCCGGGACTCAACATGGGCGCCAGTCTGCCGCTGGAAACGCCGCAACGTGCGCCTAAGCCCGAGCCACGCGAAGACGGCATGCCGGAGAATTTCGAAAAGCCACGCGGGCGCATGCTGATTTTCTGGGGCTGCGGTGAGCAGGCCGGTGCCGGTCAGCCCTATGTGATCGACTTCGCCAAACTGGCACAGGGCCAGGTGCCGCAGGGCCTGTTCAGCCGCCGCGCCAATCTGCAGCGCGGTCCTTCGCAGTCGCGCAGCAAAACCTACGGCGACTGGCCCAATCAGCGCGACAGCACCCGGGTTTCTGCCGACGGCAGCCTGCGCGGTGACCACACGGTCAAGGGCAACTACTCGCCGGACATCCGTTTTTCACTGGCGGACAAATACGATTTCATGGAGCCGGTGAATCTGTCGTCACGCAAATCCAGTGGCGGCGGCATCAACGTGTCGTGGAACAGCGTCGCCAATGCCCAGGGTTATTTTGCGACGGCGATGGGCGGCGGCAAAGGCGACGACGTTGCGGTGTGGAGTTCGAGCAGCACCCGTGAATTCGGTGAATCGCTGATGACCTGGCTGCCGCCCTCCGAAGTGGCGCGGCTGATCCGCGAGAAGGTCGTGCTGTCACCCTCGACTACCGAATGCACGGCGCCCGCGCAGTTTGTCGCCGCCGCACCCTCGGCGTTTATCCGTTTCATCGCCTATGGCGAAGAAACCAATTTTGCGCAACCGCCGCGGCCGCAGGATCCCAAAGTGGCCTGGAATCCGGACTGGGCAGTCAAGGTGCGGTTGAAATCGACGTCTTCTTCCATCCTCGGTGAAGACGGCATGAGCGGTGGCGGCGGTGCGTCGTCGCGTTCGCGCAGTGATGCGCCGGCAGAGGGCGGCAGCAGTGCGCCGGCGATAGATCCGGTGCAGGAAGGCCTGAAAGCGCTGAAAGGTCTTTTTGGAAGATGAGGGCCGCTGGCGATCTACATCATCACCCGGCCGCCGTTGACGTCGAGCACGACGCCGTTGATATAGGCGGCGGCATCCGAGGCGAGGAACAGCATCGCCTGGGCATGATCCTCGGGTACCGCCAGCCGGCGCAGCGGCACCTGTGATGCAATGCGTTCGATATCGGCTTCGGTGCGCAGTGCCGCAACGCGCGCCGTCAGCGTGGTGATCGGCGCGATGGCGTTGGCGGTGATGTTGTCCGGACCGAGCTGGTAAGCGAGAAAACGCGTCAGTTGCGTCACACCGGCCTTGGCCGCGCCATAGGCCGGTGACGACGCGGCGTGCACCGTGCGCCCGGAAATCGACGACACGTTGATGATGCGTCCCGCTTTTGATTTCTTCAGCCACGGAATCGCCATCTTGCAGATCAGGAACACGCTGCGCAGGTTCAGCGCGACGGTGCGGTCCCATTCGTCGATGGTCATGTCTTCAACGCTGGCCAGCTTTGCGTAGCCGCCGGCGCAGTTGATCACGATATCGATGCCGCCGAAGGCTTTCACGATGCCGGCGATGGTCTGTTCGACCGAGGTGGCATCGGTGATATCGCATTTGAAGGCTTGCGCCGTGTCGCCGTCTTTGGCGATGGCGGTTGCGACCTTGTTGCCGTTGTCGACGTCGATGTCGACCACCGCCACCTTGCAGCCCTGGGCGGCGAAAAGACGCGCAGTTTCTGCACCGATGCCCTGTGCTGCGCCGGTGATCAGTGCGCTGCGTCCTGCGAGTTCCGGATAGTTTGCCATCAGTGACTCCTTAGGTTGATTGAGAGTTGCTTAAATAATGACAAAACCATGCCTCTGACGAGGCAGTCATGTTTTTGACGAAACTCGATAATCAGCCGGTTACGCTGATTTCGGTTTGCGGTTGAGCAGCGAACCGCCGCCCATCAGTATCGCGCAGGTCCAGAAAATCGGCGCCACACCCATCGCCGCGCCAATCACGCCGAATACCGGTGGCACCACCACATGCGCGCCGTAACTGACGGCAAGCCGCATCGAAATCGATTCTGCAGCCCGTTCCGGCGGCCCGGCGTTGAATGCGAGGATCATCGACAACGGCTGGCCGCAGCCCAGCCCCAGTCCGAGCGCAAATGCCGCCGCTGCCAGCAGCACTGCGCTGGTGGTCAGCGGAAACATCATGAAGGCCACGCCAGACATCGTCAGCGCGCCAGCAAGCATTGCGCGTTCGCCGTAACGTTTGCTGATCGGCGGAATCGCCAGCCGGGTGATGAAGGCCGCGGCGCCGAAGGCACCCATGATCAGGCCGATGGTGGTGGCGGTGAATCCCAGACTGTGGCCGTAGATCGGCATATAGAGATTGAACAGGTCGAGGCCGGTCATCACCGCAGCATTCGACAGCAGCGCATTGCGCATGGCGGGCAGCGCCAGCAGGTCTTTCATGTTGCGTGGCACCTGTGCCCCGGTACTGACCGGCGCGGTGTGCGGAATGGTGTGGCGCCGGGCCACCACGGCAAGGACGCACAGTGCCGGAATCGCCGCCATGATCAGGAAGGTCGGCTGGTGTGACAGCGTGTCGATCGACAGCCCGACGATGACCGGGCCCAGCACCGAGCCGGTGGATTCACCGAGGCCGTAATAACTGAAGTTGCGGGTGCGGGTTTCGGTCGTCGACAGCTTGCCGACCAGGCTCTGGGTTGCCACCACCCACAACATGCTGGTGAAACCCCACAGCGGTGCAACGATGAACAGGATGGTCAGCGACGGAAAGAAAAACGGCAGCACCAGGCTGATGGTGTAGGTGCCGAGGCCCCAGTAGATCAGCAGGCGGTTGTCGAAGCGATCGGCGAGGCGGCCGGCAGCAATGGCGAGCAGGAACGGAAACAGTCCATATAACGCAAACAGGATGCCGATTTCGAAGGGACCTGCGCCCATGTCGACCGCGTACAGCGTCATCAGGATGCGGCTGCCCTTCATCGTGACGAAGGCAATGCTGGAGAGGAAAAGTATCAGAACGAGGGGCATGGCAGTGTGCCGATTATAACGACGCACCGGCAGCAAAATCGACGCGACCATATTACGGATTTATTCTGCCGGACTGACAGGCAGTGAGTCAGCTGACGTGGTTCAGTCGATGTGAACCAGTCAATGTGATTCAGGCGAAGTGTTTGGCGAGTTCGAACGAGGAACGCGTGCCGATGTAACGGAAGTTGCGGCGCAGCCAGGCGTGGGTACGGTCGCGGCCTTCCTTGCGCAGCGCATAGATGAAGCCGGCATCGGTGTTGATCCGGCTGCTGACATTGAGCCGGTTCATGTAATCCTCGGCATCAATCATGTGCAGATTGAGGCGGCGCAGCCGGCGGTCGAGCCGGCCCAGCGACCAGCGGTCGCGTTCCGCTTCTTTCTTGGCGAGCGCGATGCCTTCGAGTTCGGAGGCCGCTGCAGCGTTGAAACTGATTTCAGTCAGGCGCTGGCGGATTTCGTCGGCGGTCGCCCGAGCATCGCCGCGGCGGCGCGGATTGACGGCGACGATCAGCATGTCCGGCGCGTCACAGTGATAAATCAGCGGGCGCAGCGGCGGATTGGCGGTGAGTCCGCCGTCCCAGTACGACTCGTCGTCGATGACCACCGCCTGATTGAATGACGGCAGACAGGCGGAGGCCAGCAATACGTCGAGCGAGACTTCCGCCGTCGCGAAAATTTGTGCGCGGCCAGTAGCGATCTGCGTGGCGGCGACAAACAGCTTGATCGGACTGTCCTCGCGGAACACGCCGAAGTCGATCTGCGCGGCAAGCACGTCGCGCAACAAGTTGAGATTGAAGGGGTTGATCTGTCCCGGCGTCAGTAAGCGCGACATGAAGATCAGCGCATCCATGGCCGGACCGGCCTTGCGTCCTGCCGGGTCGAAAACGCAGCCACCCGACGGTGTTGTGGCAACCATGCGCTGCCAGAAGTCTTTTAGCGCAAGGATGCCGCCTTCGCGACCGCCCGTGCCCTGGCCGTGCGCGAGCACGGTGGCATTGATGGCGCCGGCGCTGGAGCCGCTGATGCCTTCGATGACGATGCGCTCATCTTCTAGCAGTCGTTCCAGCACACCCCAGGTAAACGCGCCGTGGGAACCGCCACCCGCAGCGCGAGGGTCACGCGTTTTCAGGCATGGTCGGTCTCCGGGCGGCAATGCCGGCATGCGGGGCGGGCGTGATGGTCCTGCTTCAAGCCGTGGGGCCGAGGCGCTGCGCGGCATTCACCGGCGGCTTGACGTAGCCGAACAGGCTGCGCACGGCGGCAATGCCGTCCAGCATCAGTTCAGCCAGGTATTCGCCGCGGCGGATGGCGGTTTCGGCGCGGAGGCGGTCGAAGTCGGTCAGGCTGATCCGGTCCAGCGGATTCTCGGGCAGGGTGGCAAGTGGCTTAGTTACGTTCATCTGAATCTCCTTTGTGTATTGCGTAACAAGAATTACAATAATATGAAAATATAAATATATTTCATATGGTTACAGTAATGATTAGAGCACATCTAAAGTTAAATGTTGCATAGCAATAGCTGTTAAATTTTGACACCTTCAGCTAAAAAAACTTGCACCCGTGTGCAAATTTGGCGCAAAGGGCCGCTGCTGGTGCGGCAGCGTACAGACGCGTGTGCGGAATCTCACACGGATGTGCCGAATGCGGGCAGCCGTGAACTGCGGCAGTGCGTGCTGCCGATGGGTATTGGCCGGATGCGCCGGCGCACTGCATGATTGCGCCATGAGCGGAAATCAGGAATTTGCCACCATCCGCGGCTGGGTTGATGCCGCACAACGCATTGTTGTGCTCACCGGTGCGGGGATTTCCACCGATTCGGGCATCCCGGACTTCCGCGGCCCGTGCGGGGTGTGGACGTTAAATCCCAAAGCGGAAAAAATGTCCGACATCCGTTATTACGTATCGGACCCCGAAGTGCGCCGCCTGTCCTGGCAATCGCGCCTCGCACATCCGGCGTGGACCGCGGCACCCAATGCCGGCCATCGCGCGCTGGCCGCACTCGAGGCGCAGGGCAAACTGCATGCGCTGATCACGCAGAACATTGACGGCCTGCACCAGCGCGCCGGCGTATCCGCGGACAAGGTCATCGAAGTGCACGGCACGCTGCATACGGTGATGTGCCTCGGCTGCGGCTGGCGCGGTCCGATGCAGGAAACGCTGGATCGCGTGCGCGCCGGTGAAGAAGATCCGCCGTGTCTCGGGTGTAATGGCCTGCTGAAAAGCGACACCATCTCCTTCGGCCAGCAGTTGATACCGGAAGTGATCGAGCGCGCGATGAACGTTTCCACTGAGGGCGATCTGTTCATCGCCATCGGCTCCACGCTGCAGGTTTATCCGGTGGCGGCGGCAGTGCCACGTGCGCTGGATGCCGGTGCGCGCTTGCTGATCATCAATGCCGAGGCGACGCAGTTTGATGAGGTGGCCGATGCGGTGCTGCGGGTACCGATTGGGGAGGTGCTGCCGGGCTTGTGTGCTGCGGCAACGTAGTAAATACTTAATAAAAACAACGAGTTACAGAATGACGCAGGGGAAAAACAATTTTTAGATCAAAGGCTTGCGGCATGTTCTGCGGGGTTTGGCGTTTTTGTTACTTTGGCTTGAGCGTTGTTCGCAGTCATGCAACGATCTGAAAATATTCAGAAAATTTCCTGGGGAGCGCGATGGAAAGCATACGAGATGCGGAATGTTATACGGCAGTTTTGAGGTCTAAATCACGTTAGGCAACTGCAATGGCCGAAGATGAAATAAAAACAAATGCCTTCCTGAGCTTCTCTATTGGGGAGGAGCGTGTTACGGATTCACATCGTGCGCTCCTTTCAGAAATTGATGCGAAGCTTTGTCAACTCAAAGGCCCAATACCGTTTACGATTCGCGACGAGATTGATTTGCATAAGCACGTATTGCAATACATCGACTCCTGCATTTCACAGATTTCAACTATGCAGAAGTTGATTGGCATGCCGAGTCTAGAATTCCCGGTACATCACGACCTGCTCCGATTATTCCGAGATCACAATCATCATGTCGGCTATTTGGCATTTGTGCCGCTGGCTTCAACTAAAGGAGCAACCGATTTTTTTGCCTGGCCTATACTGCAGATGATTGATGCTGTGAAGCAGAATCATAAGGAATGGGTTGAAGCAGTTCCGACACCGCAAACCAATCTCAGTGAATTGGTCTACTTAAATCATACTTATATCCTCAGCCTCATCGAAGGAGAAAAGCAAAAGTTCCAAAGGAATGGCGTTCCACTATTCGGATTTCGCAAAGAATACCCACTGGGAGCTATTCATTTCGGCCCTAGCCTCGGCGCTACGAACAATGAGAAAAAGTAGTGTCCGCGACTTAGGACGTGTGCCTATACGAAACAAGAGGGACCAGAATTAATTTCAATGCCTAACCGCTTGGTGCAGCCGACGCGCATGAAGCTGCGCGCGGCTGACCAAGAACGTTAGATCACGAAAAAAAACGGCGCACCGTTTCCGATGCGCCGTTTTTTTAAATCACCGCAGCGTTATTTCTTCTGCACCGTTTTTTTCTTCGCAGGGCCGTAGGGCGGATGAGCCGCGTAGCGGCGTTATCCGCCGGATGTAATCCCGGTCATCGCATCCAGCCCGCATAACGTTACGGAAAGACCCGTAACCACCGGATGATCCCGCGCCATGCCGGACTATCGCCGCAACCGCACCCCCGGCGGCAGCTATTTCTTCACCGTCAACCTGCTCGAACGTCAGCGCAGTCTGCTAGTCGAGCATGTCGATGCGTTGCGCGCTGCTGTAAGCATGGTTCGAAATCGGTAACCCTTTCACATCGACGCCTGGGTGGTATTGCCGGATCACCTGCATTGCCTGTGGACATTGCCGCCGGGTGACGCTGATTATTCACGGCGGTGGAAGGCGATCAAAACCGCTTTCGCCAAGGTTGTGCCTCGGGATGAGTCGTTATCTGATGTGCGTCGCGCCAAGGGGCGAGCGTGGTATCTGGCAACGGCGATTTTGGGAGCACACCATTCGCGATGATCGCGATTATGCGGCGCACATGGATTAATCTGCTTTAACCCGGTTAAGCATGGATGGGTGAGGCGGGTAGCGGATTGGCCTTATTCCTCGTTTCATCGGCATGTGCGGGTGGGGATTTATCCGGTGGATTGGGGTGGTGGTGAGCTTGAGGGGGTATTTGGGGAACGTAGTGGTTGAGTGCTAATCTCGTTCGGCGGATGGCGCCGCTACGCGGCTTATCCGCCCTACGGGCTTGAATAAATAGGGAGGAATATGCGAAACGCTTTTTGGCTGGCGTTTATCTTGGTGACCCTGGTTGGTTGTGCCACGGCGCACAAGATAAATAACATCAGTCTTGGAATGACAAAACAGCAGGTAATTGCAACTCTCGGTACTCCTGTGAGCACTAGCGCGACAACAGGGGTCGAATATCTCAATTACCGGTTTTCGGAAACAGACGACCACGCTTTCAATGGCATCACAACGCCATACTACGTGAGAATTGTTGATGGTAAGGTCGTCGCGTACGGTAGGTCAGATGATTTCAAAGTGCCAGAAACAAAAAGCACAGTTGACGTCAATATTAAAAAGTAAGGTGTAATCTAACCGCTGCATCGACCTCGATCGTGTGCGATGGGCCGTGCGGAATGTCAGGGCCGTAGGGCGGATGAGCCGCGTAGCGGCGTTATCCGCCGGATGTAATCTCGGTCATCCAATCCAGCCCGCATGACGTTACGGAAAGACCCGTAACGAATGGATGATCCCGCGCCATGCCGGACTATCGCCGCAACCGTGTCCCCGGCGGCAGCTATTTCTTCACCGTCAACCTGCTCGAACGTCAGCGTCATTTGCTGGTCGAGCATGTCGATGCGCTACGAGCGGCGGTACGCATGGTTCGAAATCGGCAACCCTTTCACATCGACGCCTGGGTGGTGCTGCCGGATCATCTGCATTGCCTGTGGACGCTGCCGCCGGGTGATGCCGATTATTCAAAGCGATGGAAGGCGATCAAGACGGCGTTTGCCAAGGCCGTGCCGCGGGAGGAATCCTTATCCGGTGTGCGTCACGCCAAGGGCGAGCGTGGTATCTGGCAGCGGCGGTTCTGGGAACACACCATTCGCGATGATCGCGATTATGCGGCGCACATGGATTACATCTGCTTCAATCCAGTCAAGCATGGATGGGTGGAGCGGGTTGCGGATTGGCCTTATTCCTCGTTTCATCGCCATGTGCGGGTGGGGATTTATCCGGTGGATTGGGGTGGTGGTGAGCTTGAGGGGGTGTTTGGGGAGCGAGGTGTTTGATGGATGTCTTTCATTCGGCGGATAACGTCGCTTCGCTCCTCATCCGCCCTACGTGTCACTGAAAAGAAAAACGGCGCATCATCTTTGATGCGCCGTTCTGTTTTGACCAACCGCAGCGTTACTTCTTCTTCACCGCTTTTTTCTTCGCCGGCTTATCCGCAGCCACTTTCTTTTTGGCCGGTTTTTTCGCCGCAGTCTTTGCGGGTTTCATCCCCTTGGTCAGTACATCACGCAGCCAGGCCCACGACGCCGGCCCCCAGACGCGTTCGCTGCGCGCGGCGATATGACCATCGTCGGGATAGACGCGCGCCACACGACCGTCGGCCGGACCCGACTCCAGCAGCAGGTACAGATTGCCGATAGGCGTCAGGTGATCGATCTTGCCGTTGACCAGGTACATCGGCATGGTCAGCTTGTCGAGCAGGCCCTGATCCTTCAGCGACCAGCGCAGGAATTCCTTGCGCTGTTCTTCTTCGGTGATTTCCTTTAACGGCGGTCGTGTGCCGCGCGGGCCGAACCAGTTGGTACGGGCGCGTTCCATCGCGGCTGCGCGCCATTCGGCGCGTTCTTCCGGTTCGCCCCAGTAACCCGCACCACCCGGGGCGCAGGAAATCACGCCCTTGATGCGCGCGTCATGCGCGGCAAGTCGAATGACCCACAGCCCGCCGCGGCTGACGCCGAAAGCGCCGATGCGCTTGCCGTCGATTTCGGGGCGCTTCTGCAATACGTCGAGCGCGGCCTGCCACGCCACCACCGATTCCGGTGCGTGCGGGAAGGTGGTTTCACCAGTGCCCGGCGCATCGACGACCAGTGCCGCCATGCCTTGCGCCAGCGCGCCCTCGGCGTATTTCTCGCGGTCTTCCTTGTACATGTCGGCGCCGCACATCACCAGCACAGCCGGCACCTTGTTGGATTTCGATGCGCCTTTGGGCAGGCGCAGGTAGCCGGTGGCTTTCATGCCGTTTTTGGTGACGGTGATGACTTCCGGCTTGTCGGGGAGCAGTGCGGCCGACTTGCGATAGCAGCGCAGATAGTCTTCGTAAGACTGCGCCTTCATCGGGCTCATGTCGGGCGGGCAGATCGACGAGCCCGACCAGTACGGCGACGGGAAACGTGCGAGGCTGTAATAACTCTTGGCCTGCACATAAGCCTGGCGCGCACCGGCGCGATCGCGCCGTGCGAGCAGGGTGTCGCCTTTTTTTTCATATTCCGCGCCGACTTCACTCCACACCGGCACCCAGTCTTCGTCCTCGGTGCTTTTGATTTTGGCCACGGTGTCGATCAGCAACTGCATGTCGTCGATCAGGTTGAACCAGCGGCGATAAAAACCGCCGATGGCGACGACGAAAGGGTCTTCATCCGCGCGCATCGGCAGTGCTGCGAGGATGGCGCTTTTGTCTTTGTTGCTTGAAGCAGTGGCTTTCATGTCCTCTCCGGAAAATTTTTGTATGGCGCGAGGCGCGTATTTTGGCGCACGGCCAAATTGGGCGCTATGGCAGCAGTCGGTGCTGCGCTGTATCGAGGCGGAATCAATAACTTATTGATTTAAATAAATTATTTTTTCTCCGATGAAGGCTTCCATCCATACCACCGCTTGAGCCACAATGCAGCCTCATCAGGAGGAGGTGACATGATCGCAGCATCTGGCAGGATCGCGCCGGCATCACGCCTGCGCGGCGCAGTGGTATTGACCCTGTTGTGCGCCATCGGCGGCTGGCTCAACGCCGCACCCGCGGCGGCCGCCTATCCCGAGCGTCCGATACGCATCATCGTGCCCTTCCCGCCGGGCGGGGCATCGGACGTGACCGCGCGCATGTTCGCCGAAAAATTTTCTCAGGCCTGGAACGTCAATGCGGTGGTTGACAACCGCACCGGCGCCACCGGCATCATCGGCACCGATCTGGTGGCCAAGGCGGCGCCCGATGGTTATACGCTGGGACTGGTGGCGCTGAGTTTTGCGATCAATCCGGCGATCCACAAGCTGCCCTACAACTCCGACCGCGATTTCACCTTTGTCACCATCACCGCGTCGAATCCGCTGATCCTGGTTACCGGCAACCAGTTCGCAGCGAAGTCGGTAAAGGAAGTGCTTGAACTGGCGAAAGCAAAACCCGACAGCCTGACCTTTGCGTCCAGCGGCACCGGCAGTTCACCGCACATGAGCGCGGAACTGTTCAAGCTGATGACCGGCGTCAAGATGACGCATGTGCCGTACAAGGGCAGCACCGCGGCGCATCCCGACCTGATCGCCGGTCGCGTCAACGTCATGTTCGACACGGTGATCGCCACGTTGCCGCATATCAAGGCCAACCGGCTGCGGCCATTGGGAGTCACCTCGAAAACGCGTTCGGCGGAACTGCCTGACGTGCCACCGATTGCCGACACCGTGCCCGGTTACGAATCGACGTCGTGGGGCGTGCTGATGGGGCCGGCAAAAATTCCGGCGCCGGTGGTCGAGAAACTGAACAGGGAGTCGGTGCGCATTCTTGCCCAGCCTGATATCAGGGAAAGGCTCGCGCGCCTGGGGTCGGTGCCGGTAGGCAACAATCCGGACGAGGCCCGCAAGTTTATCCACGCCGAACTCGAGAAGTGGACCAAGACCGTCAAGGCCGCCGGCATCACCAGTGATAAATAGGAAGGCTGAACATGCGACTCCCAGCGGGACTGTGCAGGATGTTGTTGCTGATGCCTGCGCTGCTGGTGACCGCCGTCCAGGCCGCCTATCCTGAGCGCCCCGTGCGCATGATCGTGCCGCAGGCGGTCGGTGCATCGACTGACAATGTGGCGCGCATTGTCGCCGTCGAACTGGCTCGCGAACTCGGCCAGCAGGTGGTGGTGGACAACCGTCCCGGCGGCGCGCTGCAACTGGGCATGGAGCTCACGGCCAAGGCCTCCCCCGACGGTTACACCATCGGTTACGCCCCGATCGGCGCGCTGGCGATCGGGCCGCATCTGGTGGCCAAGCCGACGGTGGACGCGATGCGCGAGCTGGCGCCGGTCGGACAGACCATTACCGGCCACATGATGCTGCTCGCCGCTCCGAAGTCGCCGTTCCGCTCGGTGCGCGAGGTCATCGATTACGCGAAGCAGAATCCCGGCAAATTGTTCAACGCGTCTTCCAGCAACGGTTCGCCGGTATTTCCCGAGGTGCCGACACTGGTCGAGGCCGGGGTTGCCGGTTATGAAGCGACGACCTGGCATGGTGTCGTGGCGCCGGCCGGTACGCCGCGCGCAATCATCGCGGTCCTTAAAACCAGACTGAATCT
>Ga0163147_10006163_pt1 | contig 14207 bp, 8 predicted proteins | sample OliLakLV19MP6G1_FD_148597 | JGI IMG/M metagenome (GOLD analysis project Ga0163147, IMG submission 148597) | Freshwater microbial mat bacterial communities from Lake Vanda, McMurdo Dry Valleys, Antarctica- Oligotrophic Lake LV.19.MP6.G1 | ecosystem: Environmental > Aquatic > Freshwater > Lake >...
CATTCCTCTTCACGAACCGTGTTTCGCGTTCCGTGGCATTTTGCGCAGTTGGCTTGCTTGAAGAATCCGACAGCCGCGAGTTCGTCGGCGGGCAATTGCTGCCAGGCTTCCAGAGGACGATCGAGCGCCTGGGCGAACTCGTTTTCCCTTGGAGTGCTTTTGACCGCGGCAAACGTGAGCGCTCCCCAAGTAAGGGCCGCGAGGGCGAGAACGGCGACGGCCATGCCACGCTTGCCAACCGAAACCGCTTTGCTGCGATCGATAAAGGGCACCAGAAACAACACCAAGATCGCGAGATTCGGCAGGATGAGCGTGCCCAAGAGTTCCAACGGCCCTTCGAACAGTTTCAGCATCTGAAACAGAAAGAGGAAGTACCATTCGGGGCGCGGCGTATACGTCGTGTCCGTCGGGTCGGCCATGCGTCCCATCGGAACCTGCGCCACGATGGCCATGGTCAAAAGGATCGCGAAAGCGATGAACATGGCGACGGTGTCTTTGTAGACCTGGGACGGATAGAACTTCTTGGTCTCGGTTTCCTGCGGTTCGGGCGCGACGCCATGACGGCGCACGAGATAGACGTGCAGCACGATCATCAAGGCCGTGATCGGCGGCAGAATGAGCACGTGAGCGGCGTAGAAGCGCGAAAAGGTCACTGCGCCAACCGCTCCGCCTTCGGCCCCCAGCAAACGTTGGACATAAGGACCCGCACCGGGGGCAAGTCCGGCGATTTGGACCGTCACCATGGTGCCCCAATACGCGCGGTTATCCCAGGGCAGAAGGTAACCGGTGAGCCCGTAGGCGAACGTCAGGAGCAGCAGCAGTGCGCCGGCCATCCAAGTGGCCTCGCGCGGACGCTTGTAAGCGCCCCAGATGAAAACCTGCGCCATGTGCAAGACGACGACAACGATCATCATGCTCGCGCCCCAATGGTGCATCGACCGGATGATCGAGCCGCCGGTGAGTTCGGTCACGATGTACTTGACGCTGGAATAAGCTTCGCCTACCGACGCCGAATAGTTGAGAGCCAGCAGGATTCCTGTGACCGACTGCACGAGAAACGCGAACATGGCGACGCTGCCGAGTACGTGTTTCCAACCACTTGACGCAGGAATGTCTTCATTCAGAAAATGTTGGATGGTGGACGGAAGCCCGGTGCGGTCTTCGATCCAGTCGAGCACTGGTTTGATCATAGGGGCTTAGGCTTTCTTGATCTCACCGAGCAGCACGCGGCCGTTGTCGACTTTGACTTCGTATCGGTCGAGCGGGCGGGGAGCGGGTCCTGACAGGACCTTGCCATCGAGCGAGAACTCGGAAAGATGGCAGGGGCAGAGGAAATTTTTCCTGGCGGCTTCGTAACGGAAGGCGCACCCGAGGTGGGTGCATCCGGATGCGAAAGCGATGATTTCCTGCTCGGACTTCTTGACGATCCAGGCACTGGACTTTTCACGAGTCAGCCGCCAACCATCGGCGCGCCGGCGTTCGAAGACAACTTCTTCCGCGGCACCGGTGGCGAGTTTGGAGGCATCGGCGGCCTCAACCCATCCTGCCAGCTTCTGCTTGCGCGCGGGCGTCATCAGGTATACGCCTCCAAGGCCCGCGATGGCGGCACCCATCAACCCTCCCAGGACATGAATCAGGGTTTCCGAAAAAGATCGGCGAGTTTGCATGAATGAAAAGAGCCTCCCAAAGCTTGTAAAACGAGCGAACGTGTAGAGCTAGTATCCATTGTGCTATGCCCGGTGTCAACAACGGGGGGACAGGACTGCCAACTCCATTGCGTTGGACGAACGTGGTGGGCGACCGGGAACCTCGGTTGCCAGATGGAACTCTTTCACATGACCGCCTTCGCCAGTGAAAGACTTCTCGCAGAGATACGCCAGGATGCGTTCGAGATTGGGTGGAATGAAATGGCTCTGAACAGACGTCAGCTACTGCGAGCGACGGCGGGCGCGCTTGGTTTGAGTCCTGCTCTTGTACAGACAAAATCGCCATTCTTTGTCGAGGTTCCAGCTTCGAAGAGCGGCATCGCATGGGTCCATGACAACGCCATGTCGGCGGATCGCTACCTTCCTGAGACATTGCCCCCAGGGTGTGCGTTTCTCGACTACGACAACGATGGGTGGCTGGACATCTTTCTCGTCAATACAGGTCCCAGCGATTTCTTTAAACCCAAACAGCCGCTGAAGCATGCGCTTTGTCGCAACAATCGCGATGGCTCTTTCACAGATGTGACCGACAAGGCGGGCATCCCGGTGTCGAACGCATTCGGCCAAGGCGTGGCCTGTGGCGACTTCGATAACGACGGCTATCCGGATATCTTCATCACTGCCTACGGACGCCCCACGCTGCTCCAGAACAACCGCAATGGCACGTTCACGGATGTTACGGTGAAAGCTGGATTGGCGGGAATGGAAAGTGGCTGGACCACCAGCGCCGTGTGGGTAGATTTCGACAACGACGGTAAGCTCGATTTGTTCGTCTGCAGTTTCGTTCAATACAGTGTCAAAGAGCGCTTCTCGTGCGGAGACAACAAGCTCGGACGCAAGTACTACTGCATCCCGCGAGTCTTCAAGCCGAGCGCGAGTTATCTCTATCGCAACAAAGGCGATGGAACGTTCAAGCTGGTGAGCACCGGCACGGAGATCGAGAAGGCTCTGGGAAAGGGCCTCGGCGTTGTCGCGACCGATGTCAACAACGACGGGTTGATGGATCTCTTTCAGGCTAACGATACCGTGCAGAATTTTCTCTTTCTCAACCGCGGTAACGGCAAATGGGAAGAGGTGGGGCTGGCGGCCGAAGTCGCGTTCAGTGCCAGCGGACAGGCGCGTAGCGGCATGGGCGTCGACGCGTTCGATATCGAAGGCGACGGCTATCAGGATCTTTTCGTCGCAAACGTCGACCAGGAGATGTTCTCGCTCTATCAGAACCGCAAAGACGAGAGCTTTCAGAATACGGCTCATCAACACTCCGTCGCGCAGAGCACCCGGTTGTTGTCTGGTTGGGGACTGAAGTTCTTCGACTACGACAGATGGGCTTGTTGACGCAATTCTCTCAAACGGGCATCCAGACGACATGATCGAGCAGTATTCGCAGCAGGTGAAGTACAAAGAGCCGTTGCTGTTGTTCCATCACGAAGGCAAGAACTTGCGGCATCTTACGCCCGAGGAAGCTGGCCCCGTCTTCTCAAAGGGATTTCCGGCGCGCGGGCTCGCGGTCGGCGACTTCAACAACGACGGGCGTTTGGATGTTCTTGTTGCCAACAATGGGGAAGCTCCGCTGCTGCTGGAGAACCGGGCGGGGCAGGGCAATCACTGGATCGGGCTTAGGCTCGAAGGCAATTCCTGCAACCGCGATGCGGTTGGTGCGCGGATCGCCTGGCAAGTGAGCGGCGCGCCGCCGAAGAAATTCGCGCGCTTCAAGAACAATGGCGGCAGCTATTTGTCCAGCCATTACATGCGCGAGATCCTGGGGCTCGGGTCGCAGGGCAAGCTCGATTGAATAGAGATCCGCTGGCCAAAGCCGAGTGCACGCGCCGAGCGATTCATGGGGTTGGAAGTGAACCGCTATCACACGCTCGTCGAAGGGTCCGGAACCAAAATCTAACGGACCGGCTGCACCCAAGCGCGCTTGTATGCAAACTCCTCGCTGGGCACTTCGGGCGCACCACTCGACGTCACGATCGCGCGGACATACAGCTCATCGCCCCGCATTGTGTAGGTTGGATTCAATCCCCGAACCTCGGCCAGCACTTCTCCGATCTTCGCATCGCCATAGTCGAGTGTCGTGATCGCATCGCCGTCACCTCGCGGCCTGCCATTCAGCTTTACACCCTTTCGTGTACCGATGAAGCGTGTCACAAAGGTCTCGCTACCGCTTGGCTGGATCTCGATGGAGAGCTTCGATTTCTCATACGCCACGCTTTCCAGAACGACGCCTGAGGAAGAGTAAAAGTTCCCGGTACGCAACGCGCGCAACATCGATTCCGGCGTGAGATGGCGGGCGCGCACCATCACCCAGGCGCGGCCTGGCAACGCACGGCTCTTGTTGCCGTGATGATCGTGTGTATCGTCTGTGGCAAGGCCATAGAGCGGTGACGCGTTGTAACGTACGATGCGTAAAGTATTGGCGATGTCCCAGATGGCATCGGTGCTGGCGCGCGTCGCATCGCCGTTGTCATTGTCGTTGTCGACGCCGTTCCAAACTTCGAAGAAGCGCTCGTTCACGGCCGCGGCGAGATCTTCTGCCGTAACGCCCCATTGATAGTTGGGATGATTCACGTGCATGATCGAGAGCCGACCTGTACGTCGCGCGGACTCTTCTACCATCTGCAGATTGCGGACGATCGTATCGCTTACCGTGCCTCCCATTCGCATTGTCAATTGTTCGGCGAGGTTGGTGACATTGAAATGCAGGGAATGCCCGTCGCCCGAAGATCCCGTGAGTTCTTCCGCTTGGATCATGAGGAGCGTATTGTGATCCGACAAGGCGAGAAAGTGATAGCCATGGCCGCGATACCAGTCTGCGACCATTTCCGGGAAGTCGTCTCCATCCGACCAAAGGGTGTGCGTGTGCAGATTGCCGCGCCACCAGCGTTCCGGCGCTTGGGTCTCAATCTGCGCTTGCATGAGCGCAACGATCGAAAGAAGCATGGCGAGAGAGGAGGCAAGCAAGAGGCGGGTTGGCATTAGTGGCACGACCAGTCCGCGGAAACATCGGAGGCATCGATGTATTCGCTGAGAGAACCGCGTGGAATTACTTGCATGCCCATTACTTTTTACGAGCCGGTGCCGGTGTACGAGAGAACTGCGGTGGGAAGTCCGCCGCTTTGCTCTTTTCCGCATTGCGCAGCCCAGCCTGACCGCCGCGATCGCGTTGCAGCGGGATGTTCATGCCGCCGGTCTCTTCGAGAATGTCGAAGAGCTTGTTGCGCATTCGCTGCACCGTCTGCGCATGCTTCGCGTCAGAGATCAGATTCCGCGACTCGAGCGGATCTTCCTCTAAATCATAGAGCTCATCTAGATCCCAGATGCCCTGATAGCGGATGAATTTGAACTTCTGTTCGCGCAACGCATGCATCGTCGGCGTTTGCGGAAAGTTGCGTTCCCAGTAATATTCGTAGAGCAGTTCTTTGCGCCACTCGGTCTGCTTGCCTTGCGCAAGCGGAATCCAGTTGCGGCCGTCGAGACCTTGCGGCGGTGTCACGCCGGCCGCGCCGAGCACCGTCGGCATGATATCCAAACCGGCGACCACTTCCTTCACTTTCTGGTTGCCTTTGAAGAGTTCCGGACATCGCGCCAACAGCGGTACGCGCATTGATTCCTCATAGGCGGTGCGCTTGTCGATTAGACCATGCTCGCCGAACGCGAAGCCGTTGTCGCCCATGTAAATGACGAGCGTCGAGTCGAGTTCGCCGCGCTCTTTCAACGCATCGAAGACGCGTCCGATGCTTTCGTCCACGGCTAACAGACTCTCGGCGTAGCGTTGATAATACTCAGCGATGTCGAGCGTCGAATGATACGGATAGTCGACGCCATGCCAGGAATTCCGCTGGTTTTTCACCCACATGGGCCTGTTCTGGGCCATCTCGCCTTCAGGCGCCATCGTTGCCGGATACTGAAACTTGGCGTCTTTGTAACGGCCCTTGTGACGTTCCGCCGGCTGGAACTCAGAGTGCACAGCCTTGTGCGAAAGATAGAGGAAATACGGCTGTTCTTTGGGAAGCGAGCGGATCCAGTCGATCGCGTAGTCGGTCAACTCATCGGTAATGTAGCCCTTTTGCGGCACTTTCTTGCCGTTGACGTTGAGTCCGTTGGCCGTTGGATAGTAAGTCCCTTGGCCGCGGAAGCTGACCCATTGATCGAAACCGGGCTTGGGCTCATCGGTTTCCGCACCCATGTGCCACTTGCCAAAAAAGCCGGTCTTGTAACCGCCCTTCTGCAAATGAGCGGGAAAGAACGTCGTGCCCGCGGGGATCGGGGTGTTGTTATCGACAATGCGGTGCTTGTGCGCATAGGTGCCAGTCAACACGGAGGCGCGGCTTGGACTACACAGCGCCGTGGTGACAAACGCATTGGGAAAGTAGACGCCTTCGCGCGCCATGCGATCCATCTGCGGTGTTTGGAGAAATGGCTGCGATTTGAGAAATCCCATCGCGTCGTAGCGGTGATCGTCACTGAGGATATAGATCACGTTGCGTCGCTTCTGTGGCTGGGCGATGGCTGCCGCGGCTGCGCCTGCGAGGGTTCCCAATAACTGTCTTCGGCTAAAACTCAAAACGTGCTCCCAGTTGAAAATTACGATTGTTCTTGGCACGTATGATCGTGCCACCGCTGATGATATCGACGCGGTTTTCGGGCAGATTGAAGTTCGGATGATTTGGAAGATTGAACGATTCCGCGCGGATCTGCAGCGCGACGCCTTCGTTGAAAGTGATGCGCCGCGAGAGCGAGGCATTGATCATGAGCGTGCCGGGTCCATCGAGAATGTTGCGTCCTGAACTGCCGTAACGATAGGCGCCGGTGGGCACGACCGGAAACACCGTACGATTGAACCATCGATCGATATCCGGTGTATCGACCGAGCCTTTCGCAAGGCGGTCCGGGCGGCTCGCTTCGCCGTTGGCAAAGTTGAAGTTCGCCACTCTCGGGGTGAAGGGCTGGCCCGTGTATGCGGTCGCCGTTCCGGAAAGCTGCCAGTCTTTCACAATGAAATTCCTGCCAAGACGCGGACTCCAAACCATGCTCGAAGTGAACGAGTGACCGATGTCGAAGTCGCTGCGTCCGCGCTCGCCTTTGAGGTTGCGGGAATCCTGCGCACTCGAAAAATTGTACTGAATGGTGCCGCCGGTGTTGGAACTCTCGTCGATCGACTTCGCGTAAGTATAGGCCGCGCGCATCGACAGTGTGCGGCTGAAGCGGCGCCGCAGCGTGAGCGCGCCAGAGTTGTAGATGGAGTTGGAACTGTCGCTGGTGATGTTGATGGTTCCGAAACCAGAGTATGGCCGCAGCGTGCGATCTTCACGATTCCGACCCGGTTGATTGAGATCGTAGCGGCGCTGCAGGTGTGTTCCCTTCGATCCCGCAAAAGCGATTTCGACGACGGTGCCTTTGCCAATTTCGCGTTCCACTGTGAGGCTGTAGGTTTGCAGGTATTGGGTCTGAGGTTCGGCCGGCCCGCCTGTGGATGAGGTGGTGCCACCTACGGAACGTCGCGCGACAGGAAACGCGTTCGAAACGGTCACCGATGTTGGATCGGCGGCGACCGCCGAGTAGGTTTCGTTGATCGAGAACGGGAACGTGTCGCTGTATTCGTCCAATCGGTAAAGTGAACTGGAACCATAGAAGATGCCATAGCCGCCGCGAATGACGGAATTCTTTCCCTTGAATGGACGCCACGCGAAGCCGAAGCGCGGCGCGAAGTTGTTCCAGTCGGTCTTCATCACCGTCGGAGGCAACCCGACGTCCGAAGCCATGACGACCATGTTCTGCAGGTTCGCGGTGCGGATGCGCGAGTCGAACTCTTCTTTCGACAACACGCCCATACCGCCGATCACCTGCTTGCGCAGATCGGGAACGAACATCGACCATGCGCCGAACTTTTCCTTCGGCGCTTTCATCAATTCATAGCGGATGCCGACGTTCAAGGTCAGTGACTGGCTTACCTTAAAATCATCTTGCAGGTATCCGTTGTAATTCGAAACGAGATGATACGGCCCTGCGCCGTCGAGTTGGCGTGCTGCGGAATTCGGCCAGCCAAGCAGCAGATCGGCGAAGGGTTCGTTGGTGTTGCGCCCGAGGAATGTCAGGCGTCCGCGAGTGCTTCCGTACTGGCGCGAGAAGTATTGAAAGCGCAGAAACTCTGCACCGGCTTTGAGATTGTGCTTGCCTTTGATCCAGGTCAGCGAACCTGAATACTGAAAGTTGTTGTAGGACCAGATTTTGGGCAGATCGTAGGCGGGTCCAAGGATGATGTATCCGCTGGTGTTCAACTCAGGCAAGCCTGCTGCGACAGGGTTCGTGATGCCACCTTTGAATCCACTTTCCGCTGCCCAATCCTTGTCGCCGCTGAAGGGCCAGCGTTGATCGTTGGTCTTGCGCGAGAAGCTTGCCTTGAGATCGAGGAACATGGTTGGAGTCAATGTTCGCAGATAGCGGATGTAGGAAAGCAGATTGAACGTATCGTTGATCGATCCGAAGAAGGGCAACGGAGACCGGCTGTTGGCCACGGGATCGTAGTTGGAATTCGGTGCCCAGTTGTTGGCGAAAGTGAGACGGTCTTTATCGGTGAGCTGATGATCGACCTTGGCTGTGAAGCCGGTGTTGTCGTTTGTGGCGTTGCCTTGTGAGATGAAGTTGTTCACGCCTCCACCAACGAGATTTGGGGCTGGGAAGTACTGCGCGAGTTTCAACGCCACGGGATCGAAACGGCTGACAGGAATCTGGTTCCCGGCAAACGGTGCCTTGGCAATGGGATCGTTCAAGACAAGCGGACGACCTTGTGCGTTGATAGCTTTCGAAAAGTCGCCTCTGAAGAATTCGGGCAGCGGTACGATGCCTCGCTGGGTCTTGCCGTTGGTGAGCTTCAACCGATCCCAACTGAAGAGAAAGAACGTACGATTACGGCCGTCGTAGAGTTTGGGGATGAATACGGGTCCCGTCACGTTTGCGCCATATTGGTTCCGGCGCAGCTTGGATCTGGTCACGTCGAAGTAACTGCGGGCGTCGAACACATCGTTGCGGATGAACTCGTAGAGCGCACCGTGCAGCTTGTTGGTTCCGCTCTTGGTGATGACACTGAGCACGCCCCCGGCGTAGCGGCCATACTCGGCGGCGAAGCCCGAAGTGATCAGTTTGAATTCCTGTACGCTTTCTATGGGTGGATTGATCATCGGACCGGTGTTGCGCTTCTGCGTGTTCTCGACGCCATCGATGAGAAAGCCGAAGTTATCGGCCCGCGCGCCGTTCACCGCGTAGGCACCGTCGCCACCGTCGCCTTTCGGAATCACGCCGCCTGTGAGATACGCGAGGTCGGAAAAGTTGCGTCCATCGAGCGGGATTTCCGAGATCTCTTTCGCCGTGGTCACTTCGCCACGTGCGCCGGATTCCGTATTGATCGCCGGCGGCGTATCCTGCACAGTGACCGATTCGGTGGCTGCGCCAACTTCGAGCCCGATGTCGATGCGCTGTTGCTGATCGACCTCAAGCGTCAACTCGGGAATCTTGTATGCCTTGAAGCCGGTGAAGTTCGCTTCCAAACGATAACGTCCTGGAGGCAGAAAGGGGATCGTGTAGGCTCCGGAATCGTTCGCTGCGGCTTTGTGCGAGATGTTGGTGCCGATGTGCACGGCTTTGACGGTGGCTGCGGGAATCAGCGCGCCAGAACTGTCTGTCACTCGTCCGGTGATGCTGGCGGACGAGTTCTGGGCAAACGTCGCAATCGGCAAAACGACAAAAAGGGCAAGCAATACACGAGACATGGCAAAGATCATCCTGAAGAACACCTCTCGCTATGCTACAGGATCTGTTATTTCTTCGCCGCCGCCTTCTCTGGCTGCACGTTGACGAGGACGTTGTCGCGAATCTCGTCGTTCGGATTGGTGATGAGCATGTCACCTGCCCGCACGCCGCTGCTCACTTCGACTTTGGCTCCGGTATCGCGGGTGATGTGGATCTTGTGGAATTCCACGCGACTGTCGCTGGGGCGCACCATTGCCACAAATGTGCCTTCATTGCGGGTCACCACCGTATCGGCGGGAATGGTGAGGATTGAGGGCGCGTTGGGCAACTTCAACTGCACGCGCGAGAACATACCCGGCATCAGCATGCCGCCGGGGTTGGGAAGTTTGATCACCGCGAGCATGGTGCGGCTGGTCATATCGAGCGCGTTGGCGATGCCACCGATCTTGACTTCGAAATGCTGATTGATGTCGTCGACATGCAGAATGGCCGGAGTCCCAGGGCGAACGCTGTTGACGTAAGCCTGCGGGACGTTCATGAACACACGGATCGTGCTGATGTCCGCCACGCGAAACACTTCCTTCGCAGTGCCCGCCGAGATGAGCGTCCCGACGTCGGGATGCCGGTAGGTGATGATGCCGTCGAACGGCGCGGGCAGCTTGCTGAACGATTTCATCTCTTCGAGGCGGCTGACGTTGGCAAGCAATGCCAATTTGGCTTCGCGAGCGGCGCTGAGACTGGCAACCACGGCATCGGTTTCCGCTTTGCGAACTTCGAATGCGGCCTGCTTTTCGTCGGCTTCCTGTCGCGACGAGACGCCCTCTTGTGCGAGCTTCTTCCAACGCTCGGTGGTGATTTCCGCAAGCTTCAACGATGCTTTCGACTCGACGAGCTTCGCTTCCGCGTATTTGACCGACGCTTCGCTTTGCGATACCGCGGCGCGGGCCTGCTTGATCTGCTGGTCGAGTTCCGGGGTTTCCAGTTCAGCGAGAACTTGGCCCTTTTTTACCTTCCACCCGATGTCGACGTGGCGTTTGGAAATGTATCCTTCAACGCGCGCATAGATTGGGGATTCGATCAGCGCCTGCAAGTCGGCAGGAAGTTCGATGTCGGCGCTGCCGACGGCTGCCTGCGCACGCGCGACACGCACTGAAGGCAGTTGTTGACTTTCGGACTTCGCTTCCGCCAACAGGATCTTTTGCTTGTTCAGACGCGGCCACATGCCAACGCCGATAACGGCTACGAGCGCGAGCGCAAGCACGGTGAGCAGCGAGATCAAGTTCCGTCTGGATGTGGTCATACCAGTTCCTCACGATCGTAATCTTTGGGAGCCTTCTTGCGCAGATAGCTGTAAACAACCGGTACGAAGAACAGGGTTGCGAAGGTTGCCACGATGAGGCCGCCGATCACCGCGCGGCCGAGAGGTGCGTTTTGTTCGCCGCCCTCGCCCCATCCAAAGGCCATTGGCAACATGCCCGTGATCATCGCGCAAGCGGTCATGATGACAGGACGCAACCGCGTGGAACCCGCCTCAATGGCTGCATCGCGAGCCGAGAGCCCAAGCGCGCGGACTTCGTTCGCGAAGTTCACCAGCAGAATCGAGTTCGCCGTGGCAACGCCGACACTCATGATCGCACCCATCAACGACGGCACACTGATCGTAGTTTGCGTGATGTAAAGCATCAGCAGGATGCCACTCAATGCACCGGGCAGCGCAGTCAGAATGATGAACGGATCGAGCCAGCTTTGAAAGTTCACCACCATGATGAAGTAGACCAGCAGGATCGCAAAGGCAAGGCCGAGGCCCATGCCCAAGAAGGACTTTTCCATCGTCTCGACTTGTCCTCGAAGGTTGATAAACGAACCGCGGGGCAGCTTTTTCTGAAAGGTATCGATGACCTTGTAGACTTCGCGCGAAACCGATCCGAGGTCGCTATCCTGCACGTTGGCATAGATATTGATCATCGGCTGCACGTTGTAGTGGCTCACCACCGCCTGCCCGCTGACGCGCTCGACATCTGCGATGCTTTCGAGCTGTTCCGTCTTGCCGAACGATGTGCGCAATGGCGTCTTCAGGATGTCACTGGTCGATTCGATTTTGTGCGGCGGCGTTTGCACGGCCACAAGATAGTCCACGCCATTGGTGGGATTCAACCACCAGTTCGTGCCGACATATGAGGACGAAGCAAGACTCACCACCATGCTGCGCTGCACGTCCTGCTGGCTCAAGCCAAGCTGGCGGGCACGGGTGCGATCGACGTTGACTTTGAGTTCCGGAACATTGTCCACCTGCATGATGTGGACGTCCGCCGTACCCGGCACGGTCTCGATTTTACGCTGCATTTCGCGAGCGATTTTGAAGTTCGCGTCATAGTTGCGTACCGGGCCAGCGATCTGGATATCGATCGGTGCCGGGATGCCGAAGTTGAGAATCTGCGCGACGATGTCGGCTGGCTGGAAGAAGAACAGCTCTTGCGGGTATTCGATGGCGAGCTGTTTTCGCAGCGCTTTGATGTAGTTTTCCGTCGGAGCGTGATCATGCTTGAGTGAGACGAGAATCTCACCGTCGAACGAGCCAACCGTAACGCTATCGCTGTAGCCGAGATTCATGCCGGCGCTGGGCAAGCCGATGTTATCCAGAATGTCCGAGAGATCTTCTTTGGGGATGATGCGACGGATCGAGTTCTCAACGTTTGCAAAGACCCGCTCGGTCTCTTCGATTCGTGTACCGGGCGCGGTGCGGACGTGTAGACGGATCTGTCCGGCGTCGACGGCGGGAAAGAAGTCGGTTCCGATGAAAGGGACTAACGAGGCGGATGCGATGCTCAGAAACAGAAAGAACGCGAAGATCGTTTTGCGGTTGTCCAAGGATGCGCCGAGCAGGCGTTTGTAGGCTTCGCGGCGCAGCTCGAACCAGCGATTGAACGCCATGTGGATGCTCCAGATCCAGCCGTGGTCTTTGTTCTCTTCGCCATGATGCCGGTAGAGTTCGACTTCTTTCGCGAGCAGGTAGCGGACCATCGTCGGAACCAGCGTTCGCGACAAAAGATACGATGCGCCCATTGCCAGTGCGACGGCGAGAGCCAGCGGCGTAAAGAGGTAGCGTGCGGTGCCGCTCAAGAAAATGACTGGAACGAAAACGATGCAGATACAGAGCGTGGACACGAACGTTGGCACGGCGATCTGCTGTGCGCCATCGAGAATCGCTTGGACAAGAGGCTTATCCTGGGCGAGATTTCGATGGATGTTTTCGATTTCCACGGTAGCGTCGTCCACTAGAATGCCGACCGCAAGCGCCAAACCGCCGAGAGTCATGATGTTGATCGTCTCGCCCAGCAGATAGAGGATCGAGAGCGACGCCATGATCGAACAGGGAATCGACACGCAGACGATGATGGTGCTGCGCCAGGATCCGAGAAAGAGCAGGATCATCAATGCGGTGAGCAGTGCCGCGGTTCCCGCTTCTTTAACGACACTCTCAATGGCGTTGCGCACAAAGATGGATTGATCGAACATCCAGTTGAGATTGACTTCAGGCGGAATCACGGCCTTGATGCGCGGCAGCGATTCTTTCATGCGCCTGACGATGTCCAGAGTGGAGGCGCTTCCGTTTTTGAGGATCGAGAGAACCAGTCCGCGCTTGCCGTCATGCCTTACGATGTTTGTTTGCACGGCAAAACCGTCGTGCACATTTGCCACGTCCCGCATGTAAGTGAGTGCGCCGTTTGGCGACGCTTTCAATGGAATATTGTTGAAGAGGTTGACGGTCTCAGGCGTGTTGTTGAGGCGGATCGTATACTCGCGATTGCCGATCTTCGCCGAACCCGCCGGCTGGGTGAGCGATTGCGAATTCAGCGCGACCATGACATCCTGCGGCGATAGCCCTTTGGCTTGCAAGGCGTCGGGGTCGAGATCCACCATGATCTGACGAGGCTTGCCGCCATAGGGCATCGGCACCGAAGAGCCTTGGATCGTTGCCATTTGCGTGCGAATGACGTTGACCGCCGTGTCAAAGAGCACCTGCTCGCTGAGCGTATCGCTCGAAACGGAAAGCTGCAGAATCGGCACTGTTGACGCGCTATAGCGCAGGATGAATGGCGAACTGATGCCGGGCGGCAGAAAGTGCACCATCGAGTTCGAACTCGCCGAGAGCTGCGCCACCGCGGCCTCGACTTTGGCCGTGGGATGGAAGAACATCTTCACCACGCCGACGCCTTGCAGCGAGCGCGATTCGATGTGCTCAATGTCGTTGACCGAGGTTGTGAAGCCGCGTTCGGAACGGATGGTGATCATGTCGGCCATCTCTTCGGCGGAGATTCCGCCATAGGCCCAAATAACGCTGACCACCGGAATCTTGATCTCCGGAAAAATGTCCGCAGGCATGCTGACCGTGGCGAGTCCGCCGAGGACGCAGATCACCAGAGCCATCACGACAAATGTATAGGGGCGCCGCAGCGCAAGACGAACAATCCACATATGGAGGGGCTATGAGAGGACGGCGACGAGACGAGGGCGCAGGTTACTTAAACGTTAATTCCTCACTTTAACATCACTGCGGCGAGTCGGCCTTCCGAGCCGCTGGCCCAAGCTTTGGTCTTCGCGAAGCTGGCCGCATGAAAGCCCGGTGCGAGCATTGGCTGCCACGTGTTGCCGCCGTCTCTCGAGATGTCGCTGCCCTTGGGCCCGGTTGTGACAACCGTGCGGCCGGCGATGGCGACGACAGAGCGGAAACCGGAGAGTCCTCGGGCCGCG
>Ga0163147_10006165_pt1 | contig 14205 bp, 10 predicted proteins | sample OliLakLV19MP6G1_FD_148597 | JGI IMG/M metagenome (GOLD analysis project Ga0163147, IMG submission 148597) | Freshwater microbial mat bacterial communities from Lake Vanda, McMurdo Dry Valleys, Antarctica- Oligotrophic Lake LV.19.MP6.G1 | ecosystem: Environmental > Aquatic > Freshwater > Lake >...
GAGCAGGGAGCAGGGAGCAGGGAGCAGGGGGCAGGGAAGGATCGCAGGGGGTTGCACGACTGGGTACGTGCGCTGCTTCCGAGGTCTTGGCTTCGCAACTCCGCGCCCGTACCCAGTCGTGCAACCCCCTGCGATCCCTGCTGCTCCCTGCAAGGCCGCGCAGCGGCCGGTCTACTCCCTCGTCCGAATCGCAGCGCCCGGACCCAACCGTGCAAACCCCCTGCGATCCTTCCCTGCTCCCTGCTCCCTGCTCCCTGACTTCTTCCGCTCAGCGGAAGAAGTCGTTCGGGTCGTAGATGAACCAGTAGTCGAAGGGCATGAGGGGTGGCAGGGTGACGTAGCGGTTGCCCTTCTCGTCCACCTGCATGTCCTGCATCCAGAATGGCAGGCTCGTCCGGGCACCGGTGGGCTGGTCGCGGAATCCGGATTCCCTGATCTCGGCCACGACGTGATCAACCCACTTGAGTTCCCGGGCCTTGTCCGCGAACGCTTCCCAGTCGCCGTTCGAGTTGTTCTCGTACATCTTCTTGACGAACTCGTCGTAGGAGATGCCCATCTTCTTCGCGACCGGATCGGCGAGGCGCTTGGCCCACTCCATTCCCATCTTCAGCGACTCGGACTGCTGTGTGAGGTTGCCGGACATGCCGCTGCTCATCTGGTGGTGGAGGATGATCGCATTCGGCAGGCAGTACGAATGCGGTGCGAGCGTGGTGATGACCGCCGCCATGCTGGCCGCGAAGCTCTTCACCACCACATGCACCGGCGCGGGGCTGGTGCTGATGGCGTTGACGATGCGATATCCCTCCATCACCGAGCCGCCGGGCGAGCTGTCGATGACGATGAAGATGGGATCGCTCTTGGAAGCGTTGTTGAAGAAGTCGATGCGGTCGGAGACGTAGTCGGCGGTGCCGGCGGAGATCGGACCGTTGAGCGAGATGCGGCGATCACTGACCCAGAGCGTTTCGCCTTCGAGCGGAGCGGCTCGCCGGGCCACCGGATCGGCGACCTTGGCTGCCGCCTGATCCTGGGCCGTGCGGATCTCGAGCTTGTTGCGAAGGCCCATGATCTCGGCCTCGATGCTCTGCTTGACCAGCGCCGCATCCATCTGCGCTGCCTTGACCTGCTCCTGGCGGACCGCGTTCTCCGTCTGGAGCTTCTGCGACTCGAGTCGGAGCTTGGCCAGATCGGACTCCAGCTCGGACGCGGCGACGCGGGCCTCGAGGGCCTTCTGCGAGAGCGTGCTCTCGACCGATGCGTTGGTCTTGTCCTGGCGGGTCTTCTCGAGTTGAAGTTCGGCCTGCACCCGGGCGACCTCGCTGCGCATGGAGGCGAGCTCCTGCTCGAGCTTGGCCTGTTCGAGGGCGGCACGGGAAGCGATCTCCTGCCGTTCGAGTTCGGCCTTGACCAGTTCGTTCTTCTGCCGCTGCTGCATCAACTGATATTCGGTGGTCAGCTTCTGGAGCTCGAGCTGCATGCCCTCGACCTCCTTCTTGGCGGCTTCCCGAGCGAGCTCCTCCGCAGACTTCTCGACCGGCTTGGCTGCCGGAGTGTCACTGGCCTTCTCCGCCGGAGGCGGGGCGGTCTCGTCGGCATGGAGCGACGGCGCCGCAATGAGCGCCGTTCCGAGGCACGCGAGAAGGGGAAGACCCGAGCGAAGGCGAATCGACATTGGTTGACTCCAGTGAGACGTGGGTGGGGAAACGGAAGAGTGGCATCCTCCGGTCCGACGCAGCAGGGATTGTGAGGCAAACGAGTGATGAGACGGACGCTTGCAGGCCGAAGTTCGTCAAGTTGGCAGATAGACGGCCATCGGGGCGGGGCGTCAGCCGGGATTGGGAACCCGATTCACCAGCCAATTGGCGAGGCCGATTGGCGAGGCCTTTCATCCTTCCAGAGAGTTCTCCGCCCTCCGGATCGCGGGGTACAGCGCCCGGAATCGACCGAGGGCCGCCGCGAGCTCCGGATGGGTGACCGGGCGTGCGACGGCACTGTCCAGTCCCGGTGTGTCCAGTCCGGGCCTGTCCAGTTCGCCGGAGCCGCCCGCCGGATGCTCGATCTGGGCACGCCGTGTTCCTTTCAGAGCGCCTGCGTCCGCCCCGATTCCCTCCGCCCCGATTCCCTCCGCGGCCAGTCGGGCCGCGCCAAGGGCGCTCGATTCGACGATCTGGGCCCCGACCACCTCGCAGCCGAAGACGTCGGCACACAGTTGCCGCCAGAGCGGGCTTCGGGCGCCTCCGCCGGCGAGCGTCAGTCGGGTCACTGCGAGACCGGTTCCGCGCAGCAGATCGAGGCAGTCGCACAGACCGAAGGTGACGCCTTCGAGGACGGCGCGGGCAAGGTGCCCTCGAGTGTGTCGCCCGGTGAGGCCCAGGAACGCGCCGGTGGCGTTGGGGTCGGCGTGTGGGGTGCGCTCGCCGCTGAGGTAGGGGAGAAAGGTGACCCCGTCGGCTCCGGGCGGCGCGCTCGACGCGAGGGTGTCGATCAACTGATACGGATCGATCCCGCGGCGTGCGGCCTCGGCCACTTCCGGGAGAGCGATGGTGTCTCGGAACCAGCGCAGGCTGGCGCCGGCGCTGAGCATTACGCCCATCTGATGCCAGCGGCCGGGGACGGCGTGACAGAAGGCGTGAAGGCGGCCCTGGGGATCAGGCCGATGCGTGCGTCGCGGCGCGAAGACCACTCCTGAGGTTCCAATCGTCACCGAGCACGCGCCCTCGTCGCGGAGTCCGAGGCCGAGAGCACTCGCGGCCTGGTCGCCCGCACCAGCAACGACCGGAGTGCCCGCCCGCAGTCCCGTCTCCTTCGCGGCGTGGAGGCCGACGGTCGATGTGACCTCCATCGACTCGAAGGTCGGTGGCAGCAGGGCCGGATCGAGATCGAGGGCCGCCAGCAGTTCGGCGCTGTAGCGCCGCGCCCCGACGTCGAACATCGCCGTGCCCGAGGCGTCGGAGACGTCGCTGGCAAACGCCCCCGTGAGTCGCCAGCGCAACCAGTCCTTGGGCAGCAGAATCTGCCGCGTGGCCGCGAAGACCGCAGGCTCGTGAGTGCGCACCCAGAGGAGTTTCGGCAGCGTGAATCCCGCGTAGACGCGGTTTCCGGTCATCCGCACAAGCCCGTCGAGGCCGAACCGTTCCTGGAGCTGGTCGCACTCCTCGGCGCTGCGCTGATCGTTCCAGAGGAGGCAGGGCCGGAGCGTCGCACCGTTCGCGGCAAGCAGCACCAGTCCGTGCATCTGCCCGCTGAGACCGATGGCTCCGATCTCCGCCGCAGCCCCGGGCACCATCCGCCACAGCCCGCGCAGCGCTTCGATGGTCGCCTGCCACCACAGGTTCGGATCCTGCTCGCTCCACTTCGGACGGGGCGTCGAGAGCACGCAGGGCGCTCCCGCCATGGCGACGACCGCCCCGTCGGTTCGCAGGAGAAGCGCCTTGACCGCGCTGGTCCCGAGGTCGATGCCGAGCGTGAGAGTTCCCATGGGGAGGCAGATGCCGTCGCGGGCCTGACCCCGGTCAGTACACGCTCTCCGGGAAGTAGTAGTTCTTCGCGTTCTCCGGGGTGATCAGCTCGACATCGATCATCAGGTGCCGCGGCATGTAGCGCATCACTTCCTTCCGCTTGCCTCCGGAGAGGACGCTGCCGGCGAGATGCATGCCGGTTGCGATCATCGATGGGGGATAGGTGACGTCGGCGGGGAACATCGGGTCCTTGTCCATCACTCGCTTGACGATGTCCTTCATCCCGGCGCCTCCCAGGATCCAGACATCTTCGAGACCCTTCTCGCGCAGGGCCTGCTCGGCGCCGAGGGCCATGTCGTCGTCGGAGGCCCAGATGGCCGTGACATCCGGAGACTTCTGAAGCAGCGTTTCGGTCACTTCGAGGGCCTTCTGGCGATTCCAGTTGGCAGCCTGCTGTCCCACGATCTGAATCCCCGGCTCGCTGCGGAAGACGGCGAGCGCCGCGTTCACGCGATCGGTGTTCACCGTGGAGGGGATTCCCTCGAGCACGATGATCTTCCCCTTGGCCTTTCCCTTGCCGCCGAGCTTCTGGACCATGAACTCGGCGCTGGTGCGCCCGAAGGCCTTGTTGTCACCCTCGATGAAGATGTCGGCGACCGGCTTCAGGAAGCCGCGGTCGACGTTGACGATCAGGATTCCGCGGCTGTGGGCCTCTTCGGCAATCGGCGTGATCGGGGCAGACTCGGTCGCGAGAATCACCAGGGCGTCGACGCCCTTGGCCATCATGGTCTCGATGTCGGAGATCTGCTTCTCCGGAGTCTCGGCGGTGGCGATGGTCCAGTCGATGCCGGGATTGAGCCTGGCGCACTCCCGCGCCCACCACACCACGCCCGCGGTCCAGCCGTGATCGGCGGCCGGAATCGATACGCCGATGCGCGGGCGAGCGGCCTGCGAGGGGAGAGGTTGGGCGGTGACGGTCAGGGCCGCAATCGACGACGCCGCCCCGGACTGGAGCGCAGCGGAATCGAGGGCGGCTGGCTCCGCAGCCGTCGGCTCCTGGTTCGCGGCGAAGCCGAGCAGTGCAAGCACGCCGACGCCTGCGAGAGCGCCGCACGCGACACGATGAAGAGAAGTCAGGGTTGGCATGACCGCAGAGAATACAGCCGGCGACGCAATCGGTCGGCAGGCACCTGCGGCGACGCGCGGGTTCCCCGCCGTCCGGGCTCAGCGATCGGCCGAGCTGCGCTGGACCAGCACCGCCAGCACGATGACCGCGCCCTTCACTGCACCCTGCCAGTAGGGACTGACCCCGGAGATGGTCAGGAAGTTGGTGATCATCCCGAGAATGAGCACCCCGACCACCGTGCCCCAGACCCGCCCGAATCCACCGCGCAGGCTGGTCCCGCCGATCACGACGGCGGCGATTGCGTCGAGTTCGCTGCCGATTCCGAGCTGACTGGTCGAGACCGAATTCATCCGCGAGCTCTGCACGAGCCCGGCGACCGCGGCGAGTCCACCCATGATCACGTAGGCGCGGAAGCGCACCCAGCCGATGGCCACCCCCGTGTAGCGGGCCGCAGTCTCGTTGGCTCCGATGGCCACCAGATGGCGCCCGTAGCGACTGCGGGAGAGGAACCACTGGGCCACGACGGCAATCGAGAGCATGATCACCGTGCTCCACGAAAGCGTGAGTGGCTTGCCGGCGTTGTTGACGAGACCGGGGAGCGGGACGCCGCCGGTGCCGAGCATGCGGAAGATGGTGGCGCTCTGCGAACGGATCTCGCCCGCCTGAGCCATGGCCAGGGCAATCGAACGAAACGCCGCGAGCCCGCCCAGCGTGGCGATGAAGGGATTGATCCGCCCGAGGACGATCAGTCCACCGGTGAGCGAGCCTGCGGCCACGCCGGTTGCAATTGCGGCGGCGGCGCCGAGTGCGACCGCCGGAAGTTCGGACCACCCGGCGCCGATCAGGGCGTTCATGGTGGTGGTGCCGACTGCCGCGGCCAGCACCAGCATGCTGCCGACGGAGAGATCGATGCCGCCCGAGACGATCACCAGGGTCATGCCGATGGCGAGGATGCCCACCGGAGCATTCTGGTTCAGCAGGTTTCGAAAGTTCTCGACGTTGAGGAAGTCGCCACCCTGCTTCGCGGCGCTGACCGTGAAGATCAGGACGAAGGCGGCGAGCACGCCCCAGCGCTCGAGCACGCCGGCGAAACTGAAGCGGGTCTGCCGCGGCGGATGCGTTGGCGCGGGCGAACGGGGTCGGTTCGACGAGTCGACAGTCATGCGCTCTCCGCTGCGGCCGAGAGTCCGGAGGCGAGTCGGACCAGGCGAACTTCGGCATCGTGCCAATCGAGCTGTTCGCGCGACAGCTCGCCCACCAGGCGGCCCTCGCGCATCACCACCACGCGGTCGCAGAGCCCGATCAGTTCGGGAAGTTCCGAGCTGATCACCAGACACGCCAGGCCTTCTGCGGCGAGCTGGGCGATGAGGCGATAGATCTCTTCCTTGGCTCCCACATCGACCCCTCGCGTGGGCTCGTCGAGAAGCAGCACCGACGGTCGGGTGTGAAGCCAGCGGGCCAGGGCGAACTTCTGCTGATTTCCGCCGGAGAGCGTGGCGATGGGTTCCGACGGCCGAGCGCAGCGGATGGCCAGCTCGTCGATCCAGCGGCGAGTCACGGCGCGCTCGGCGCGGTGATCAATGCGCAGTCCGCCCAACTGACTGAAGCTGTTCAGCGACGGCAGCGTGGTGTTGGCAATCGACGACAGCGAGAGATGCAGACCTCGACCCTTGCGATCCTCGCTCAGGTAGACGACGCCGGCGCCCATCGCCTCGCGCAGGGTGCGGAAGCGCCTCGGCTGGCCCTCCAGGATGACTGCTCCGAGGGCCCGGCGGATTCCGACGACCGACTCGGCCAGTTCGGTCCGCCCGCTCCCGATCAATCCAGCCATGCCGACCACTTCGCCTGCAGCGATCTCGAGTTCGACACCTGCGTTGCTGGAGCTGGCATCGGCGAACGGGGCATCGGCAGGTCGCAGCGCTCGAAGGACCAGCCGCGGCACGCGCGGAGCCGACGCGTCACCAGGGCGCTGGCACGTCGGGCGACGCGGTGGGAAGATCGAGCCGAGCGGTCGACCGACCATCGACTCGGCGAGAGTGCCTTCGGTGATCGGGCGCTCGCGCGGATCTCCGACGGCAATCAGCGGCGCGGAGTGCGGCGCTCGCGGCGCGTGATGCGGCTGGTCGATCGGATGGGCTCCACGCCTCTGCCGCGCGAACTCGGCCACCAGCACTCCGTCGCGGAGCACACTGGCGCGGTCGGCGACGTCGATCACCTCGTCGAGATGATGGGAGATGAAGAGGATCGCTCGCCCTTCGTCGCGAAGTCGACGCAGGAGAGCGAGCAGCCGACTCGTCTCGCGCTCGCCCAGCACCGCGGTCGGTTCGTCGAAGATCAGTATGCGGGCCTCGGAGGCGAGACAACGGGCGATCTCGACGAACTGGGCCTCGGCGACCGAAAGGTGCCGGGCCTCGCGGCGGACATCGAGCTCGGCTCCGAGCAGCGCGAGCAGTCGCTCCGCCTCGCGTCGCTGCCGTCGTCCGTCGACGGCGAGCTTGAGGACCCCGCGGCGCGGTTCGCGGCCCAGCAGGATGTTCTCGGCGATGGTCAAGGTCGGCACCAGATTGAGCTCCTGGTGGACCATGGCAATCCCGGCGCGCAGGGCGTCGGCCGGTCTGGCGAAACTGACGGGGCGGTCGTCGAGGATCAGGCCGCCGGAGGTCGGCCTCGAGAACCCCGAGAGCACCTTCATGAGCGTGCTCTTGCCGGCCCCGTTCTCTCCGACGATGGCGTGGATCTCGCCGAGCCCGAAGCCAAGACTCACGCAATCGAGCGCCCGCACGCCGGGGTAGTCGACGCACACCCGCCCGGCGGCAAGGACCGCGGGCCGCCGCGGAGGGGGCGGGTGCTCTGTGGTGTTGGGCGCGACTGCCACCGGCATTCAGGCGTGAGCGTACGACATCTGGTGTGGACGCGGCCGGAGACCGCGCCCTCAGCTCCTGGCTGGCCGGCGAACCTTCACGCGGGACGGCTCGAGTTCGACGCGCACTCGAGTGTCGCCGCCGATTGTCATCTTGGCTTGTGGCTCGAACGACCGCAGCCGGAGGCGTCGCTTCCAGTGCACCGCGTGATCCCCTCCGCCGAGGGGTTGCCAGCCGTCGTCAGCTTCGATCTGTCCGCCACTCTCGAGTCTTAGTTCCGGGGGCGGCGGACCATTTCGCGAGGTCGCTCGCAGCGAGATGGTGACGGTCTCGTGGTCTCTCTCGAGCACCGTGGCGCGGATCGCCAGCGCGCGAGTGGCATGGGCCCGAAGCGACAGACGAAGTGCCGTCTCATCGTCAAAGCGGAGCCAGATCGTCGACTCGTAGACCCGGCTCGTCCTCACCGACAGCATCGCAATCAACTGAAGTGCTTCGCCGGGGGCAAGCGCCATCCGGTCGGGTGTTCCGACGGTGCAGCCGCAGCTCGAAGTCACGTCTTCAAGTCGGCGCGCCGCGGACGTGTCGTTCACCACCGTGAAGCGATGCTCGAGTTCGTTCGGATCACGATCGAGATCGACCGTGCCGAAGTCGTGCCCCACGGCGGGTTCGACGCGGAAGCCACTCGGCGCGAGAGGCAGAGGCAAGTCGGTGTCGACGGTCGTCAGCGACCTGCCGCCAGCGCTGATCCCCAAGCCGCCGAGACTGAGTGAGCCGCCGAGGGCGCAGCCAGCAGTCAGGAAGAGGAGCGCCAAGCGGGACCCGTTGAGTCGCTGTTCAGCCACGCGAGAGCTCCGAATCAGGGTTTGGCCACGCGCAATCGGAGGCCCCAGCCGACGATTGCCACAATGACCATGACTCCCGCCGCGATCATCGCCACGATCGCGAAGTTGAGGCTGGCGTACTTGTTCGGCGGGATCAGGGTCACTCGACTCGCTGGCGCTGCGGTTCCTGACACGCCCGGTCGCTCGGCGCCGTCACGCGGCGCCGCGGAGGCGTCGAGCGCTTCGCCCGCCGCGAAATCGTCTTGCGCGGCGTCGTCACTCGCCCTCTCGGCAGTCCCTCCAGCCGCGGCATCGTTCGAGTGATCGCTTCCTTCGTCGCTGGCCGGATCCTCGGTGGGGGCGGGCGTCGCGGATTCGAGGATCTGTTCCAGTTCCAGTTCCGACGGAAAGGTGAGGATCGGGGTCCTGGAGACGTAGACCACCCCATCGAGCGAGAACATGAGCGAGCCCTGCTGAATGGTGAGGCTTCGATCGGTGTCGATCAGGACTTCACCCGGGGCGAGGGTGAAGAAGCGATCGAGTTCCTGCGTGATCGCTCTCTCCTGCATCCGCTCGATCGATTGCAGGGTGAGCACCGATTCGGCCACCGCCACGACGTCGGGCGGATCGACGAAGGTCCGACCCGTGGCGATCAGGCGCGATGGGAGCCGACGATCGCCGAACTGGATCCAGTGTCCACCCTCACCGGCCTCGCCGCGACCCTCGGCTCCCGGTGTGTCCTCTGCGTTGGTCGGGCCCTCGAGAACCACCAGCGTTTCACTATGAAGGGTCGGCTCGCCAGCGTGAGACCGGGCCAGGAGCTGTGAGCGCACACGCACGAGCGAATGCGACGAACCCTCCGCGTGCTCCAGTGGCTCCGGATGAAACAGCCATGTGTCGCGCTGGCCGACCTGTTGTCGGGCGTTGCGCCACTCGGCCGTCAGAGTCAGCCCCTCCTCCGACTCCGCGCGGGTGACGATGGCGTCGGTGAGCGGTGTCCAGACATCACCCGACTCGCGCCGCTCACCGTCATAGCGATCGCCGATTCCGATCAACGCAGGAAACCACCAGAGCGAAGGCGTCAGCGCCGCGGACCGGTTGCGGCTGACCATCACCGGTTGACCGCTGAGGCGCAGCCAGAGGGCTTCTCCGTCGAAGCCGACATGGGTCAGCGGCTGCGTGAGACGACTGTGCCCGGATGCGTGGATCATCTGATCGATCTGGAGCACCCAATCACCGCGGAAGGCCATGCCTTGGACCTTCAGCTCCGGGCCACGCATCGACGGCGCACCTCGCGGCGGTCTCGACTCGCTCGTGGCCTGGAACGAGAACCGAATCGGCACGTTGGTCAGGGGCGCCGATGGAAAGGGCTGCATCTCACCCGCGCCCAGAGAGAGCGAGGCAAGAGTTGCAATCGCGGCGTCAATCACTGGACACATCAGTCGACCTCCTCCGGGGACCTTGCGGTGCACTACTCAATCCGCAATTGAATCACTCACGCATCGTTCGCGCTCTCTCGCTCGCTCTGGCCACGCCACGGAGGCCTCGGGGTCACTCCGTCCTACGTCGAACAGGCGTTGCGAGCGCAACGCATCCCGGTCAGTGTGGGCGTCCCGAGCAAACCGTTGCACTGGCACGGGGCGGTGAACTCGGGTCCGCAATCAGGGTCGGCGTTGGCTGTCTCGTAGCACTGAATGAAGGGGCTCCAGCCCGGCTTGCACTCCGCGATCTGAAGCGGGGCATCGCACCACGTGGCCATCAGCGGAGCGCCGGTGGGATCCTGATTGGCCGCACACCCTCCGCTGGGAACGCAGGGGTGCACACCCAGGTTTCGGCAGCTTCCAATGGCGACGCAGTTGTCCTTGCCCCAGCGCCAGCTCGGCGGTGTCGAAGGTGTCGCCGGTGGCTGTGTGTTGGGCGCGCCGATTGGGCTCCAGGTCGGTGGTGGCGTCCAGGGTGTCGCCTGGTGCGTCTGGCTCTGGCTCTGGCTCTGGCTCTGGCTCTGGCTTTGGCTCTGGCTTTGGGCCAGGGCTGTGGTCACTGTGCCCGAGGCGATTGCCGCGGTTGCGATTGCGATGGATGCCATCAATGGAATGCGGAAGCCAAACATGTGCAGATCCTCCAAAGGAGTGACGTTTCCCGGAAAGGCGACCCGGTCCCATCGGACCAAGCCAGGCGTCTGGCACAAACAGCGCCTCGCTGCCGCCGCGAGGCGTGCGAAAAAGCTACGGCCTGACAAACCAAAGACCGCCACGCTCGCGACGACTCGTGGTGAGCCACTCGTCGAGCTCGGCGACGACGGGCGTCCCGTCGAGGAGCCCCAGAATCCGCTGACAGGTCTGGGTTGCGAGCAGTTGTCGCCGCTCGTTGAGCGGCGCCAGTCTGCCGTCGGGACCGAGGGCTCCGGCGGTTCCTCCCGGCGAGCGCTCGGCGTCAGCAGCGGCCTCGACCATCCGACGCTCGAGGACGACAACACTGGCGAGATGCTCGGCGCGGAGAGCCTTGAGCGCTGCCAGACGCGACGCAAGGAGCGCTTCGCCCCCAGGCCCGGAAGCGGCACCTGTCGGAGCAGCGGGAGCAGGGGGAGCAGGGGGCGCAGGGGGAGTGGCGAGGCGTCCGACTGGTGTGCTGGCGACGCGAAAGAGCAGCTCTTCCGCAAGGTCCGTTCCGACCAGATCAGGGCAGAGCTGGCGATACACCTCGCGCATCCACTGAATGGCGACGGTGGGGTCGTCCGATTCCCGTTCGAGCACAGTCGCGACGTTGGTGGCGGCGGAGAGCGTGGGAGCGCGGAGCGTTCGCATCACCTCTCGGCGCTTGGTCTTGAACGATCTCAGACTGGTGACGAAGACTTCCTCGCGGGCGCCGTGCGACGCCCCAGCCAAAAAGCCCGCGAGTCCCGACTCTTCGAGGGCCTCGACGCGCTGAAGGGTGAGATTGATCTGCTCGCGCCAGTTTCGGCCGATCGTCGCCAATTCGGCCGCGGCACCCGTGAGCTGGGCCTCGGGGTCTGTGACGATGAACGCCGCAAGGAGGACCGCGGGAAAATCCGCCCCGGGCGTGGTCGGGAGGACGATGGCAATCCGATCAAGGTCGGCTGTCGGGGCGATGACCATCGCGGGGCTTCTCGCCTGGGAGAGAGCCCGTCGGCGCCGAAGGCTCTCGAGAATCGACTCTGAGACCACGTCCAATGATGAGCTCGCCGCGGCCTGGGTCAACGGGGCGATCTGGGTCACAAGCGCCCGGTCGCACTGGTCGAATCCGCGGATGACCGACTGTCGCAGGATGAGCAGCATCCGGAACTGGGCCGCGGGGTCGCATGGTTCTGCGCCGCAGCCTGACACTGGCGACACACTCGACGCGGTTTCGGCCCGACCAGATCGCGTGCTGAAGGGAGCGCTTGCAGACCAGCGCTGGTACTCGATCGTCGCAGCGACTTCGACCAACTTCAGGTTGCGACAGATCTCTCGGGCCTCGAGTGCTTCGAAGAGCACCGCGACGGCGTCGCTCTCGACACCGAGGAGTTCGGCCATCTCGAGCGCCTCATCCGGCCCGAGCCACGGCGGCTCGTTCTGAGCAACCATCCTGGCGAGATCGAGTGGGATTGCGACCTCGGATGAGGTCTTCTTGGCCGGGCCCCGAACTGGTGGAACTGATGGAGCTGGTGTGTTGTGACCGCCGGCCTTTGCCCACGCGGTGTTGGGAGTCGCTGCGCTCGAGTCTGGCGTGTTGCTGCCGATATTCGAACCGAAACAGACGGGGGCACCGAGCACCACCGCCAGAAGCCATGTGGCCTCGACCGGGACGCGGCGACCGATCCGCTTCCCTTCCCGCCCGACTGCTTCCCGAGAGACTGCTTCCCGAGAGACTGGGAGCCGATCACGTACGGGCGCGATCACCACGCATCGCAAGGACGCAGCGGCGCGGTGACTGGCGGTAAGAATGATGCGGATGGGCGCTCGGCCGGAAGGCAATCGTCTGCTGAGCAACACCTGCGCTGCGACGTGCGGCTGCGGCGCAGAGTCCATCTGTTCAACGAACTGACGGCACCCTTCCATGCAAGGACTCCACCAGACGGAGCAACGGCTCTTCAAGAAAGGGAAAGCCCGCAGGCTCTCCGTCCTTCCTCGAAGCTCGTCACGACACCAACGGAGGCAAGCGTACCCACTCTTTCGGCGATGAACCACCGAGCGGGTGAATTGCCCACACTCTCCCTCAGACCAGGCGAGTGCCTCACGCTCGCTCCCGAGGCGTCCCTCCAAGTTCTTCCTGGAAGCTCGGAAGACCACTTTGAATCGGACGGGTGTGACTCGGAGCTGCCTCTTTGAAAGGCGACCGAAAGCACTCGCGCGCCGCCACTTCGGTGTTCTCGCCGCACCCTCCGTCAGCGTCATGGTCGGGTGCGCAATCCGCGGTCCACTTCGGATCAGGGCGCGCTCCGCGGCGCCCGGCGGCTCCACAGCAGGTAGGCAGGAACGCCTGCGGCGAGCACCCCGATCCACACCAGGGTCTGCCACGGATCGTCGGCGATGGCCAGCACCGTCATCGCGATGCTGGCCAGCACGAAGATCGCCGGCACCACCGGATAGCCGGGCACTCGGTACGGGCGCGGGGCCTCCGGGTGTCGGCGCCTCAGGATGAAGAGCGCCATGGCTCCGAGTCCGTAGAAGATCCACATGGTGAAGACGAAGCTGTCCGCCAGCGAGGAGAAGTCCTGGAGGACGAGCACTGCCGTGCAGGAGAGGACCAGTTGCACCCAGAGCGCGACCGCGGGAGTTTCGTAGCGCGGATGAATGGTGCCGAGGAAGCGAAACAGCAGACCATCGCGGGCCTGCGCAAAGGTCACGCGGGCCCCGGTCATCACGCTCGCGTGCGAGGAGCCGAGGGTCGAGACGATGATGATCACGGTGACCGCCGTGGCCCCGATCGGTCCGGCCAATCGTTCGAGCAGAAGCGGCGCGACAGTGGTCGTGGCCCGGATCTCCTCGAGTGGGATGTGCCAGAGATAGACGGCATTCGCCAGCATGTAGAGGACGATCACGCTCACGGTGCCGGTGAGGTAGACCCTCGGAAGCGTCCGCTGCGGGTTCTTCACCTCGCCGGCGATGGCCCCGACGTCGCTCCAGCCGTCGTAGGTCCACATGATCGCGGCCATCACCGGGACGATCGCCTGAAAGAGCGGCTTGGGCGCCGCCACCGCAACGAAGCCGCCCTGGGAGATGATCTCACTGCTGCCCGGCGCCAGCAGTTCGCGCAGCGCCGCGACGATTCCGAGCACCACCACCGCCGCGACGGCAGTGAACTTGAGCGAGGTGAGCACGACGGCAAAGCGAGCGCTGCCGCGCACGCCGAGGACGTTGATGAGGGTGAGCCCGAAGAGCGCCGCGCAGGTGAGCAGCGGCGCGTTCCAGTCGAGACCCGTCAAGGAGTTGAAGTGCTCGGCGAAGATGATCGCAATCCCGCCGGCGGCCGCGGGCTTGGTGACCAGCATGTACGTCCAGCCGAAGACGAACGCGGGGCAGCGCCCGAAGCCTTCGCGCAGGAAGACGTAGATTCCTCCGCTTCGCGGCATCATCGCGGCGAGCTCGGCGAAGGTGAGTGCCCCACAGAGCGCAATCAGTCCCGCGAGCAGCCAGAAGCCCAGGATCAGCCACGGATCCCCCAGGTTCTCGGCAATCGTCGTCGGCGTCCGAAAGATGCCGCTGCCGATCACGACTCCGACCATCACCGCGATGGCCCCCCAATACCCCACCTTCCGGGGAAGGTCGGGCGGCAGCGATGGCGCGGCCGACGAAGCCGGGTCGGGGGAGATGGCCATGGGTCGGGACGATACCGAGGGCAGGGGGAAGGGAGCAGGGAGCAGGGGGAAGTGCCGTGGGTTGCACGACTGGACGCGTGCGCTGCGTCCGAGGCGATCGGCCCGGACCCCTGCGCTGGCATCC
>Ga0163147_10006166_pt1 | contig 14204 bp, 13 predicted proteins | sample OliLakLV19MP6G1_FD_148597 | JGI IMG/M metagenome (GOLD analysis project Ga0163147, IMG submission 148597) | Freshwater microbial mat bacterial communities from Lake Vanda, McMurdo Dry Valleys, Antarctica- Oligotrophic Lake LV.19.MP6.G1 | ecosystem: Environmental > Aquatic > Freshwater > Lake >...
TCGGCATTGAGCGTATATTCCGCTATCATGGTCTCGACTTGGTTTGGTTTGGACGGTTGTGATGACCTAAACCTAACCCAACCAAGTCACTTGTCAAGCCTGCTTCAACTTTCGTGATTCACTGAATTTGTATGCCGGAAAATTCAAGTGAGAAATGTACAAAGCGCGTCCGTGATGGCGCGCTTTTTTTACGCACGAGGGATGAGCTGTATTGAAGTGATACTAAGTATCAATAAAGATAAAACTTAACAGATACTTTAACCGTGTATCAGCTGTTTTGGTAAGGATTTAACGTGGAAACGATATCGTAGACGTGTCGATAAACTCAATGCGAGAACTTCGCGGTGAGTTGTTTTTTCATGAGGAGAACCGCATGAAATTGTTTCGTTTGATGGGCATGGCATTGTTGGCGACGCTGCTGTTGGCGGCGATCATCCCGGTTGGCGCGCAGGACGACGAAGTTCCTGTGTTGATTCTGCCGATTGATTTGGCTCAGTTCCTGCCGGGCGCGATGTTCGACTTCCGTGTCGAAGTCCACGCCGCGGAAATGCCGGAAAATTTTAGCATCAGCATCAACGGCGAAGACGCTGCGGCGTTCTTCGGCGCAGAGGCGACGGAAGAAAGCTGGGAATTCGGCGGCAACGTCGTGCGCTTCAACAATGAAGGCGCGATTCCGGCGGATTTCGCGGTCGAAATGTTGGTCGGCAGCTTTTACAATGCCAATTTCGGTCAGCTTGATGTGACCGTGACCGACGGCGTGATCAGCGCGGGCGAAGGCGTGACGCTGGAGCCGACCGATGATCCGGCGATTTTCAACATTATTGGCGGCGCGGGCGATGGCTTGGCGGCAACGCTCGGCTTCAATGCCGATGGCGAACTGACGGGCGTCGATATCGGCGGCTTGGCGCAGTTTGGCATTCTGGCGGGCGCGCTCCCCACGAAGTCGCAGTCGGTGATTTGGCGCGGCGTGATGCTGCCCGAAGCCGGCGACTACACCGTCGAAGTGACGGCGGCTGGTACGACGCGCGAGGCGGTTTGGACGGCGCGCGAACCGATGGCGGGTACGGCGCGGAACGTGATCCTGTTCATCGCTGACGGCATGACCGTGCCGATGATCACCGCGGCGCGCATTGCCTCGCGTGGTATCGTGCAAGGGACGCTGAACGACAATTTCTATATGGATGGCGCTGAGGCGATTGGTCTGGCACACACATCGAGCGTCGACTCGTTGATGGCGGACAGCGCCAACACGCTCAGCTCGGTCAACACGGGACACATCGGCAGCGTGAACTCGACGGGCAGCTACAGCGATACCTCGCCGAACCGCTTGGACGACCCACGCACCGAGACGTTCGCGGAAATCATCCAACGCACGCGCGGGCTGTCGGTCGGCGTCGTGACGACCTCGGATTGGTCGGATGCGACCCCGGCGGCAGTATGGGCGCACGGACGTGATCGCGGCGACGCCAACCGCGCGGCATACGTCGTGCAGGCGCTTGATGCGGGCATCGATGTGATTATGGGCGGCGGCGCGCGCCGTATGCTCCCGAATACGGCAGAAGGTTCGCGCCGTTCCGACGACCGCGACATGTTCGCGGAATTTGAAGGTGCGGGTTACACCATTGTGACGACCGCGACCGAATTGGACGCGGCGATGGGCGAGCTGCCCGAACAACTGCTCGGCGTCTTCACCCCCAGCGATCTGAATGTATGGCTGGATCGCAATGTTTACACCGACAACTTGGGCGACTTCACCGATCAACCCGGCTTGGTCGATATGACGGTTGCGGCGCTGGATATTCTGAACCAGAACGAAAATGGCTTCTACCTCGAAGTCGAGGCGGCGAGTGTGGACAAGCAGATGCACCCGTTGGATCAGGAACGTGCTTTGTCTGACTTGATCGAGTTCGATTTCGCGGTCGGCGCGGCGCTCGAATGGGCGGCAGAGAATGCGCCTGACACGCTGATCATCGTCACGGCGGATCACGGTCACGGTTACGAAGTCTACGGCACGGTCGATGTCGAACGTTTCAACGCTGCCACCGACGATGCGGGGCGTATCGCCGCCATTGGTATCTACAACGGCGCGGGCTACCCGACCTACACCGACGAAGATGGCGACGGTTTCCCGAACTGGGAAGCGAGCCGCGTGTTTGCGGGGACGGTCAACAATCATCCGGCATACAGCGAAGATTTCCAAGTTAGTCCCATTCCGCGCGCGCCGTCGATCACCAACGAGTCGGGTGCGAACATCGATAACCCGGACGACGATCCGAACGGCTTGCCGATGAACGCGAACGTTCCCGGTGGTTCGGGCGTTCACACGCTGCAAGATGTTCCGGTGTTCGCGTTCGGTCCCGGCGCAGAAAACATCATGGGCATCTATCACCAACGTGACATTTTCTTCCATATGGCTGCGGGAATTGGCTTGAACCCGGCTGCGGAAGATGGCATGATCAGCGTGGCTGCGCCGGAGACGGCGGCAGCGGGCTTCGATCCGTCGCTGTTGGCGATTGTCGGCGCGGGTTTGGCGGGCGGCTTCGTGATTGGGCGCGCACGTCGTAAGTAATTCTCAATAAAATAGACCCCAAGTGCGCTGGAACCGGTTTCCAGCGCATTTTATTTCTGATTGTCAAATGAGATTGAGTATCAATAATATGCGATCTTTTTCCCGTATGCTCGTCGCCTTGATCGGGCTGATCGCCTGCGCGGCGTGCAGCAACAGCAGCACTTCCATCCAGCAAATCACCTCCATCCCTCCAGAAGCACTGACCGCGCTGCCGACTGCCAGCCCGCTCCCCAATACTGACGTTGTTGAAGCAGCGACAAGCGCACCCGTCGAAACACTCGCTGGCATGGCGGCGTTGGCAGCCGCGTCACGCCAAACATTGACGGTTGATGCGCCGACACCGCTCCCATTGAACACACAGCTTCCGCCCGGCGATGCGCGCGTGATCGCGGCGGCGACCGATACCGCGATGCAGCCGACTGCGCGCAGCATTGTCGCGTTTGATGAGTCTGTTGTGCCGATCACGTTCGATGAGTTTTACGACGGCTATAACTTGCGCGCGGGTCTGATCATGTCCGACAAATTGGTCTCGCTCGACGGGCGCGCGGTGACGATGGAAGGCTATATGGCACCGCCGCTCAAGGCAGAACTCGATTATTTCGTGCTGACCCGCATCCGCTTATCCTTTTGTCCGTTCTGCACAACGGGGGCGGATTGGCCCGACGATATCGCGCTCGTCTATTTGACGGGCGATGCGACGGGTGCGACGGAACATCCCATTCGCGTGACCGGACGGTTGGAAGTCGGCACGTCAGTTGATCAAGAGACGGGCATGGTGAGTTTGGTACGCATTTACGCGGATCAAATGGAGTTACTCAGTTGATTTTGCGCGTCGAAGGCTTACGGCATACATATCCCGACGCTGCGCGTCCCGTCCTCGACGCTGAGAGCATCACACTGTCCGGCGGCGAACAAATCTTGCTGCGTGGCGTGAGCGGGAGCGGCAAGACGACGCTGTTCAATATTCTTGCGGGCTTGCTGCGTCCGACGGCGGGCGCGATCTACTACGACGATGGATCGCTGTACAATTTGTCGGAGGCGGCGCGGGATCGGTTTCGCGCACAGCATATCGGCTATGTGTTCCAGACCCATCACTTGATTCCATCGCTGACGGCACTCGAAAATGTGGTCATGCCCCTGGCGTTCGCCCGCGCAACGCCGCCGGGAACATGGCGGACGGCGGCGCGCGACGGGCTGGATCGAGTCGGCTTGGCGGATTTGGGCGGACGGTATCCGCGTCAGTTGAGTACAGGACAGCGGTTGCGCGTCGCAGTTGCGCGGGCATTGGCGACTCGTCCGCGCGTACTGTTGGCGGACGAACCGACTGCGGCGTTGGACGACGAAGCGGGCGTGGTCGTGATGGACTTGCTGCAAACGACGTGCGCGGCGCACGACGCGATTTTGATCGTCGCCAGTCATGATCCGGCGTTGGTCGAACGCTTCGAGCGGCGCGCGGATTTGCGGGCGGGGCATCTGATGTGGGCGGAGCGCATGTTAGCATGATTTACGATATAGCTACGTCGTGGCGTGGATTGCGCGCGCGTCCGATCCAGACCGTGATCCCGATGTTGGTGATGGCGCTGGCGTTGGCGCTGTCGATCTGTGTGCTGGCATTGGGCGACGCCGCGCGGCGGGGCATCGCGCGCGCCGCCGATCCGTTCGGCGTCTTGGTCGTCGGGCCCAAGGGCGACGGACAGCAGCTTGTCCTGAACAGCATTTTGCTGCAAGGACTGCCTCTCGGCACGATTCCGTATGATATTTACGCGCGCTTGGCGGCTGATCCGCGCGCGCGGTTGGTCGTGCCGCTGGCGAAAGGCGACAATCTTGGCGGCGCGCCGATGATCGGCACGAACGCCAACTTTTTTGAACTGCGCACGGACGTGAACGCCGCGCCCGCGTTCCAGATCGGGCGCGGACGCTTGTTCGCGGCGGATTTCGAGGCAGTTTTGGGCGCGCGCGCGGCGGCGGAGGCGGGCTTGGACATGGGCGACTCGTTCCGCGCGGCGCACGGTGTGGCACGCGGACTCGCCAGCGACATCCATGAGAATGTCTTTACGGTCGTCGGCGTCCTAGCAGCCAGCGGCACGCCCTACGATAACGCCGTTTATACGACCGTCGAATCAGTTTGGAGCGTCCACGAAGAAGCGGAAAGCGATCCGTTCGCCGTTGGGGACGCGGGTGCGGCGCAAAGTTTGACCTCGATTCTGGTGCAGCCGGTCGGATTCTCGGAACAAAATCAACTGTGGCAAGAATTTTATGTCGGGACGGAGGCGCAAGCCGTCTTTCCCGGACAGGAACTCGGCGGGTTGTTCGATCTGCTGCGTCAGGGCGAACAAATCTTGCAGATTGTCGGCTATCTGGTGTTGGGCATCGCCGCGCTGACCGTATTTCTGTCGATGTACAGTGCGATCCTCAGCCGCGAACGCGATATCGCCATCATGCGGAGCTTGGGCGCGGGGCGGACGAACGTTTTTCGCGTCGTGCTGTTCGAGACGCTGTCGTTGACGCTGATCGGCGCGCTGATCGGGCGCATTATGGGCTACGGCGCGGCGCTGATCATCGCATCCGCGTTCGCGGAACAAGCGACGCTGCCGCTGCCCGTGCGCTATTTGACCGAACTCGAACCGCTGTTGTGGCTGCTGCCGCTGATGGTCGGCTTATTGGCGGGGCTGCTGCCCGCGATCATGGCGTACAGCGTCGATGTGGTGGAAAAATTATCGGCATCGTGAGATGGCTGCTACTTCTACTGCTCTGTGCCGCGTGCAGCGCCGAGCCGACGCGCCCTGATGCGACGGGTACATCCGCGCAGATGGCAACGGAAGAACCGTACTATCCGCCCGATTTCAGCATGACGACGCTCGACGGCGCGCCGATGCGTCTATCCGATCTACGCGGGCGTTGGGTGGTCATCAACTTTTGGGCGACGTGGTGTGAACCGTGCATCCGCGAAATACCGACGTTGGGGCGCATCGCCGACGAATATGCCGATACGTTGACGATCTTGGGCGTGAACATGCGCGAGGAGCGCGCGCAAGTCACCGCATTTGTGCGCGATCTCGGTGTGCGATACCCGATTCTGGTCAACCCTGACGATGAAACGTTGGTGACATATACCGTCGTCGGGCTGCCGCAAACGCTGATCATCGCGCCGGACGGCGAATTGGTGTGGCGCAGTTTTGGGGAGGTGGAGTATGAGTCGTTTGCAGCGTCGCTCCATGACTTACAGCGTGCTTTCCGCGCGTAACTGTGCGAAGCCGTCGCGGATTACACGCGCAATCAGCCGTCGTCGTTCAGAGAGAAATTCAGCGTAAGGCATATCTGTCCATCCAAGTGGCAGTGCGTGCCAATATGCCATTTGCGTGAGTTCGTCTGATGTAAAGCGCGCGGCGTAGCGTGGGAAATATTCTGCAGGCGATTTATCCGCGATTTTGATGTTGTCGCTCCACTCTATGAGCGCGAAATTGGCAATTTGATTGACTTCACGCCGATCTGTAATGTCGATATGCTCCAGATATTTTCGCGGGAACAGATGATGCCGTTCGAGCGGTGATTTTTTTGCCCGTAGCGCCGGATCGAGAAGTTCGGGGACGTGCAATTGTGAGAATAAAGCCCGCGCGTTCATACGGTTGAGCGCGGCGTGATAGGCGAATTGACCCGGACTACGCGACGCGGATACCGCGAGTTCTTGATTGGGCAGTGTAATGTCCCAATAGCTGTCGGTTAGTATATCGCTGATGATGCGGTCAATCTGCTGAACGAATTCATCGGCGGTATTGAGGGCGCGCAGATTTGCCATGTCGCCTTCCATCGTTGACTCGAAAGATCCAGTGTAACGCGAAGTCAGTGAGTTCATGAAAAACCAGCGTGCAATCAGATTACGAAGAATATACGTATTGACATGAAAATCACGTTTGCCGATCAAGAACATGATATAGCTATATAACAGCGCTACTTTTGATGGAAGCATTTCACCGCCGCGAAAGCCTGCACGCATGATGCATTTTAGAAATTCATGCCAATTCTGGATATCAAGGGTTGTTTGCTGTGCTTGTTGCAGGATGGCAAATTCAGTGAATCACGGATTGAGGTGACACGAATACCGAAATGGCAAGCGGTGGTGGATAGAAACGCTCCACCGCACGTACCAAAAGTTTGCGAACACGTTCAAGAAGCACATGAAGCGCGCTGCACGGCTGCTGCACGCGGCGTATGCGGGCTAAACAGCGGCACGTCCTGGCTGGGGACGTTAACTCCAGCCAAGACAGTACTAATCAATATTGGTCTGAAATGATCGAATAGTTTCCCTGAAATCATGCCACTTCTTCTCTTTATCGGCTAATCGTGAAATCACTGTTTCCTTTTCAACTTGAGTTAACTGAGAGTAACGTTCAATCTCAATCAACTCATATCGCATCGTCTTAAGGAGAATCTCGATTGAATGTTTGGCTTCATCTGTAAAATCATTCAAAACTTGTACAAAAAAGGCATCAACAATATTTTGTGTGAGAGAAACTGGATCGGGGGTGATGAAAAACGAGTATATTTCCGACATCGCGTCAGTGGATGACTTAATGATTTCTGCCTTGATGCTTTTTACCTGCTGTTTTTGGGCTGACATCAGGCTTACATATCCCATTAATCCACCAACAATTGGTACGAGTAAACCTGACAATACCGAAACTAAGGACGTAGCGACTAAAACGTCGTATCGAACGTCTTTTATCTGCCGCCAAACACTTATAGGAAACTCCAGATATGGGACTAGGTCTTTTGCATGATTTGGTAAATCATGCATAACATTTGGATCTTGCATAATAATGGCTGGGTTGAGCGAACGACTCAAATGTTGCAGTTGGAGTAAAGTTCTTTCTCTTGCCTCAAACCAAACGTTTGCGACTCGTTTTGAAAGAGCATCTCCAAGACTAGATGCCGTCCGAGTAAGTACTTGAGCATTTTCCATAGGTTCAATAAATCTGAATTGCTCTTGTAGAATAAGGCCCGTTCTGTTGGGAGCTATAGAACGTAAAACATAGTCCCGATTGATGGTTATCACATTTCGTGCTTCGTCCGTAAGTTTTGCGAACTTCAGCCCTGGTTTGTACCAATCTCGAAAGGCAATCTTGTACTCTCGCTGGCGTATTGCAATTTGTCTTGTAGGAGATGCCATACGAATCATCACATCTATTCTTCCCCGAATTATTTGTTCATTTACATAGCAGTATTGATAAAGAAACCTAAAAATCTCGTCGTCTTCTGCTATAACCTGGTCTGTTTTTATGAAACTTTTCCATTTTAATGGAGGAGCAGGCAAATTATCTGCACGGGCTTCCTGAAAAATGTCATGTGCCAAAGATGCAGTAGAAGAACGTTGGTTCATGGATCTCCCCGATTCACGATTTAATTACGCTAAAAATAAGGTTTACTTTTCATAAATCAATTAGCATCATTACTGTCCTGAAAACTATCAAAAGCTCCACTGTCACTACCCTCCCAACCAAGATTCATTTCGTCAGCCGAGAATGGATCAATGTCTACGTCTGCAAAAGCAGCCATCCCAAAATCTGATAAGTCAACATCTTCTTGCAGCCCATCATCCATAGAATCTTCGGTCTGCATGGGCATCCAATTTGTTGCTTCATCATTCGTGTTCTCAGGCAACTCGTGAAATGCATCGTCGGAATCGATACTATCATCAAGCTCAGGGAAATCACTTGAAACACCGACTGCGAAAAACTCACTAATCGCTTGCCACGTTTTTTCATCCGTATCTATTGCGGTGTGGGATGTACCATCAATGCCTACATTATCTGCACCATGTATGGGATATTCACCATTGATTCCATCACCTGAAGTCGAGTAAAGATTCAACGCATCGAGAACATTGTCTGGAATTCTATCATCATTAAATCCAACAGAATCAATTGTAACCAACTTGTCCAGCCAGATATTCTCGTCTTTAAGTTGTGCTGCAACCTCAATTGCGGAGTCAGAACCATAGCTATGGCCAACTAAGTATATAGGTGCATCGGGATTGGCTTGACTGAATTCACGTATCTGTCGAATGATACTTTCTTGTTCATCCCATCCGAAAACGCCTTTCTGAAACTGCATATCGTTTATAAACGTTTGATTTGCAAGATCGCCCAATCCGCTTGTTTGTGAATTGTTTCCCGATGATGCACCTGAACTTCCAGTGCCAAATCCAGACACGAAAATTATCAATCCAGAATCATCCATACTCTCTCTCCTTTATAAATTCGGCGTAGGCGTTGAAACCGTGCAGACTACTAAGAGTTTTCAGCCGAACTTGGGAGCCGTAGTTGAAAACTTAGAGCGTCCACCGTTGGCCATTTTGTCTTGTTATCATATTTAATTTTGCGAAAGTCAGCCAACCAGAGATGGGTATCGCTAAAGTCTACTCCTCGTAGATTTGCACTTTGAAAAATAGCTCCTGATAATCTGACCTTTTGAAACGTTGCATTCGTAAGCGTCGACTGCGTGAAGTCAGTTTGTGGAATATCCTCTGAACGCAATCGTTTGTGTATCTCATCTATGAGTTGTTCAAACTCTGTCGAATTTCCAAGTAGTACCTTGACGATTATCCTGATATTGCGCGAAGGATTGTGAAAAAGCTCGTCAAACAAATCTGGTTTCACATCATGCAAGTCACCCATATCTACTCCGACAAATGACGCTTTTTTAAGAGTGCAATTTATAAATTTCGTGCCGTGCATCTTACACCCACGAAATTTGGAGTTGTCTGGGAAATTTATTTCAGACAGGTCAAGTCCTGATAGATCCAAATCTATATAACTTTTTTCCTCACTTTTAGCCGATTGCCTAATCTCATCTACACTGGGTTTGGGCAATTTAGAGCCGCCTTTCATAGGTACGCTCGGTGTGCTGGCTTGTTGACCTGGAGTGTACACTTCCCAAATAGGCAACTGTTCGTTTTCACCGAATTTAACACGTATAGAATGCCACAGTCCGAGCGAGATTTTATGCTGCAACATAACTTCTCTTGGCACGTTTTTCATCACAGCGACCAAGATGCCTTCTTGATCACTTGGTAACTTATTTACTTTCAGCCGTTCCGCTAAATCCCTGCGAGCAGCAATGATATTCAGATTTAGATTGAATGTCTCGTCTAACGTCTTTGTATACTCCTGTCCATTTTTCTCTTGCTCAACTATATCATTCAGAAAGTTGAGAAAAGCCTCTCCGTTTGAAACTTTGAAACCGATGTCTTGTTCTGTTGCTTGAACAAAACCGTCGATTTGACGACCAAGCTCTGCGCCAAAATCACCCTCTCCCCTTAGGCAGTGAACGATCAACATGCGCATATCAGCTTCATCGTTACTGACGATATGAAGCGAATTAAAGATCGTCCTCCCTACGTGATCCGTTCGTGAGGAGGCAAAAGGCTGCAATCGAAGATGAAATGCATCGCTGATGCGAAAAAGCAGAATGCTAAAGTCGATAGCATTATCGCACCATTCAAACAGTTTCTTTTCCACATCTCGACTTTTTACTTCGACATCGTTTATATCAACGCGAATCCACGTATAGTCAACCCACTCCACTTCTTCAGACATTCTTGGTCTGCCAGCACTGTTTAAAAAGACTACTTGAAGGCTCATAGTTTGAACTGTTCCCTTCCAGAAATGATCTCAAATGGCGGTTCTTGGTTTATGCGCAAAGACACGTTCGCAAACATGGAGTCAATATCTGTATCAAGCACTAACTTTCCAGCCCAATCACGTATTCCCTTAAAAAAACCCCAATCATCATTAGATTTGTCTCGGTAATACTTAAAAAGAAAATTAAGTATATATTTTAATGGTTGATCGCTATCCCGTGGCGAGTATCTTGCTTTAGGAGTTGTTTTCTCAAAAACTGCTTCTAATGAACCAGAAACTCCTGCTTCATAACCCTTAAAGCGCACATTACCTAGCGTCCTAACGGGCAAAATCGCGCTGGCAAAATTGTTTTCCACAATATATGAAATCAGTGGACTGTAAGCCTTGTGAATACATTCTATCAATGTCGTTTCGATGTCTGTTTCAACATATGTTTCACACTTCATCGGCACAAAAAGTATTAAGTGTTTTCGGTGTGTTTCAAGAGTATTTTGCATAATTGTATTAATCTGTTTTGGAATATTCACTATATCATTGTACTTACCACCTTCATGCATTAATGCTGGCGAATCAATCATAATAATAGTAGCCAAGCTCTGCGCTAATTGTTCTTGAACCTGCTTATTGCCAGGATTAGAAGCGATAGTCCAAGCACCAGGGTAATCAAAAAATTGGATGTCTAAAGGAGGACGAGCCAGAGTTCCCAATATCCTCTCTCGGGTAAGGGTAAACCTATAAGTACTTTCTTCCCGGTTTCCAATCATAGGTTTAATTGTTGTATCGGGAGCATCCATTACCCCTTTAAGTTGAGCTAACCGCGTATCGATCATCTCTGCGGTTTGCATATCTGGAATAGACAATGTGAAACCCGCATCTATCGAGCCTTCGAACTCATCATACATTGATGCGAGTAATGATGTCTTTCCAACACCTCGATTTCCTAGCATGATCACCCGCAATAAATCGTTCGCCACTTGATATGCCCTTTCGATGATCTGTCGGCTCTGAAAACACCGATGCAGTCGCGTCATGAGTTCAAACTCGAATTATGATCGCAAATAGCAGTTTTGCCAAAGAATTGAATGACCAAAATCGGATACTTTATGTTAAATTTTGATGATCATATTGGTTTTGGATAAGGATCGGCGAAGACAAATCCAGCCCAACATTCATCGCCCTTTTGAAATAAGGTTGTTTGTGGATCTGGTGCATAGCCAGCCTTGTAGCCGCCTTTCGTCAGCAATCCACGAAAGGCATCCAGTCCTTCCTGCGTCTCCGCAACAATCCTGATCTCCACCCAAACACTGTTGCCGAAGCCCAAAATCAGATCGAGTAAGCGCTCGTTGATGTCCCAGAGCTGGGTATAGGTATCTTCATCCCAATCGTCTCGTGCGGTGATTTGAATATGCAGCTTCGAGTCGGTTTCCACGCTCATATTTCCAGCGCCGTGAAGAACCGCTCTCGCTGTTCTTCATCTTCAACGATCGCCTGTGCACTGAAAATCAGCGTCACGGTATCCGTGTTGATGCTCAAGTCCTGCCGCGCGCGTTCGGTCATCGACACATCCTGAATGATCAGGATCGTGACTGAGTTCGGGTTTTCCTGCCGGGTTCGACGCAGACTCTTAAGCGTCGCGCCGATGCGTTCCAGCACGCCAGCCTGATCGATCCCGCCCTTGACCTCGACGGCGACTTCAGGCACAGCGCCTCGGTAAATGGCAATATCGGGTTCATCAGCAAACACCAGCATTCGCCCATCGTCAAGCGAGATTCGTGTCGCGCTGGCTTCCTCTCCCGTCACGAAACCTCGTTCTTGCAGCCGCCGCAAGACCACTTCGCGGATAGCCACTTCCGCCGATGCGCCTTTGTTGTTCTGCCATGACCCCTGCGCTTGAGAACCCGCCGCCATACCCCGCCACAGGTCGAATTCACGCGCATTGATTTCTTCATCTGCTTCAATGAGCGCGCTGATAATGCGGTTCAGATGATGAGCCACAGCAATGGCGGTCGCATCATCTTGGATGGGTCTGCCAACCTCGTAACTGTCGAGATTGATACCAATGCGCTTCATCGACTTTTGCGACACCATTGCCAGCATTCGATAGTAGCCCGCTGAACCGGGGACGGTTTGCAAGACCTGAGGGTGCGCGAACACGATCACGGGTTTGATGCCGCGATGGATGATTTTGTTCCACGCCTTCTCAGCGATGTTGAGGTCTGTCCAAACTAAATCCTCACCCCGTACCTGGTCAAGCTGTTCGGCAATTTCCAGCAGCTTCCATTCATGCAGTTTGCGATGAAAAAAAGCGCTTTTGGCAAGTTGATCGAGTGTCCACGCTTCGATGTTGGCTTTGTTCTGTTGCCTAGGCATCACTATCCTCTACACCGCCAGACGTAAATACACTTCCGTACTTCTTCGCGTCCGTGCGCCCCCATTTGTTGGCTACTGTTACCTTTCCCAGTCGGCAGCATCCAGATCACTTCGACATCGAAGCCCGCCTGTTCTGCAAAGTCTGAGAGGATGAGATCAACCGGAATCATCGCGCCCCCGTAGCGCACATTGTCGTTCACCATCACGAATGGCGCGCCCGGCTTCAGTAGACGTGCGCACTCGAAGATGACCAGTGACAGCTCAAAGAAGTAATTCTTTACCATGCGCGGTATACCGGGATTGTTGAGCGCTTTCGTGAGGCGCTGGTTCTCCAGATAAGTCAGAATACCTTGTAGTTCATGCTGCCCCTCAAATGCCGTCAGTGCGCTGGTAAAGGTGTCAAGCGAAAACCGCTGATTAAGATCGCCTTTGTCTTTGTTTTCGACAGTGCATGACACCATCGCCTGACGGAGAAGGCGAAGCTCGTTTTCATCGACACCGAGCATTGCCAGCTCGAGCGCATAGGTGCGTGTGTAATCATAGCGATTAGCGTAAGGCGGCGAGGTAACCAGACCGTCGAATGATGCGGTTTCAAGCGTGGGTAGGATGTCGAGACATGAACCTTGAATGACTTTTACATTCCCATGGTGTTCAAGTATGGGAAACAGTGCCAACATGCCTTGATGTGGTTGTAAGTCGGCGCTGATCTCATCAAGCTTCAGCGTGATCGCTTCATCGAAAGTGAGTATTTTCCCCTTATTGAATGGTTTCGCTCCCTGCCGCCGAGTGGAGCGGTAGTCCCAGCGTAGATACTGGCCATCTTTACGGGTATAGCTGATCTCTTCCAAAACGCACATGGCAGCAAAGCGCAGCAGCCGAGCGGCCGTAGGTTCCTCCACTGAAAGCGCGGTGATGTACCCTTCCAGCACGTACTGCGTTTCATCAGGGAACGCGCCGCCCGTGATTCGTAAATGAGGAAACGACCACTTCTCACTTTGTCTCAGCCAAGGCTTATCGTTTCGCCATCGATCGAGGACATTTTGCAGTTCGCGTTCACGACCTTGTATCTGTTGGCGCACCTCGATGATCTCGCAACCAACCGGGAGTAACTCTATCCCTACGCTGTTCAAGCCGCATTCACTACCAGTGAATAAGGTCGTCCCCGTCCCGGCAAACGGATCCAGAATCGATCCCTGATCGATAGCGAGTGTGTCCAGCAGGTAACGGACGAGCGCCTCGGAAAATCCTTCTTTGTATTTGAACCAGCGATAGAGCGGTTTATTTTTGTTCGCCTGAAAACTGACGAGCTGCCGACTCAGGCGGGTGTTGACCTTGAGCTTGTCGGCAAATCGTGCTTCTAACGCTGCGTTTTCTGTTTGAAGACTATCTAAAGCATCCAGCATCGCCGCTCGATTCAGTTGAACTTGTGTACCCGTAATTTTACTTCCCATTTCGTCGATATTGCTAACCAAAAACTGAAATCCTCGTCAGGTCGCACGACTCGACCCTGATACGCTGGCGGACATCGGCTCAAACATGGAGTGCCATGCGATGTTTTACCAGCGTTTTGATTCTCATGTTCCTGCACCGTACAGAAAAACCGGAATCGTGGCTCTTCCGCAAAT
>Ga0163147_10006170_pt1 | contig 14199 bp, 12 predicted proteins | sample OliLakLV19MP6G1_FD_148597 | JGI IMG/M metagenome (GOLD analysis project Ga0163147, IMG submission 148597) | Freshwater microbial mat bacterial communities from Lake Vanda, McMurdo Dry Valleys, Antarctica- Oligotrophic Lake LV.19.MP6.G1 | ecosystem: Environmental > Aquatic > Freshwater > Lake >...
CATGATCCACAATGACCATACGTGAACAGCAAAACGATGCATCTGTTGCACCTTTCCAGATGAGCAATCAACCCAGCACCTACTAAGCGCATCCCACTGCGCTATCTGGCCAGTTGCCGTACGATAATGCCCGGTATTACGATCCTAACCTCGGGCGGTTCATTTCGGCGGATAGTATCGTGCCGGGTGCTGGGACCCTGGCCATGGATGGTGGTGGCTCTAGTCAAGGGCCAGGTGATCCGCAGCAACTGAACCGATATAGCTATATGCTGAATAATCCAATCAGGAATACCGATCCGAGTGGGCATACGGTCACTGATGGTCGAGATGATGCGAAAGGCATGGGTGGTTCAACAGGAACCGGGGGTGGTCCAGGTGGGCGCGGCGGGGTCAAAGGTACTCAGGGCACGGAACCGATCCCGCCCGAACCGCTCCCCGATATGCGTGGCCAGACCATGGAAGCGGAGGGGTCGATTCATCCGACGGCTACTGGAGTAGGTACAACGGGAATTCCTTCAGAAAGAAAAATAAATCCTCAAGCTGTACGTTTTAGTCAGGATAGCATCAATTACCGATTTAAAGATGGTCGAACAGTCGATGAATTGGCTAATGGTCTCAGAAATGGGAGCACTGAGCCTGATACTGTTCCAGCTATTCGTTTGGTAGAGAAGGCGGGTACCCTCTGTGGCCGGATGCGGATGCCTGCTGCGTCCTCCGTCCATTGCCTATCGTGTTGTCCACGCGGCGCAATTGGCCACGGTGGTTGCCCATCCGCAGCCCTGGCATGATCATCGGGCGGTGGTGGGCCACAAACATCCCTTGCGGGTCGGGTACCCTTGAACGGTTCCCAAAGCATTAATTCCGATGAATAGCGCGCACGAATGTGCGCCCATATTGAATAACCGAACCGAGCATAGTGATCAGGGCAATCAGAAATAGCGGGCGGCTGGCGCGTGGGCGGCCAAGCAGTTCGAATAGGAGGGCAGCTCCGAAGGCAACTGTGGTTGCTTTGCCGAGTGGCTGTGCCATTTCGATATTAGTGTGGCGGCAATAGATCACAGCGCTACCGAGTAGGATGGCGGCATCGCGGGCGATGATCAGGCCAACAATCCAGCGCGGCAAGCGGCCAGCACGAGCAAATGCCAGGGCAGCACCATTGAGCAACAGTTTGTCGGTGATTGGATCGAGGATTTTGCCAATGTTCGAGACCTCGCCACGGCTGCGGGCGATTGGGCCGTCAATGATATCGCTGAATAATGCGGCTGCCAGGGTAATGCCAGCGCGGCGAGGATGTTCACGTGAGCGCATATCACGCAGAATGACTGGCACAAGAATCAGGCGCATGATCGTCAGCAGGTTGGCTGGGTAAAGCAATTCGCGGATATGAAATGGTTGCGATTGCGTCACGTGTGTTTGCTGCTCCGCCGACGCAGGCGCGTACGAATACCAGATCGGGCACGCTGGCGCAGAAATGGATCGGTGACTTTCAGGCGGCGGCGGGTTGCAATACTGCTGCCATTCAGCATACCGCCAACAAACTGCTTCAGATCGCCAAGTGATGCCACTTTGTCGGCCATAACCAATACCCACCCCTCGCGGGTTGTTGGTGCAGGGCCAAGCGGGTACATGTGGCTCACAATCGCCCGGCACACCAATTCTGGCTCACCCTGGGATGCTGCCCAGCGTGCAGCAACCGCACCATGGGTTGTTACTGTTCCATAGCGCGAATCAATATCGTGGATGAGGGCTGCGCGCACACAAATGCGCTGATCGGCACGCAGCAGGCGTGCGATCATAAATGAATATTTTACCGTGCGTAGCAGATGATCATGTTTGGGGATGTTGTGGTGAATATGGTCGCGGGTTTCCACAACCTTCGGGTGATCCAACAGATCAGCGATGTAATGAAGCATTGCTCTAACTCTTGGTGATTGATATGGTCGATTCACGATCTCTTGTCTATTCTACGATCAGATCAGCACCAGTATTATACACACATGCCAAAACGTTTGTGGAGCAATTCTTTGTCGAATAGATATTGTTTGTGTTAGATTGCCATGATACACCGTGATAGGCCAATGCGTAGGGGCAGATCAACGTGTCTGCCCGCAATGATGCACAATGCAGCGCACACCTTGGTGCGCCTCTACGCATTGGATAAACATGGCCCATCTGGGTGGGCGGTTCGTGAACCGCCCACTACGGCTCGTCGGCGAACAGGACGGTACTGAGGTAGCGCTCGCCATTCGATGCACTGATGAAGACGATCAGCTTGCCTGCATTCTCGGGCCTGCGCCCAACCTCAAGTGCGGCCCAGGCAGCTGCACCAGAACTGATGCCAACCAACAATCCCTCTTCTTTCGCAAGGCGGCGGGCAGTCTCAAATGAGCTATCATTCGAGACCTGAATGACCTCATCGTAGGAATGGGTGTTCAGCACATCCGGCACAAACCCTGCACCAATACCCTGAATCTTATGTGGGCCAGGCTTGCCACCCGAAAGCACTGGCGATGCCTCTGGCTCAATGGCAATCGCCTTGAATGATGGCTTACGAGCCTTGAGGATCTCCGAAACGCCGGTGATTGTGCCACCGGTGCCAACACCAGCGATCAGAATATCGATCTGGCCATCTGTGTCGTTCCATAACTCCTCGGCGGTCGTCCTGCGATGGATTTCGGGGTTGGCTGGGTTCTTGAACTGCTGTGGAACCCAGGCGTTTGGCAGTTCGGCGGCAATCGCCTCTGCATGGGCAATTGCGCCACGCATACCCTCGGCACCCGGTGTCAGTACAAGATCCGCGCCATAGCCACGCAACAATTTGCGCCGCTCAAGGCTCATGGTCTCGGGCATGGTCAGGATGATCTTGTAGCCCTTGGCCGCAGCGACAAATGCCAGCCCAATCCCTGTGTTGCCACTTGTCGGCTCGACGATCACCGTTTTGCCTGGCGTGATAATGCCATCGCGCTCGGCTGCCTCGATCATTGCCAATCCGATGCGATCCTTCACGCTACCCGCCGGATTGAACCATTCCAGCTTCGCCACAATAGTCGCATGGGTGTCGTTGATCTTGTTCAACCTGACCAATGGCGTCCGCCCGACGAGATCAGTGATATTGTTGTAAATGTGGCCCATTGTGCCGCTCCCTCATTCTTAGGTTTGTTGATAGATCTATGTAATAATTATAGACCCGAATAATACCACGTCAAGCTGGTAGTTCGTCAGAGTCCAGGTAATGGGCTACCATTAGGCAGGGACGCGATATATCGTGTTCGTACACCATAGCACATGTGCCTCGTTGGAGTACCAGTTAGCTCGTTCCCTCATCCTGCTCGTCATCTGCCTGTTGTGGCTCGATACTCGGCGATTGGGAGCGAGTAACACCAGCGAGATCGCGATCCACAGCAAACCAGAGCTCTTCGGGCAAGGTAAAATGAACAAACGACTGGTTGACCATCGCATACCAGTAGTCATACTCTGTGGGGTTTTCGGCCTGGTAGGTGATCACCATGAGCCAGTGATCGACATACAGTAGCCATTGCCGCCATTTGCGGATCGTGTCGCCATCGCGAAAGGTGAAAACGCGTTCAAATTTTATCAGATTGTTGAGCACATCATCGGTGCTCTGTTCGATTGTGCATTCGGTAAGTTGGGCCAACCCCTGTTCGACACCCTGGCGTAGGACATGCAGATCCTCTGCGACAACATGTTCCTTGAGATCCGTCACCCACACCGAAAACCAGGTTTGGGGATTTTCGGCCTCGGGCGAATAGAGTACCCCCTCACGTTTCTCGGCCAAATTGAACTTGTGCCAATTGCTTGGGTAGCGGAATGCAAAGCGGCCCTTCGGATCACGATAGGTGTCAACACCAATAAATCGCGGGGCCGGACGTTCGGATGTCGAGGTCATGGTCTGATTCCTTTACTGTGTTTCTATTCAGAGATATAAAGAACAAGAGAACATTTCACACGATGCTCCTTGTTGCTTGTTCGTTTGCCACTGAACAAAAGAACAAGAGGCTGATGTTACATTGTTCTCTCTTAAACGGCTTCACCAAGTTTGACGGCCTCGAAGATGCGCATGCGCCGCAGCAACATGAGCGTAGCAATGACGGTGACAACCAACATTCCAGCTGCGACGGCATAGATCAACCCGATCTGGCCCCAGGCGATCTGAACCAGGAATGGTGGCGTATCGGGGAACTGGCCTGTACGAATCTGGAGGAATGGCACGAACATACGGCTTGTCAGAATGCCAAATCCGGTTCCAAGCACCGTCCCAATGCCAATGACTAATGTCTGCTCACAGACGAGCAGCAGCGCAACCTGGCGCGTACCAAGGCCAATTGCTCGCAATACGCCAAGTTCCACCATGCGCCGTTGGAATGAATAGATCGTATAGGTCAGGAACCCGATCACGGTGATCAGCGCTGTTGCGATGAAGCCAACCGAGAGCAACCCAAACAGGCCCTGTCGCTCTGGCCGTAGTGTGTCGATCTGGAGCAGGCGTGCTGGGGTGGCGGTGAGCATCAACAATCCATAGCCAAACGAGGCTCCTTCAACCTGGCGAATATCGGCGTTGGGGGCCAGATCCATCCAGATTTCATAGGCGTACGGGCCACCCTGCTGATCGAAGCTATAATCGAGATTCCCGATGATAAAGGGCTTCTCCTCGGGAAACAGCGTTGGGAAATAATCGACAAACCCAACGACGGTAAATGGCACTTTCTGGCTTGCACCGCGATCACTCAATTCAACCGTGACGCTATCACCCTCACGCAACCCGCTCTGTTCGGCAAACTTCCGTGAGACCAACACGGCCTGTGGTGATTCGGCCAGGCGGTTCATTAAGGAACCAAGCGCTTCCTTGGCATAATCGGCGCGCCATGAGTCGCTCAGCACCGTCGCCAGTAGCTCACGATCAATGCCATAGAACAGCCCAGGCTTGCCAGAACCCTGGCCCACCAGCACATCGCCCTTGCTGACGGCCACCCGTGCTGCGGTAGTAACGCCGGGTATCGTTGCATAATCCTCAATTGGCACATAGAAATAATCCTGGCTGAGGCTCTGGGTCACTTCCTGCACCGGGCCGCTCGAACTTGATTGGTTGATCAGCGCTAATGGAATATCGCGTAAATCACCCCCAGAAACCACCGCAACACCAGGAGAAACGAAGCGAGCATCGGCACCTGCGCGATAATGGGCACGATCCTGGCTGTGCTGATCGAGGGTACGCGCCATAGAGGCCGTGAACGTCGCCAGGCCAAGGGTGAGCATAATCAGCAGCACGGGGCCACCATAGGCACGCGGCGTGCGCGAAAGGAAGCGCAGGGCTGTCACAATCGCCACACCAGGCAGACGCGCAAACAGCCAGGCCAGTAACCCAAGTATGCGTGGAAGAAACCTGAGCGAAACCAGGGATAGTGCAAACAAGAGCAATGCCGGCGCGAGTAACAGCAACGGATTGCGGAATGGGTCATCGGTGGAGATCGACACACCAGGCACGCCGATCATGCCATTCGTTCGCAATTGTTGGTAGCCATACAAGGCTGGCACGAGCAACAAGAAATCGATAAACAGCCGTTGCCAGAGCGGCGCTCGCAGATCACGGGCACGTTCGGCCTTGAATGAGACAATTGTGCGTCCTGCTGCGCCAAACGCGGGAAACAGCAGCGCGGGAAACAGCAGCGCTGCGGCAATGGCACCATGTTGCCAACTGGCTGGCAATAATTCAGGCGTTGGGCCAGGCAACGGTACAAATTGCAGGAACGATTGCGTCCATACAATCGCCTGAGCGATCAGGACGCCAAGCGGTAGGCCAGCCAGGAGCGCAGTAATACTCAGAACCAGTGCCTCACCACAGACAAGTAGCAGAATCTGGCCGCGTGATGAACCACGGCTGCGTAGAACGGCGACCTCTTGTTGTTGGCGTTCGACGACAAACCCGGCAACCTGGACCACAAAATACCCGATCAGTGAGAGCAATGGCACACTAAACAGTGCCAGGGTGACAATCAGCAGGCGCACCTGTTCCTTATGCTGCTCAAGCGCCTCAGTTGGAGAACGATCCAGCAATGATCCAGGCAGGATCTGCTGAAGATCGGCTGTTAATGTCTTGATTCGATCAACCAACCCAGCAACATTACCGCTGCGGACGCTTTCGCCATTGATCGCACTATACCAGGAGGCATAGGCGACCCAATTGGTCTGCGGTGCCGAGACGATACCGGCAAAAATTGGCTCATCGACAATAAACTGATCGCTAAACGTGCCAGGCGACTGAAACCAGTAGGTGCTTTCTGGATCGATTGGCCGCCAGATTCCTGCAACCCGGATCGGCAGCGCGATCTGTGGCCCGCTACCCGAACCCTGCATGCGATAGAGATCGCCAACCAGAATCGTATTTTTCGATGCTGTCGTTTCGGCAACCAGCACCTCAACCGGGCCATTGCCATCCCAGGCTTTTGGCCATTCGCCCTGAACGATACGCGCCTGTTCTCGCAGGCCACTCAGGAAGGCGAGCCGGGCATACAGGATTTCTTTGCCCTGGCCATCCGGGAACACAACACCCAGCTTTTCGGTTCCAGCATAGCGTACATCGCGTGAGGTTGGCAGGCCGAGTGATTGCGAGGTTTGCGCGGCCAGTTTATCGGCAGCCACATAGCGATCCCAGGCTACTGGTTTATCGCGTGCGCCACCATAGCGATAGATGATCGAAAAAGGCGAGAGTGTATCGGCCTGCTCGCGCTGGCTATCGGAAAGAAACGTCAACAGAATGCGATAGCCAGCCGATTCAGCATAGACAGGAATACTAACAACAACGCCAACCGCGAGGGTAACGCCAACCCAGACAGTCAGCATCAGGCCGAGATGGCTGATCAGACGCCGCCCGACGACCACCGGCAATGCCAGCCGCCCCAAAAATGCTTCGAGCGGGTTGCTGCGCGATGGAATCGATGGTTGTGTACCTTTGTTGAGCATATTCAATTCACACAACGATAAAGGCATCTAGGGCATCGGGAACGTGCCAATCATCGTTCATCTATTGTGCGCCGCAGAACACGGAAGCGCTCATGGGCGAGTGCAGCAGTGACGGGAACCATTGTGTGTGTTTCAGCGAGTGTCTCAAGCCAATCAAACAACTTCTCAAGCGTTTGGGTATGTTTCTCACTGTCGCTGTAATAATCAATCCGGGTTGATGTCGTGATACACAGTACACGGAAGGCAACATCCTCGCGCTGCATACGTGCAAGATGGCGTTCGATCGTTGGCTGTAATAGCGCATCGACATTGCCAGCCTCGATCTGCAGTGCGTGTGGCATACCGCGGGCAAGCTCTTCTGCTGGATTCGTTGTGACCGGAATCTCCAGGAATGGCATCGTCCCAGCCCGTAAGCGATCCTCTGGGTTGATATAGTGTGGATCTGCAATCGCACCATCCCATACCGCCTCACGCGAGGCGATGCGGCGGCCTGGTTCCGATAGCGATCCCTGGCGAAAGCCCAGTTCGAACAACTGGCGAAAGGTTACGTTGGAAGCCGAAAAGAAGCCACTGCGGAATGAGCGTGGGCGCAGGCCAAGGGTACTGGTGATCTTCTCGGCGGAATACTCAATCAGCGAGCGTTGGTCTTCCACTGAATACTGGCCAAGGTAGCGTGAAAAACGGCCATCACCGATTTCGGGTGGATGCAGAAATAGGCCAACTTCCGCACCACGCCGAACGACATCATCGAAGAGTGGGGCTTGCTCATCCACACATGCCGATGCCGCAAACAGGGTTGGTGGATAGCCAGCTCGAACCGTACGAACACAGAACCCCTCAATCGCACGGGCGCTGTGCTCCCATGTGCGTGGTGAATCGGGGTTTGCTCGTACACCGGGTGGCGGACAATTGATCGTGAATAAGACGTGTAGATGCGGCTTCTCTGCCATGAACCTTCCGTTTCCATTCATTTGTTATTGTACCCGAGGCCGCCCTAATCGGCAAACATTTGACAAAACTATCGCTCTCGCCTATATTCTGCCTACGTTACCTATTAAGAAATTGTAGAATCAGAGACCAACGCTGGTCGATCTGCATGGGGGCATCACGATGATGGTGTGCTGCCTCGTTTTTGTATACCCCGGCTGGCTGCTGCGGAGGCATTCGTGAGCGACGATCTAGCCCTACCTCCCAATACGGTCGCGACAGGTGGCCCCAACCGGTTGCGGGCGTATCGGCGCTGGCTGCCATCACTGGCGATCATTGCCACGCTTGCCGCGATCTGGGAGCTTTCCAAGATCGTTTTTGCCATCCCTGATACAAAACTGCCACATTTAATCTCGATTTTCACCGAGTTCGGCGAGCGCACCCAGGGCGGGAACGGGCCGTTATGGATTGAGCTCATGGTCAAGAATGCTGGAGCAACCTTCACGGTTGCGGTGCTTGGTTTTGTGATCGGTGGCGTGCTTGGCTGCTTACTGGCGCTTGTTTTCGCTCGTTCAGAACTGCTTGCCCGTGGCTGCCTGCCGTATGTGGTTGGCTCGCAACTGGTTCCACTGCTGGCGATTGCGCCAATGATCGTGATTGGCATTGGGCGAGCTGGTGCGCCGGATTGGCTGGCGAAATCGCTGATTGCGGCCTACTTGACCTTCTTTCCAGTGACGGTTGGCATGTTACGCGGCTTGCGTTCTGTGCCTGCCGATGCACTCGCACTCATGCGCTCGTATGCGGCAACGCCCTGGCAGGTATTCTGGAAGCTGCGCCTGCCAGCGGCACTGCCATTCCTGTTCACGGCACTCAAGATCGCCTCGACCGCCAGTGTGATTGGGGCAATTGTTGGTGAACTACCGAGCGGTTCGCCAATTGGCATCGGGCCGGTGATCGTCAATGCGGCGCAATATTATAGCTCACGACCGCAGAATCTATGGGCAGCCGTGTTCGTCTCCTGCCTGGTTGGCCTGTTTTTCTATGCACTTGTTTCGCTAACTGAACGGCTGATAGTTCGTCGACGGGTTTCATGAGGGTGATGCATGACTGAGCCATTGATTGCCATCGATGGGTTGAATAAGATCTATCAGAGTGCAGCCGGGCAGGTGACAGCCCTGGCGAATGTGAATCTGACGATCCAGCCTAGTGAGTTCGTTTCGCTGATCGGCCCATCCGGGTGTGGCAAGAGTACGCTGATGCGCCTAATTGGCGATCTGACGCAGCCATCGAGTGGTGCGATTCGGATCAAGGGCAAGACGCCAGAACAGGCCCGCCGGGATCGCGATTATGGGATTGTATTCCAGGCACCAGTTTTGTACGATTGGCGCACCGTTGAGCGCAATGTTGAGCTACCGCTGGAGGTGATGGGGGTTACTCGCACAGAACGAACCCGCCGAGCTTCCGAGATGCTTGGCCTGGTTGGACTGAATGATTTCGTCAAAGCCTACCCCTGGCAACTTTCTGGCGGCATGCAACAACGAGTCTCGATTGCCCGCGCACTGGTGTTTTCGCCATCGATCCTACTGATGGATGAACCATTTGGGGCGCTGGATGAGATCACCCGCGAACGAATGCAGCAGGAATTGCTGACGATCTGGGCACGAACGAATGCAACCGTGATCTTTGTGACCCATTCGATTCCAGAAGCTGTGTTTCTCTCTGATCGTGTTGTCGTTATGTCACCTCGCCCTGGGCGGATTGAGGCAATTGTGTCGGTTAATCTGCCACGCCCACGCGATATCACAACCCGCGAGATGCCACGCTTCTTTGAGTTAGCGACAGAGGTGCGTGAACGGTTGCGGCATTGATATAGCCGATAGCCGAGAACCCGAGAACCAAGAACCAGCCTCACCCCTGGCCCCTAGAGGGGAGGCGCAGCAGGAGCGAAGGAACCAGCCACAATCACGTATCGTTCGCAGCCGTGGCATGACCAACAGATGTTGAAGGGCCACCGACATTCTTTAAACAAGAACAAAACAAGTGACCAAGCGACCAAGCATCGATTGATCGCAGCCATGGCATGACCGATAGGGGTTGGGTGGCTAAGGTCATTCATTCAGGGTCCAAAGCAAATGTCCCTGGTCGGGGGTGTTGGGGTGGCGAGCCACCCCGACCGCAGGTTTGGGGCGCGCAGCCTCAAGGCAAATCTAATTAGGATTGCTCTATGCAAATGATCAATAGCACTAATGTATTCCAGCGTCGGTTGCTTGCCTGGCTTCCAGCAATTGCCGTGTTTGTGTTTGCCATTGGCCTGTGGGAGGGCTTGGTGCGAGCGCTCAAGATCGGGGTGTTTCTGCTGCCGCCGCCGAGTGCGATTGTGCTGCAACTGGCCAGCGATGCTGGATTTCTGTTCTCGATTGGGCTATATACTTTTCAATCGGCATTATATGGCTTTCTGATTGGTGTTGTGTTGGGGATCGGCATCGCAATCCTGTCCGTTCGCTGGACGTGGCTGGCCGATGGGTTACTACCGTTTGCAGTGGCATCGAATGCCGTGCCGATTATTGCACTCGCACCACTGGTTGGCGTGTGGCTTGGATCGACAACCCAATCCTCCAAGATTGCGATTGTGGCGATTATGGTCTTCTTTCCAACGCTGATCAATACATTTCGTGGGTTGATTTCGCCTGATTCAGCGGCCTTTGAATTGATGCAATCGTATGCGGCGACATCAACGCAGATCTTTATGAAATTGCGCGTTCCGGCTGCACTGCCATATCTGTTCAATGCACTCAAGATTGGTGCAACGCTCAGCATGATCGGTGCGGTCGTCAGCGAATATTTTGGTGGCCCACGGCGCGCACTGGGCGTGTATATTCTGGCACAGGCCAGCGTTGGGCGCTATATTGATGCCTGGGCTGCCATTCTGGTTGCCTGTGTGTTGGGCATCGCCTTCTATCTTGTGATCGTCGTGGCGGAACGAATGGCCATGCCCTGGCACCTTTCCAATCGGGAATTATGAAAGGAGGGAGCACGATTTCCAGAACGTGAAACTGCCGACACTTTATGTCAATTGTTATACTTATAAGGAGACAGATTCCCATGCGAACCAACAGACTCTATGGGTTCATTGTAACCCTGATGTTACTGGCGATGGCATTGGTAGCTTGTGGCGGAACAACCCCGGCCGCCGCTCCAACCACTGCCCCGGCTGCCGCTGCACCAACTGCGGCTCCTGCTGCTGAACCAACCGCCGCTCCTGCTGCAACCGGCACTCCCGATAAAGTCACCCTTCAGCTGAAGTGGGTTGCCCAGGCGCAGTTTGCTGGCTACTATGCAGCACTGGAGAAGGGCTTCTATAAAGAAGAGGGCCTTGATGTCACCGTGCGGCCAGGCGGCCCAGATATTGTTCCAGCCCAGGTTGTGGCCGGTGGCCAGGCGCAGTTTGGCATCGACTGGCTGCCAAGCACGCTCGCTAACCGCGAACAGGGCGTCCCGCTTGTCAATATCGGCCAGATCTACCAGTATAGCGGCATGCGCACGATCTCCTGGAAGGAGAGCAATATCAATGGCCCTGCCGATCTGAAAGGCAAGAAGGTCGCCGTCTGGTTTGGTGGCAATGAGCTGCAACTGCTGGCCACGCTGGCAAAATACAATATCGACAAGGACAAGGACATCGAGCTGGTCAAGCAGCCATTCGACATGAACCTGTTGTTGAACAAGGAAGTCGTGGCGGCTTCGGCAATGACCTATAACGAATACTACCAGGTGTTGGCCGCTGGCCACAAGCCCGAGGAACTCAACATCATCGATTTCAACAAAGAGGGCACTGCAATGATGGAAGATGGCATCTTTACCACCGAGGAATTCCTCAAGGATGCCAAGAACCAGGATATCGCCGCTCGTTTCCTGCGTGCATCGATCAAGGGCTGGGCCTACTGCCGCGATAATGTCGATGATTGTGTGGCGATTGTGCTCAAGCAGGATGCCACTGGTGTGATGAAAAAGGATGCCCAGGCATGGCAGATGAATGAAGTTAATAAACTCGTCTGGGGCGATCCAATCAACAAGGACACCAAGGTTGGCTTGATGGATCCAGAGGCATTCAAGCGCACCGCCGATATTGCACAGGAGTATGGCGTGATCAAGGCCGCCCCAAGTGCGGGAGCCTATACCCAGGACATTTTCAACAAGGCCATGGCGAAATAACTCGCAGGAGCCAGAAGTCAGGAGCCAGGAGTCAGCAGGGATTGGAAGCTGTGGTATGATCATAGCATTCCATTATTCTGCTGGTTTATCTGGCTCCTGATTTTTGTTTTGGTAGGGGTATTTGCTCGGAATCCGCAGGCTGAAGTCTGCGGCTAATTACCTTTATTCGTTTAATCGAAACACGTAGCATATTTTTGACTCCGTACGGACGCGATACATCGCGTCCCTGCCGATTGCACCACTGGAGGCCGACTATGGAATTTGGGATCACCCTGAAACTCGATATGGGGCCAGATCGCGCCGTTGCGCTGACCCGCCAGGCTGAACAGGCCGGGTTTACCTATGGTTGGGTGTTCGACTCACATGTGCTATGGCTTGATCCATACCCGATTCTGACGCTGATGGCCAATAGTACAACCCGCATGCGCCTTGGGACGTGCGTTACCAACCCGGCAACCCGTGATCCGAGTGTGACGGCCAGTACCTTAGCGACGCTGAATCTCATATCTGGTGGCCGCATGGATCTGGGAATCGGGCGTGGCGATAGCGCTCGGCGCGTGCTGGGCAAGAAGCCGACTACGCTGGCAACGCTGGAACAGGCAGTGCATATTATTCGCGATATGGCCGAGGGCCGTGATGCCAACTATGATGGCGAACGGATTCGGATGCCCTGGGTGGCAGAAGGCGGCAAGCTACCGATCTGGATCGCTGGGTATGGCCCGAAAGCCCTGAACTTGACCGGCAGAGTCGCAGATGGCGTGATTCTCCAGTTTGCCGACCCCGACCTGATCAAATGGTGTGTTGGTTTTGTACACGAGGGTGCGCGCCAGGCTGGCCGCGATCCAAAAGCAATCAAGATCATGGCGGCTGCACCGGTGTGGGTTTCTGATGATCTGGCGAAATGCCGCGAGCAGGTGCGCTGGTTCCCAGCCCTGGTTTCGAACCATGTTGTTGATCTGATTAGCCGCTATGGAACCGACCAACTGCCACCCGCACTGACCCGCTATGTCCAGGATCGGGAGGGCTACAATTACCTACACCACGCCGAGGTCGGTAGTACTAATAGCCAGTTTGTGACCGATGATATTGTTGATCGCTTCTGCATTGTTGGCCCAGTTGAAGAACACAAACGCCGACTCCAGGAACTGGCCGATGCTGGTGTCGATCAGTTTAATATTTATCTTATGAGTGGCGACGAAGAGGGTTGCCTGGATGTGTATGGCAAACAGATATTGCCAGAGTTTGCTACGGTGGCATCGTAATAGGAGCAACATATGACAGCAGTGATCAAAGGTGGCACGGTCGTCACAGCCGGCGACACATTTCAGGCCGATGTGCTGATCGATGGCGAACAGATTGTCGCGGTTGGGCGAGATCTGGTTGGCGATACATCTATCGATGCAACGGGTAAGCTGGTTATTCCTGGCGGAATCGATGTGCATACGCATCTCGATATGCCATTCGGTGGCACAAACTCATCTGATACATTTTTCACCGGGCATAGGGCGGCGGCATTTGGCGGAACAACCATGCATATCGATTTTGCGATCCAGCCAAAGGGCGCGACACTACGCGAAACCCTGGACATCTGGCATGGCAAGGCCAATGGTAAGGCCGCAATCGATTATGGCTTCCATCTCGCAATCACCGATCTGCCCGATAGCGTGATGGCAGAGATTCCCAGTTGCCTCGATCTGGGTGTCAGCAGCCTGAAGCTGTTTATGGCCTACAAGGGCGCACTTCAGGTTGATGACACGACGCTGTTTCGGGCGATGCAAATGGCGGCCAAGCATGGCCTTTTGATCATGGTGCATGCTGAAAATGGCGATGCGATTGATATTCTGATCAAGGAGGCGATTGCGGAGGGCAATCTCTCGCCAAAATACCATGCGTTAACCCGCCCGCCCGAGCTAGAGGCCGAAGCAACTGAGCGGGCTATTCGGCTGGCCGAGGTAGCTGGCGCACCATTGTATGTTGTACATCTGACCAACAACGGTGCGCTTTCGGCATTGCGTGGCGCACGGGCACGTGGCCATTTCAATATCATGGCCGAAACCTGCGTGCAGTACTTCTTCTTCACAAAGG
>Ga0163147_10006173_pt1 | contig 14195 bp, 10 predicted proteins | sample OliLakLV19MP6G1_FD_148597 | JGI IMG/M metagenome (GOLD analysis project Ga0163147, IMG submission 148597) | Freshwater microbial mat bacterial communities from Lake Vanda, McMurdo Dry Valleys, Antarctica- Oligotrophic Lake LV.19.MP6.G1 | ecosystem: Environmental > Aquatic > Freshwater > Lake >...
TCTTGTACGCCGTCAGCCGTCTCGACTGGATCGACGCCGACACGGTCGACGTCATCGGAGGATCGTATCAGGGAAACCTGGGGTCGGTGTTCCGTACCTATCGAGTCAGGCGGAACCGAGGCGTTTGGACGGTCACGGAAAAGGAAGGGGGGACGGTATGGGTTTCATGACCCGAACGGATTCGCCGCGGAAACGCGGAGTCGGAAGCTGCGTGGCCGGATTCGTCGGTCGGCGCCGGTAGCACTACGAAGGGAACCTAAGCTCGTCGGGCAATACCTGCCGAGTCGAACGGAAGGCCGGCGTTTGGAAGGTCACCAAGGATACGCCGCATTGGATTTCCTGAACGGGAATCGCCAGCGGATGCACGATCAGACAAGGAAAAGGGTTCGCCATGCCGAATACGAATGCGGCGCACGAGTATCTCGTGATCTCGCGCGGAAGGTGGGACGAGAGCCTCGCGCCGGAAGTGATTCAAGAAGCGATCGACCGCTTTTACGTCTGGCACGATCAATTGGTCGCCCAGGGAAAAATGGTGGCCGGTCAGCGCCTGGCGCCGCAGACGAAGCTCGTATCGAAGCTCGGGATCACCGACGGCGCATTCGCGGAAACCAAGGAAGTGATCGGCGGCTACTGGTTCATCCACGCCGCGAGCCTCGAAGAGGCGGCGGCGATCGCGGCCGACAACCCCTGCATTTCCTGCGGCCTGACGTTCGAGATCCGACCGATCGAAGCGGTGAAAGCGAGCGCCTTTGCGATCACGACCGAATCGCCGACCGCGGCCGGCCTGCGCTGAGTTGCGTGCGCTCCGCCGTTCGAACGCGGTTGAACACGGATGAGGATGAGGACGGGAGACGGAGAGCGGTTGAACCCTAACGCCCAGCGCTTGAATTGTGGCCATTGTTCATTGCGAGGTAGATTCGGAAATGGACTCCAAACGAGTAAGCGGCCGACGCCGGGCGATCGGCTCCAGCCTGATGATCCTCGGCGCCTTGCTCGCCTGGCGAATACTTTGGTTGTGCTCGCTGTATTGGACTGAAGACTACGGTGAAGAATCTCGCGATCGGATGGTGCTTTGGTTCTGGCTGAGCTCGGCGGCCGTCGCGGCCGGGTTCGGAATTGTCTTCAGGATCCGGACTGCCCTTTGGCTCGCGGCCGGGCTCGCTGTGTTTGCGTTGATCGCGTTGTTTGCTTATCCATTCGTGTTCTCCCCGCCGGTCGCACCTCACTAGATCACCACGGGCGCCAAGCTGCCTAGAAAGTGCTTCGCTTCCTCCGGCGCACACTTGCGACTGGGCTTTGTCGTGAGTCGCGCGGGCCCCTTCTGCGGTCGATTACGCTGTTCTAATCGCTGAGCATCGGGGTTATCATGTACCCTCATTCGTGGGGGTGATGGTGGCCGTATCTCTCGACCAATTCGGCAAGGCGATCATCGCAGCGGGGCTGTTGCCGGCCGACGAGGATTTCCGGATCCATGCGGGCTCGATGGAAATGGGGCCCGTCGGCGAGACGGGGACAATTCGGGGGGCTTCGGGCGGCCGGAAGCCCTGGGTTTTGACCTTATATAGAGGCATAGAAACACCGGGCAGCGCCGGGTTCTGCCCCCCGGTGGTGGGGAGTGCCGATTGGATGTTATTGGAGCCCCGGCTCGCCGGTGGTGCCGGCCGTTTTACAGCGTGGGCCTCGCGGGCGAACTTGGTTTGAACGTGGATGCTCTTGGGCCGCTCGACGCCCTACATGGGGTTCAGCCGTCGGTGATCGTGCGGCCGATGCCGGGGATCGGTAGTCGGACGGAAACTCGGGTGCCCTCATCCAACTCGCTTTGAATGAGGCATTCGCCGCCGAGCAAGCGCACGCGTTCCGTCATGCCGAGCAGGCCGAAGCCCTTGTTCCGGGCCGACGCCACGTCGAATCCGCAGCCGAAGTCGCGGACTTCCAAGTGCAGTTGGTCGTCGACTTTTTTCAACTCAATCCGGATGACGTCCGTGCCGCTGTGTTTTCGGGCGTTGTTCAGCGCTTCTTGAACCACGCGGTAAACGGTCGTCTGAATCGCATTCGGTAGACGACCGATCTGGGGGTCGCATTTGCTCGTCACCATGATATCTGAGTTCGAAAACTGCTCGATCAGGTCGTCGATGGCGGCATCCAATTCGAAATCGTCCAGCACGCTGGGCCGAATTCCTCGCATAGCTCGCCTGCCGTCTTCGATGCCTTTGCTCAAATTGCCGATGACCCAATCGATGGCAGCCGCCGCTTCCGACGAAGGGTGCTTCTCCTGGTAACTCGACAACGACATCAGCGATCCGACGGCGTATTGCATCAGGCCGTCGTGAAACTCGTGGCAGAGAAACTGTTTTTCTTTTTCCTGAACTTCGATCAGGTTGCGGAGTAATTCTCGCTCCGCCGTCAACGCTTCGTGAGCCGCCTTCAGGTCGGTAATGTCGGTCGAGATGCCGCCCATGGCGATCATGTGCCCCGCTTCGTCGCGAACGGGAAACTTGACGGAGCGATAGGTATGCAGTCCGTCGGCGTGCGGAGCGTCTTCCTCGAAGTTGAGGGGCCCCTGTGTTCGCCAGATGGCGGCATCGGAATCTTGGAACGTTCGAGCGATCGGCTCGGGGAAGTAGTCGGAATCAGTCAGGCCGACGATGGATTCTCCGGCGCGTTCGATGACCTCGCGAAAACGGCGATTCGTCAAGAGATAACGTCCTTCGGAATCTTTGAGATAGATCACGGCAGGCGCGTTGTCGAGAATTCCCCGCAGCTGAGATTCTCTCGCTCGGATCGTGTCTTCGGCGGCTTTGCGCTCCGTGACGTCTTCGGTAATGCCGATCTGACCTGTCGGCACGCCGTCGGCATCGTGGATCAGGGTCGCCGTCGAGCGAGCCTGTCGAATTGAGCCGTCTTTTCTCAGGAAGCGGAACTCCGCACTGAAGTAGGTTCTGCCGTCGGCCATGGCGGCGTTCCAAGATTCGACCAACCCCGCACGATCGTCGGGGTGCAGGAACTCTTTCCAGCCGTAGGCCATGCACTCTTCCGGAGCGGCGCCGGCAATTTCGCACCATTTCGAGTTCACGAAAAACGTTCGTCCTTCGGAATCGCTCTGGATGATTCCAATCGGAGCATGCGTCGCCAAAAGTCGAAAGCGCTCTTCGGAGTCGCGCAAATCGCTTTCAGCCCGTTTCCGTTCGGTAACGTCGGAGATGACGCCGACGACCTGGCTGGGCTTGCCCGATGCATCGCGGAACAGGCGGCCGATTCCCTCGACCCAGTGCACGCCGCCGTCGGCCCAAACCACTCGATAGGCGATTCGCTCCGGGACCCGGCCTTCGATCGCATCTTCCATGAGGGCTTCGAGCAGATGCTTGTCGTCCGGGTGAACTCGGGCGAGCGATTCTTCGACGCTCACCTCCGAGCGACCGGGCGGCCAACCATGGAGCACCGCAAACGTGTCGGACGCACGGATCCGATCGGTCGCCATATCCCAAGAGAAAGTTCCTTGCCTCCCGGCTTCCAATGCAAGTAGCAGGCGGGCCTCGCTGTCTCGAGACTCGTGCTCCGCTTTGCGAACCTCGGTGATGTCGATCGCCAATCCTCCCAGCAGTCGTCTACCGTCCGCTCCCGGCAGGGGGAACTTCATCGTCGTCCAATGTTGGACGCCGCCGCCGGGCCAAGCCGTAGTCTCGTCGATTTGAATCGAAGCATTGTCGTCCATCACGCGCCGGTCGTCCTGCAGGCAGCGGGCCAATTCGGCGGAGGGGAACAACTCGGCATCGGATTTTCCGAGCCACCGGGCGGTCGCTATTTGCGAGCTGCGTTCGACGTACTTGTTGACGTAGACGTATTTGCCGTCGGCGTCTTTTACAAAGGCGGCGAACGGGCCGTTGTCGATGAAGCTATGGAATCGATCTTGGCTGATCCGGAGTTCGGCTTCGACCCGTTTGCGCTCTTCGATCTCTCGTTCGAGCTTCCGTCGGGCAAGCTGTTCGGCACGTATCAGAAAACTAAAAAGCAGACTGAATAGCAGGAAAAACCCGAAGGCAACTTGTTGGATCGTACCGGCGATGCCGAACTCTCCACGAGGAAGCATGAAGAAGTAGCGCGCGGCGAAGCCGCTTAACACCAGCGTCAACAGCGCCGGCCGGAATCCGCAATAGCGGGCCGTGACGACGACGGCGACCAGGAACGCGGAGAACGGCTGGCGATCGTCGAGAAACGGGTCGACCGCCAGGCGAAATAGCGTGGCGGCAACCACGATGGCGACCGCTCCCAGATAGGGGAGTATTCCCATCTTTTTCTCTTCGGTCATTCCTGCTCTCCCAGGTTTGCCCAAGCGGACCATCGGATTGCGGCGGGTCGCCGATTGTAATCAAAAGCGGCTGCCGCGACCGATTCCGATTCCGATTCCGCGCAACCCAATATTGGGGACGCCGGCCGGACAGGGACCGATTTGCAACAAAGCGGACGGACGGTTCGCCATACGACGGCGCGAAAAACGGCCGCCTGTGCTTTTCCGATAGCGCTCGGATGTCGTCGCGATCGAACGGTTACGAGCGGCCGGGGAATGAGCGATCGGCGACGGCGTTCCCGGCGGTTCCCGGCCCGTTTGTTGAAGGGGGTGCGAGCGGGCTCTACACTGGCGGACAGCTTTGGCTGCAGGCCGGCCGCTCGGGCGCCGCCTCATCGCCTTCCCACCCCTTGGATCTTCACGCCCCATGCGATTTGTGCCGATTGCTTCGTTCGCGCCTTGGCTGCTGCCGGCTGCGGTGTTTTTGTTTGCGGCCGCGCCTGATTGTGGGGCTGCCGAGCCCGCCGTTCCTGCGGCGACCGTCGCTCCGGCACCTGTCACCTCGGCGACCGTCACGCTGGCGGATGTCGCCGAAGGGCTGCCTGAGATCTCGGCCGATGAACCGCTCGCCGCCGCTTTCTCCTCGCAGAAGGCGGCCGAGTATCTGGATCGGTCGGCCCTGAATTGGCAGAAGACCAAGAAGTGCGCCACCTGCCACACCAATTTGTATTACATGGTCGCGCGGCCCGCACTCCGCCAGGCCCAGGCCGACTCGGGCGAAGTCCGGGCGTTCTACGAAGACTATCTCCACGTTCGTTGGAAGAAGAACGGGCCGAAAGAGACGCAAGGGTTCTGGCCGATCGTCGTCGGCACGGGGCTCGCGCTCAACGACTTGCAGACCACCGGCAAGCTGAGCGACACGGCTCGCAAAGTGCTCGACCTGATGTGGACCGTGCAGCGGGCCGATGGCGGCTGGCATTGGCCCGATTGCAACTACGCGCCGCTGGAGATCGACGACCACTACGGCGCGACCGTTGCGGCCCTCGCCGTCGGCCTGGCGCCCGACCAGTACGCCGAAACGCCGCAGGCCCGCGCGGGCCTGGCGAAGCTGCGGGAGTATTTCAAAAACAATCCGCCCAGGTCGCTCCATCATCGGGCGATGCTCGCCTGGTGCTCCGTGCGAGTCGACGGCATCGCCACGGAAGCTGAGCGAAAGAAAACACTCGAAGAACTGCTCGCCTTGCAGCTCGCCGATGGCGGCTGGTCGACCGCCGGGTTTCTCACCGATTGGAAAGGGCTGGAACTGGAAGAAGGCCGCCCGCTCGCAACCAAAACCAGCGACGGATATGGAACGGGCTTCGTGATCGTCGTTGCCCGCGAGTTGGGCGTGCCGGCCGACGATCCGCGATTGCAGCGCGGCATCGGCTGGATCCGCACGCACCAGCGCGAAAGCGGAAAGTGGTTTACGCGCTCGCCCGTGGTTTTTGCGAACAACCTAATTTCGAACGTGGGGAGCGCCTACGTGGTGCTGGCGCTGCAGGCCTGCGGCGAGTTGCCGGGCGGGCCGTTTGGGGCGAAGGCGAAGGGGCGGTGAGGGGAAGGCAGTCGCTGGGCGATCGTCGTTAACATCAGACGCCGGTTGCTTGTCGCTATTCGTTTGTGCCGCGTGGGGCCGCGAGGGCGACGCGACTTGGTCGTAGTTGCTCCTGGGGCCGCTTGGCTAATCCGACGACTTCCGCGTTGACGGTGCGATGTAACGCCTTAGGCGTACCAGCGAGGTGCAACGACGAACGTTCGCCCACCGCCGACGCCCGCGGTCCGAGATGGCAAAGACGAGCATGGCCCCGCAAGGTCGCTCGTACTCGAGCTAAACAAAGTGCTTTTCGCACGACTAAGCGATCGAGCACTGGACGACGCCCCTCCGTCGTTCCGCATCTTGGGCGAGTTCACGACGGGCCGACACGTGGCGGCCGAAGCCTTCACCGCGACTTAAATTGCGCGACGCGCTGTGAATTAGCACAAGGCCGCGCGCTGGAGGCCAATTGCGTAGTGTTAATACACTAAGCTTCTCGATTTGTTTGAGGCAGTTGCGTGCGAACGTAAGTCGAACCAGTTGCTTGGCCGTTTTCGGCGGTTAATAATTTGGTTCGTCCGAGTGAACGCGCGACCCGTTGAGCGAACGAGGGTCGTCGTCGAGTCGAACGCGTGAATCGTCGAAGGAGAGACGGGATGGCCAACGCCGATCAATGGTGCTTTTGCTGGCTGGCCGATAATCCGCATGCGGTCGGCGCCGAGAAGGGCGCACTTGTCAAAGGCGCAAAGTGGGTTCCCGGCGATACGATCACAATTTCGTTTCTCGACGGCGACGCCAGGGTGCAGGAGCGCGTCAAGAATGCGGCTCTGAAGTGGAGGAAGTACGCGAACGTAGTCTTTTCGTTTTATGACACGACGGATACGGACATTCGGATCTCATTTCGCGAAAAGGGATCGTGGTCGATGTTAGGAACGACCTGCAGGAAAGAAACCGATCACGCGAGGCCCACAATGAACTTCGGCTGGCTCAAGCCGGGTGTCGACGACGAAGAGCTCAATCGGGTGGTCTTGCACGAGTTCGGCCACGCCCTGGGGCTGGCGCACGAGCACGCGAATCCCAGCGGGGAAATTCGGTGGAAGCGGAAGACCGTGATCGAAGAACTGAAAGGTCCGCCGCATTATTGGGACGAGAAGAAGATCGAGGCGAACATCTTTCAAACGTGCGCCGTGGGCGAGACCAACTTCAGCGAGTTCGATGCGAAGTCGATCATGGTGTACCCGATTCCGGCCCGGTGGACGGAGGACGGCTTTTCGACGGAACTCAATAAGAATCTTTCGGCGACGGACATCGATTTCATTCGGAGCGAGTATCCGTGAAGCTGAACGGCGGAGTTGAAACCGAACACGCTACGGCGAACGACCGAACCGCCGGGCGACGGTAAGTCACGCACGTGAGGCGGACAGAGCGCTCGTTATTTCGTTTCCAATCGACGAATTTCATTTTGCATTCATAGTTCATGGCAGCCAGCGACTGGGCGATCATCGTCGGGATCAAGCGTTACCCGCGTCTGCCGCCGCTGGAGGGGCCGGAGGCGGACGCTCAGGCGTTTTTGGAGTGGGTCGTCAAGAGCCCGGACGGAGGCGCGGTTCCGTACGATTCGAAATTTCCCCACGACGAAACCAAGAATCACGTGTTGAAGATCTATTCGTCCGACTTTCACGCGGCCGATGAGCCGTTGGACAAGGCCTTCAATGCGAAGCCCGAGATCGGAGCCGTTGAAACGCCGTTCAATTACCTGCAAGAAATGGGCGAAGACGCGAAAGACAAGGGGGCGAAACCGCCCTATGTCGGGGATCGGCTTTACATCTATTTTTCCGGGCATGGCTGTTCGCTGGGCAAGCTCGTGTCGCTGCTCTTGGCCAATGCGACGAGCAACTCCCTGCAACATATTCCGGGACTGCCGTATGCCGAATATTTTTTTGATTCCGGCAATTTCAAGCAGGTCATTCTTTTGATGGACTGCTGCCAGGAGAAATCAAGGCAGCCGACCAGCTTGCGATTGCCGGTGTACGTCAATCGCCATGTGGGGGCCACGCGAACTGGGAGTTTTTTCTACGGTTATAGCTCCAAGTGGGGTACGTCGACGAAAGAAGTGCCGATCGGCGGCAAGGTGCGGGGCGTATTTACTGCGACGCTCTTAGACGGCTTAAGCGGGAAAGCGTGCCTTCCCTACAGCGGAGGCCGAATCACTTCGAACTCGTTGGCACAATACCTGTACGACCAGATGGAGCACCGGTTCCCGGAGGCTGACTTGAAGAACTCGGAAATCTCCAAGCGGCCTTATATCGTCTACGACACCGACCCTACTGCGGAGTTTGACATCGCAAAAGTTCCGAATCCTCCGAAGTATCTCTTGACCGTTCACATTACGCCCGAGGCCGTCGGACGCGAGATCATCGTCAAACGCCCCGATCGAAAGCAGTTCCGAGTGACGGCCACGGCGACTCGCGTCCCGCTCGAAGTCGAGCGGGGCTTGCACGAGATTCGTTTTGCCGGCAGCGACGTGGAACTTGGCGTGGAAATTACCGGGAGGGATTCCGCCGATGTCGAACTCCCCGGACCGTGACATGTCCGCCACCGAAGGGACGTCGAACGCAAACGTCCGCGAAGAGGAATCCGTCGGCGGCGACGGGACTCTCGTCGCCGTGGCCGAATCGCCGGGGACGGAGATCCTCGTGACCGACGGGCTATACCGGCGAGCCGCCGAGGGAGTCGGTATCCTGCGAGCGCAGTTGGCCGCCGGCGCCTATAAGGTGGTGTTCACGACCGCCGATGTCAGGAGCGAACACATCGTCGTCGTGCGGCCGGGTAAGGAAACCAAGCTGGCGGCCGACCGTGATTCGATGCGGTTTCCCACGGCCGCGCCGTTGCGCGGAACGTCGAACTCGCGCGAGTATCACCGGCAGGCCGCACTCGAGCTGAGCCTGCAGAAGCCCGTACGCATCGGACGCGGGGGAAAGAGCCGGCTGTTCCTGTTCGTGCGCCGCTTGGAACGGTCCGATCAGCGTTTGACCGAAGGCCTGACGCTCTGGAACGACCGGGACAAGCCCGCGTTCGACCTGGCGACGCTCGAGGAAGAGCCGCGGGATGAGGCCTGGGCGGGCATCCATTTGGAACTGGAACCGGGGAACTACCGGCTGCGGATGGCCGCCGGGCCCGAATATTCGGTCGAACAGACGGTGGTGACCTGTTCGGGATGGCAGACGCAGGTGCTTCTGCTTCGTCGACCGTGGAGCGAATCGAACGCTACGGAGCAGTGGTTCGACCTGAGCCAAGCGTCGATTCTGATGGCGCGGCCGGAGGTCGGCTTCAAGCCGGAAAAACAGGAGCGCCTGACGACGTCCCGGGGAGAATGGGAAAATTTCGATCTAGGACTGCGCTGGACCGAGCAGGCGCGCCGCGCATTGGCCGATGGGAGGGTCGCCGTCGCAGATCATTTGCTCGACGACTTTTTGTATCAGAAACTCGACAACCCGATGCTGGGCATTTTCGGGGCACATCTGTTGCTGCGGCGGCTCGACGACGCGCCGCAGCCGAAGCATTCGCGGAACGAAATCACCTCGATTCGCAGACGCCTGTTCGATATCGCCGTGAGGCTTCGCGGCGTGGTGGGGAATCATCCCGACGTTTTGGCGCTGTTGACCAAGTGCTCGCCGAGGCAGGCGGATGTGGCAGGATTGCGGTTCCCGCATCCGCCGATGCTGCGGAGCAGTTGGGACGCGGTGATTGCCGCTAGTGCGGACTACAAGGAATTGATTCCGGCCCGCACGCTGGCGGCCCGAATCTCGGCTCGGACGACGGGGGCGTGCGGAACGTGGCTTTCCTGGCAGCCAGTCCAAGGCGCTCCTCAGCTTCCCCCGGCCGGCTGGAGCAAAGGAACCGGGGGCTTGGGAATCGGGAAGATTCGCGAGTTGTATCGGAAGGTCGTGATTTGGGTCGGCGCGCACGCGAGCCGGTGCGACGAACTGGCCGGGGCGGATCCTCGGCTGCGCTCCGACGAACAGATTCTGCACTACTTTCTCGACGTGGCGAAGTATGAGAATCGCAAACGCTTTAAAAACGCGGATGAGGATCTCGTCGCGGCCGACCCCGAGAGCGCCGCCGGCACCCGCGAAGCCGCTTCGGAAATCGAGCGAGGGAAGGGGGCCACGGCGGCGGCGAGCAAGGGGGCCGCGGTGCGCGGCCTCGCTAATCCTTATTTGAGGTGGCCGTCGATCGTCCGGATGTTGCAGTTGCCGCCGGCGACGATTGAACGATCGTTACACAGCATTGAGAGCAAAATGGAGGATATAGCCCCCAAATCGCCGGAGTCGTGGCCGCCGCCCGACAGTCTCGGGTACCTTCACGGCGAGTCGTTCGGCCGACTCATGTTGGACCTGGCCCGGCAACTGATGGGCAAGTACCGGTCGATGGACTTCACCGACGCGGTGGGCCAGGTATACGCCTGGCTCGAAGGTAAGGTCGCGGAAGAGCCCGATTTCGTCACCAGCGGAAAGTTCAAATCGCAGCGGGCCTTCTTGGGCTACGTCAAGCAGGCCATGTGGAACGCCGGCAGACTGGCGGCCCGCAAGCGAAAGCGGCATGAGACGCTCGGGCTACTGCCGATCGAAGAGCCCGTTGATAAGCGCGATGCGAGCGCCGAGGCGGCCGTTGAGTTTGTCGAGCAGATCGATCAACTGCCGGAACTCGAGCGGAAGGTGCTCTATCACTATTTGTTGAAGGAGAAGAGTCTCGACGAGGTGGCCCGAATCATCGGTCGCTCGTTGAAGGCGACGGTTGCATTGTACGAGCGGGCGATCATGTCATGGAGCCGCACGCAACAAGCGACCACGGGCGGCCCGACGAAGCGCCCCAAGCCCGCCGGCAAGAAACCGCGAGGTCCGAAACCGGGAACTGCGAAGTCCACCGGCTTGAAGAAGGGCTTGCAGAGCGGAGGCCGGAAGATCGGCGCGCCGCGGAAGACGCCGTTGTCGGTGCGGATGAGCAAGAAGGGGCGCCCGAAGAAATCATGATGACGCACTCGTCGAGTGAGGGAGAAGAATCTTCGAAGGAAACGCTCCGCGACACGACGTCGCCGAGCGAGCGACAGGGTAACGAGGAACCTCCGGAGGAGGCGGCGGCCCCCCGGACGTCGGAAGGGGACGAGGGTACGGAACATCCGACATTGCGGATGGATAGCGCGGGGACGGGCCCTCAGGAACCGGTGGGTTCGAAGTACGAGCAATCCATGAAACAGTCCGTGCGGAATGATTCGAACCGCCCGCCGAAACCGACGATTCGGGCACCAAGGAGCGGCGACGTACCCGACAAGAAGAAAAGGAGGGAACCGGCGCCCGGGAAACATCGACCAGCGTTCGCCGGTGGGTTTGTGATATTGCCGTGGCCCTTGGAAGACATTTTGGACGGCATAAGTAAGGGCGAAGGCAATCTGATGGAACGCGTGGACAAGTTGGCTGAAAATCTGAAGCGGTCGCGGGAAGAGGTCCTCGCGGCGTACTTCAACGCACTGGATATGTTGGCCGGAATTCGTCGCGAGAAGCGTTCTAAAAAACGCAGGCGAAGGGAATAGCCGCCTTCAGCGAGGGGCCGTGCGACGGAGGCAAACGCTGTGGAGCCGGTGGCGGCGCAAATCGAAGCTGCGGCGCAAATGGGTCCCTCGATAGCGGTTCCCTCGATCGCGCCGCGGATCATTGCGCGGCATTGCCGGCGCACGGCAGTCGGTTTCCGCTTTGCGGACTCGAGGCCGCGAGTTGGCGCGGGAGCAACGGCCCGGAACGAGCGCCATGCTGCGCCGGGGACGATTCGCCGGAAGGCGCAGAAGCCCGGCGGGACGACGGCGTCCGCCCTGGGTCGAGGCGGACATCCGACGACCTAATGACCAATTGCGATTGCGATCGTACAGCTTGGAGTACGGCACTCACTTGCTCCCAATGAAGCGTCATCACATTACATGGTGTCTCTCCGAAAAAGTACCGGCGACAAACAAGATTTCAGGGTTTCTCAACCAAGACACGGGTCACAACGTGACGCGTTAGTGCCGGTCACGTAGCGATCTTGCTGAGGGCGTAAACCTTGTTAAGTACCTGGGCGCGGTCTTGAAGCACGTTATCGTCGGCGTAGTTCGCAAGGAACTCGCGGAGCGGTTTTGAGTTGGGATTCTTGTGCTTATGCAAGAGCTCCGTATAAACCAGCACGCGCGCTTGTCGTTGAAATACCCCGTCGTCGGCATGCTTCCGCAAAAAGGCCGTAATCGGCTTCGCGACGGGATCGTCGTTCTTCGCAAGCAATTCCGTAAACTCAGTGAGGCGCGACATCGAGCAGTCTCCCATGATCGGGGTGAAGGCGTGGGAGTGCTCTTGCGAAGAGGCGTGAAGGCCCGGCGACTGCATAGCCAAGGAAACCCCGACGTGCGCACAGGATTTGATACCCGTATTTCGTCGTGCAGGAAGACGACGACGCGATACGCGATCGCACCCTCAGGGCACGCGAAGCTGGAAAGCACAACTTCAGAACTCGTTTCCCTTGCCATAAATCACCTCCGTAAGAGGTCCTCGGTTTTCTCCGACAAGGAGAAATCGAGCACTCTGTAACTAAGTGCGCGCCGAGGGGGTCCGAGTACTCCGTTTTTCGGAGAGTTTGGCCCGCCACCCCCGGAGGAGTGGTTTTTTGTGGTCGTAAGTCCTCTTGCAATTTAGAGTTGGGACGAGCCCCCCAAGTGGAAAGGAAATATAAAAAGACGCGCTGAAAGATCGAAACGACGCCGATGCGCGCGCTGGCGAGAGGTCGGAAGGGAGCCGCAAGGGAATGGGCCGGTGCGACTCGGGGGGGCGACCGCGAAGGTGGGCCGGGAACGGAGACATCTATATTGGGGCGCGATTGCGGCCCGAATCGGTCGAAGCCGGCCAGATCGGTCGGAGTCGCACCGGCCGACGGCTTGAGGCCGGGCGGGGGCCGGTTTGTGACGGACGAAATGCATCGCTATCGTTTCGTAAAGCAACGCGATCCGGCCGCCGCGACCTTTGCCTGAAGGAGACGAACCATTTCACCCGACCATTCGCCCAAGCCGTTCGATCGACGTCGTTTTCTGGAAGCGGCCGCCGCGGCGACCGTCGGCGGGTTGATGTGCCCCAGCCTCTCCGGATTGCGGGCCGCTTCCATCACGCGTGAAACCGAACACTTCGTTTGCCGCCTGCCGACCGACGGGCCCTACGTCGATTCGCAACGCGAGAACCGGGCCTTCGGCTTCCGCGAAGGGAAGATCTTTCTTTCGGAAGATAACTCGCGAACGTGGGCCCACAGCTCGGCGTTTCCCGAGGCGGAGAATATCACGTTCAGCGTGTTGCTCAAGAACGGCAACGTGCTGTTCGCCACCCTCAATCGGTTGTTCTTGAGCAACGATAATCTCAAGACCTATCGGCCCGTTACGGTGAAGAACCGCGATGGCAGCGATTACCTGCCGCACACGCCGCAGAACCCAGAACTGCCCGGCTGGTATTTCCATCCGCTCGACGGCGTGCACACCTGGGAAATCGACGGCCGCGAAATGCTCGTTTGGGGGAACTACTGCAACGTGCTCGGCGGGCACGTGCCCGTGAACATCTACTACTCGACCGACGGCGGCGAGACCGTGAAGATCGCCTACTCGTTCGGACGGAACCCGAACTTCCAAGAAAAAGAGACCGACCCGAAAGCGTTTCTCGGCGATCCGAACAACTCCGTCATCTGCCGGCATATTCACAACGTGGTCTACAACCCGGCCGAGCGGGCGTTCTATGCCTGCACGGGGGACGTCAACCGGGGCTACGGCAACGAATGCCACTGGCTCCGCGGCACCTACGACGCCAAGGCCGACGCGTGGGACTGGAAAACCGTGATCTCGGTGAACTCGAACTCGCGCTACAAATCGGGCGGCATCAACTTCGTCGACGGGCAACTCTACTGGGCGGCCGACGCCAACGGCAAGAAAACGCCCGAGGAGAAATACGACCGGGGCATCTTCCGCTGCGCTCCGGCGGATCTCGCGGACCCGGCGAAGCACACGCGGCTGTTCGCGGCCGAGTTTGAAATGGCGAACATGATTATCGAAGACAACGTGATGCTGGCCGGACACTGCGCCCCGGCTTCGACCTACAAGACGGGCATCGCCATCTCGCCCGACCTGGGCAAGACCTGGGCCCAGTACGACCTGGCGGAGTTCGGGGCCCGTTCGCCCTGCCGTTTCCAACCGAAGAACAGCGACGGCTGGTTCCGGGTCGACCTGCGCGAGAAGTGGATCACACGGGCCGAGGTGCTGTTTATTAAGCCGAAGGTGTGAGG
>Ga0163147_10006179_pt1 | contig 14180 bp, 9 predicted proteins | sample OliLakLV19MP6G1_FD_148597 | JGI IMG/M metagenome (GOLD analysis project Ga0163147, IMG submission 148597) | Freshwater microbial mat bacterial communities from Lake Vanda, McMurdo Dry Valleys, Antarctica- Oligotrophic Lake LV.19.MP6.G1 | ecosystem: Environmental > Aquatic > Freshwater > Lake >...
GAGTAAGCAAAAGCAGCCTTCGTGTGTTTGCACTGGAAGAGGTGGTTATGAGATTTCATATCCTGGTATGCAAGACCTTTCACTAGCATTAAAAAATGTTCAGTATGTAGAGATATATCAGGAGTTGGAAAGCAATGAAAATTACAATATTAAAATGATTGACGGTGCTTTACTACAGCTTCTATATACGTATAAAAACTCCGAGCTAAATTCACATCGATTAGCCTTCTTTCCATCACCATTTCTACACGAATTCCAAAATGAACCTGAACTTTATGAGACGGATGAGATATATGCGGACGTAATAGAGAAGAACATATTACCAGTACCAATTAGATTTGATTATGATCCAGGTAACTATAGAGAGCTAGATCCTCCAAGGTGTCATCTAACTCTCGGACAGTTTAAAAACTGTAGAATTCCTGTCTGTTCTCCAGTTACTCCAAGTGCTTTTGTAGCCTTTATTCTCCGTAGCTTCTACAATACTGCCTTTAGAAAGTTTACGGACGAGCTTGATTTCTCAAGTGCCGTATTTGATGAAACTATAAGCTTAGCGGAAAAGAAAGTAATACATCTTGCTATTTACTGAAACATGTAAAGTTTTCATCTGGTACACCGAAATTGGGGAGATCAGTGGAAACTTCCCATATACTACATCGATCGCCCCAAGTCAGTCGTCAGTTTTGCCTATCTTCAGTAGCCGCATCAAATTACCCCAATTAGCGATCGGGCGATCGTTCAATTCCCCAACCTTGTAAGCTAGAACTGACGCATTCAGAGGTTTCCGTTGAACGCCCCAACTCCCCATGATGCCAACTTTCGCCAGCCAGCGGAATGGGAACTGCACCAAACCTGTTGGTTGGCATTTCCCAGCCATGCTGATCTGTGGATGGAAAACTTGGCTGCGGCTCAGCAAGAATTTATTGCCCTGTGCCAAGCGATCGTCGCCTTGGATGGTGGTGAAACGTTGGAAATTTTGGTTCTGGATGAAGCTGGGGAAGTCGCAGCCCAGCAAGCCTTGGCTGGACTGCCTGCCCGATTCCACCGCATTCCCTTTGGGGATATTTGGCTGCGAGACATTGCCCCGATTTTTCTCACAAACCCAGAGGGCAAGCTAGCCGCCACACGGTTCATGTTTAATGGTTGGGGAGAAAAATATATTCTGTCCGGTGACGAAGCAGTCGCATGGGCGATCGTGCAACACCTCAACGTTCCTAGCTTTACCTTTTCCCTCATTGCCGAAGGTGGCGCGCTGGAAGTAGATGGGGAAGGCACCTGTCTCACCACTCGTCAGTGTTTGCTCAACACCAACCGCAATCCCAGCTTGAATCAAGCAGAGATTGAGCAGGTACTCCAATCAGCATTGGGGGTGACAAAAATCCTATGGGTAGAAGCGGGGTTGCTGAATGACCACACAGATGGACATATAGACACGATCGCCCGTTTTGTTGCCCCCGGAGTTGTGGTGTGTATGGAAGCCCATGACAGCAATGATCCCAACCAGGCAGTGTTGGCAGACATTGCCCAAACCCTATCTACCTTCACCGATGCAAAGGGGCGCACCCTACAAGTCGTTCGCATTCCTTCACCAGGACGAATTTTGGACTCGACAGGCGAAATCATGCCAGCCAGTTATACCAATTTCTACATCAGCAATACTACGGTTGTCGTACCCACCTATGGTTCTGTTTGGGATGCGCCAGCGGTGGAGTCGATCGCTGCTCTCTTTCCCACCCGCCGCACGATCGGACTTTCCGCAAAAGCCATCCTGGAAGGGGGAGGAGCTTTTCACTGCATTACCCAACAACAACCGATCGCCACCCTCATTTCATAGTCTTGAGGATTGATAGACGACTGGAATTTAACCCTTACCAAAGAAGCAGCTTGCGAAAACTTGAGATGCCACCATGTATTCACCACAGGAGCACCCTATTCAATCAAAAGCTGGACAACTCAATACTACAGATGTAGTATTGAGTTGTACAAGTTCATCATACAAATACTACAGACTCCTATGATTTATATCCTTCTAGCAACCTTACGCAATGCCTTACTATGCCAACCTGATTCAGGTTTGGGCAGAGCATTCATGCGGGTTGCATTTGAGGGAATGTATCAGTTTAAAGGTGGTAAATCCACTCATGAAGGCATGAATACCGTCATTGCCGGATGGCTGAATGAAAATCAACTGAGTAGCAGTGGGAGGTGCAGGGCTACCCTGACACCCATCTAGGGCAAAGCGTTTCAGCTTCCCCAACCCCTGCTCTGGTAATCAGATGCGGGGGTTATTTTTTTGCGCCCTAAATTGAGTGCTTCCAGAAACCGGCGTTCTCAACAAAAAAATAGGGGAGTTGCACAGCTATTTTCGCTAGAACCCTAGTTTTTACTCTAGGTATAGGATCTAGTTATGTGAAGCACCTATTCCCTGCGTGGATAACCAATAAACCCTAGCTAGAAAGGATGATGCAGTCATTTTCTACGATCGCTCTCCCACACTTCAAAAAAAAGTTGTAGTATGCCCTTGACATTTGTAGTATAGCGTATTACATTCGTAGTATGAGAAACACAAAGGAGCGAACCCAATGACAGCTAGCACCCTGCGACTATCCGATCGTCTCTCGAAGTTTGAATCCTGGCGATCTCAATCCCTGCGCCTCTCTGCGCCCCTTCGAGATGATGAACCTATAAATCCTGCGGACAGGCTAGGTTCACAGACAAGCCTATCCTCCAATTCAACTAAACATACTCAAGCGCTCTATTACCTAAGACAAACCTACTCTTTAGAACGGCGTTGCTTTCTCTAACTCCTGCTGAACCCAGCAAACCTGAACCTTGAAAACTACATAACTGCCACCTTGGGGGTGTAGCTTAGTCTGGCTCAAAGCAGTCGCCTGTCGAGCGAAAGATCGTGGGTTCAAATCCCATCATCCCCGTGTAATTGAAATTTGACTTTCTATGTTTCCACAGCTTCTCTAGGTCGCCAAGTGGGAAGGCGTTGGTCTGCAAAACCAACTATCGTGGGTTCAATTCCCACCCTAGAGTCCAATGGGTAGTGCTGAGTGAAGAACCGTATTAAGGTTCATAACCCAGCACTCACCTTGCAGAGATGATGTAACGGCAGCACAAGGGTCTCCAAAGCCTTTTGTCCGGGTTCAAATCTTGGTCTCTGCGTTCTATGATGTGTCTTATAGAGAAGCTTATGCACTGGTGCAAACTAATTCCATCAGGTTTATGGATTTGAGTTTCATTAGCTTCCCAAACTTACACATCACAGGAACTTCCAGTCTTGGTGCCGTAGGCAAATTGGTAAAGCCTTCGATCTTTCAAGTCGATGTTTGCGGGTTCAAGTCCCGTCGGCACTGCCTCTGTTTAAGAGGAAGCAAATATCTGAGTTTGGGTAGGTATGCAAATGGCTGAAGCAGACTGACTGTAAATCAGTTGTCTATGACCGTTGGGGGTTCAAATCCCTCCCTACCCACCTGTTGTTTATGGAGAGTAACCCGATCGGGCGAACGACTTCGTCGCGCTTGCGCTTCGGCGCTGTTTGCTAAACAGATGGAGTTCACACTTGTGGTTCAATTCCACTGCTCTCCGCCTGATGAGAACGTAGTGTAATGGTAAACATCTCGGTCTACGAAACCGAAGAGTGAAGGTTCAACTCCTTCCGTTCTCGCCAATTTTCTTGCCAATTATGGAGGGCACCGCTGAATGGCCAGCAACTGGTCTTGAAAACCAGGGTAGTTCTTGGGCTAAGGGTAACTCCTTCGGAGACGCTTCGCGAACGATTCCTCTGTCCTCCGCCTAATGAGAACGTAGTGTAATGGCAAACATCTCGGTCTACGAAACCGAAGAGTGAAGGTTCAAGTCCTTCCGTTCTCGCCAATTGGGAATGTAGCTGAGTTGGTTGTAGCGCTAGGTTGAAGCCCTGGAGACGCAAGTTCAATTCCTGCCATTCCCGTTCCTGGGTTCAGGAAATTTTATTGCCCCATAGCTCAATGGCGGAGCGATCGGCTGTTAACCGAAGGGTTGTAGGTTCAAGTCCTACTGGGGCAGCCATTTATTCATTCATTCATTGCCGAGTGGACAATAGGGAAAGTCGCTGTGACTCTGAATCACGGAGATGCTGGTTCGACTCCAGCCTCGGCATCCAATCTAGTAGTCTGTCAATCATTAATTGACGGGTAGCTGAAAGCTGGGAGGTTAGTTGGAGTTAAATTTTGAGGGTCTTCGACCCCTCAAAATTTTCTTGACAGAACACTAGCTAGTAATTCCGAGCGATCGGCAAGCAGTTTCTCTGGGAAGTACGCAAACAGGCAAAGCGGCTTGACTTTGAATCAGGTGTTTGAGGGTTCGATTCCTTCCTTCCCAGTCGGGGGGCATGAGATGTAGCGGTATATCTCTATCCTCCTGCCCTATATACTCCCATAGCCCAATAGGTAGAGGCAACTGTCTTAAAAACAGTTTAGGTGTGAGTTCGAGTCTCACTGGGAGTACCAGAGGTTCAGTAGCACAAATCATCTCTATCTTCTTGTTCTATATACTCCCATAGCCCAACCGGTAGAGGCGGCTGTCTCAAAAACAGTCTAGGTGTGAGTTCGACTCTCACTGGGAGTACCAGATGTTTAGCAGATATTCAGTAGTACAAACTATCCGGGTGTGGTGTAGCTTGGCTAGCATTCCTGTTTTGGGAACAGGCGGTCGTAGGTTCAAATCCTACCACTCGGATTTCGCCCTTGTGACGGAATGGAAGACGTACTGGTCTTAGAAACCAGGTTTTGTGGGTTCGACTCCCATCAAGGGTACTGATGCTCCTGTGGCGGAAGGGAAGACGCACTAGATCGAGAATCTAGGTTTTATGGGTTCAATTCCCATCAGGAGTACCAAGCACCGGAGGCGGAAGCGATCGACGCACATGCCCGATAAGCGTGTTACTAGCAGGTTTGAGTCCTGCCCGGTGTACCAAATTGGGTCGCTAGCTCAACGGATAGAGTTGTCGCCTTTTAAGCGAAGTGATCAGAGTTCAAATCTCTGGCGGACCACCTTTCCATAAGTTTTTCGTAACTACTCAGGCTGCTAACTCAATGTCGAGCTTGCCCTCATCCCCCAGCCCCTTCTCCCACTGGGAGAAGGGTTCGGGGGATGAGGGCAGACTTTAAGTTGCACATTGCCTATAAACTCTGGGTGTTAAATCTTGAGCATCAAACTTTGGGCGTTTGGCAGAACGGCAATGCACCTGACTCTTAATCAGGCTGACGTAGGTTCAACTCCTACAGCGCCCACCAACTGCGGATTAGTCAAATATACCTTATGTTTGTATCTCATAAGAATAGGAAAAGCCATGGCGGGGATAGAGCAATAGTGGCTTGGAAGGTTCATACCCTTTACATCAGTGAGTGCAACTCTCACCCCCGTTACCAAATGCTGGTGTAGCTCAATCTGGCGGAGCAAGTGTCTTGTAAACACGAGGTTGTAGGTTCAATTCCTATCACCAGCCCCATTTGTTTAATCTCAGTTTGCGATCGTGGTGTAACGGCAGCATTCGAGTCTTCCAAACTCACGGTACGAGTTCAAATCTCGTCGATCGCTCCAAATCATGCGGGTGTGATGTAGTGCCTAGCATCTGAGTGCGCCACACTCAGCGCATGGGTTGAAATCCCATCACTCGCTCTCGTAGTCCTGTAGCTCAACGGTAGAGCATCTGTCTTACAAACAGAGGGTTGCGGGTTCAACTCCTGCCAGGACTACCAAGCAAGGGAGTGTCGCATAAGGGAAAAGGCATCGATCTTCTAAATCGATCTATGTAGGTTCGACCCCTACCACTCCTGCCATTTGTTTGTGGATTGTTTGATAAATATGGGTCTGTAGCTTAACTGGGAAAGCGTCTGCCTTGCAAGCAGAAAGATGTCGGTTCAACTCCGACCAGAATCCACTGTGACTGATCCCGAAGTGCTGGAGGGGCTGGTTTGTGACACCAGTGTTAGCGAGTTGGACTCTCGTCAGTCACCCCAAATGGAAACGATCGCGGATTGAGTTTTTAGCGATCGTGGGATTCATAGCTATAACCTATGGTAAGTCGATGCAATTGAGCAACAGGATGAATGATAAATCCTCTATCTCTCTGCAAGTCCTTCATTGATTCTCTATCCCCGCTGGCATTCTAGATTTAGGGCAGTTCTCACTCGATCGTATTCTGCTTCAAGGTGGTGTAAGTGAGTGGGGAGGGCTGCGAGGTTACTGGCTTCTGCGATCGCCTCCAGTTCTTGGCATAGGCGAGCGAGAGTGGTTGCGCCAATGGTGATGCTGCCCGACTTCAAGGCGTGGGCGGCTTCAATGAGAGCGGCTGTTTGGGTGTGGGCGATCGTCTCTCGAATTTCTTCTAACTGTATAGGCGATTCATTCAGGTAACAGTCGATGACTTCCACCAAAAACTCCTCAGGACTCTCGGCAGATAACTCCCGAAGGTCTCGTAGGGTAGCTTGATCTAGGATATCTGTAAGGGATGATGCATCACCATTGGGTGACGCATTTGTAGAGGGAATAAATTCACTATCCTGCACAGTGATCGACAGAGAGTTAGGAGAGAGGGCGATCGGCTGATATTGGCTGAGGGCGTGGGCTAGCTCCTCAATTCGCACAGGTTTGCTGAGGTGTTCATTCATGCCAGCATCAAGACAGGCTTGACGATCGCTCCCCAAGGCATTGGCAGTCATGGCAACAATGTAGGGAGTTCGCGCCATCGCTTCCTGCTGGCGAATGTGGTGCGTGGCCGTTAAGCCATCCATTTCAGGCATTTGTATATCCATTAACACCACATCATAGGGCTGACGCTGGAGAGATTGGAGAACTTCTAGTCCATTAGCTGCAATGTCTGCACGATACCCCAATTGTTGCAGCACCAGTAGCATCACCTTTTGGTTTACGGGATGGTCTTCAGCAACGAGAATCCGCAGGGGAAGACGATCGGACAAGCGCGACTCAGAGGACGAGAGCAGAGAAACAGATTGGGATTTGACCCGATCGAGGGTGCGTTGAAGGTGTGCAGAAGCTTTTTCCACTTGGATTGTGAAATAAAATGTGGAACCGCTTCCAACTTGGCTCTCCATCCACATTTCACCCTGCATCAGTTTACTCAGACGCTGACTAATCGCCAGACCCAAGCCGGTGCCTCCATACTCACGGGTTGTCGAAGCATCCCCTTGCACAAATGGTTTAAATAGGCGATCGTGGCGGTCTTCAGGAATGCCAATTCCAGTATCTTTGACCGCAAATTCAATCAGCAACCGGGACTGAATCGGTGCTGTCAGTTCAGAATTTACAGTTGCATTCTGCGGGTGGTTCAGGATCACTGAAATGGCAATTCCCCCCGCAGGTGTAAACTTGATGGCATTGCTGACTAAGTTCACTAAAATCTGCCGGAGTCGCGTGACATCTCCTAATACGATCGCTGGAATGTGGGGATCAATTTCATGGGTTAACGTTAGCCCTTTTGCTGTTACTTGGTGGGTAAACAAATCGATCGCATCTCTCACACAATCGTGGATGCTGAAGGGATGGGTTTCAATACTCATGTTCCCTGATTCAACTTTGGAGAAATCTAGGATGTCATTAATAATTCCTAGCAAGGCATCACTGCTCGATCGGATGATTTCAGCAAAATTGTACTGTTGAGTGGTCAACACCGTATCCATCAATAATCCAGCCATGCCAATGACCGCATTCATGGGAGTCCGAATTTCGTGGCTCATCATAGCTAAAAATTCACTTTTAGCTCGATTTGCCGCCTCTGCTTCTCGCTTTGCCTGTTCTAGCTCCGTCACATCTCGTCCCACGTAGACATAACCTTGAAACTCTGCGAAATCAGCTTGAACTGTGGAGCGAGAGAAGGCAATAAACTGCTGCACTCCCGCTTTTGTTTGGCGCAAGACCACCTCTTTCTTAGGGGGTTCTGGCTGAGGATCATCGGAATTCCGTGGCAAAATCGGCAAGAGATTGGGGTGGGTAATAATCAGGGAAATTGGTTGCCCTAATAATTCCACTTCGCTCTGTTCAAATAAGTCCTGGGCTGCTTGATTGGCTGCTTTAATGATGCCTAAAGGAGTGGTGACCACTAGCGCATCTCCGATCGAGGCCACAATCTGATCAATGTAATGTTTAGAAGCTGCTAAAGCACTCAGTAATAAATTAGCTTCGTGGGCACTTTGCACGAGCGATTGTTCTGAGACCATTCGCGTCGTGACATCTTCCACCAAAATGATTAATTGATCTTCCAGACCCACATCATCCTGACTTTCCAAAGCATAGAGATCAATATATAAAGCTGGGTCTAAGGAGCGGGCAAGTCCCCTAATTTCAAAGCTAGGTTGTTGCCGGTTTAAAACAGCAATTAAGTAGGTTTCAACCCCCACTAGTTCAGGGAAACTCAGCCGCACATCCCGACCCCGCTCAACTTCATTGGGCCGATCGGCAAGTCGTTTCACCCCTGGAGAAGCATCGAGAATCATCCAATTTGGATCGAGCAATAGGTACTCAATTTGGCGGGGAGCAAGCAGTTTGTTGAGCAAGCAGGGTTGTTGGGGTCTAGGTAAGTGCATGATAGGGCAGGAAATGCCTGAGTAAAGAAGGAGTGCGATTGAGTGTGAATTTGACCTTCAGGGAACAAGTAAATAGGTCGTCATGTCTCCTCTGCCTTTCACAGGGACACAACAACGCTGCTCAAATTGGTACTGATCTTGGAGGAGTTTATAGGTTTCCTCGGTCACTTGAATGCGTCCGGCTATTCCAGATGATTCCATTCGGCTCGCCATGTTTACGGTGTCACCCCATAAATCGTAAGTGAATTTTTTAATGCCAATGACTCCGGCCACAACGGGTCCACTGTGAATGCCGATTCGCATCTCAAAAGTCTGATTTTGACGCAGGTTAAAATCCTGTACAGCGGCTTGCATGTCCAGTGCCATTTTGACGATCGCCACTGCGTGGTCGTCCCGTCTCGTTGGCACCCCGCCAACCACCATGTAAGCGTCGCCAATGGTCTTAATTTTCTCTAAACTGTGGCGCTCACTCAGGCGATCGAAGGCTGAGAAAATTTGATTTAACAAGTTCACCAGTTGAATCGGGGAGAGATTGGCGGCGATTTGGGTGAAGTTTACCAAGTCTGCAAACAGGACGGTTGCGGCGGTGAAGTGTTCGGCGATCGTCCCGTAGGATTGCTTCAGGCGGGCAGCGATCGGTTCTGGCAAGACGTTTAACAACAGACGTTCGCTTTGTTTCTGGCTTTTTTGGAGGTCTGCCTCTGCGCGTTTACGTTGAATAAATTGCCCCAATTGTGCCCCAATCACCGCCATGGTTTGCAATAAATCGGGGTCATGCTGCTTGACTTCCCGACTGAAGAACGTGATGACTCCCAACATTTCATCGGCAGCCTGAATGGGAAACCCAAAAGCAGTATGTAACCCAATCCGCTTAGCAACAGCCAATCTTAAAAAGCTGGTTTCATTAGCGATATTGCTCATCCACACGGGGGCACGAGTAGACCACACGCGACCGGGTAATCCTATTCCTGGGGTGAATACGGCCTGCCGGGTGAATGGAATAAATCCTTGCTGGGCAGCGGGGAGCTTTGACCAAACCTCTCGGCATCTTAGGAGAACTAATGCTGGCACAGAAGGGGTTGTATCAGAAGCGCGATTCGCAGAGCTATCGGCATTGAGATAAAGATCGTTGGAAGAGGCAAGGTTGGGATAGGGATGTTTGGTATGGGGAAACACGGGCGATCGGGATTTTTCCTCTGGCATCCACAGTTCCACGAGATCCCAGCCCAAACTTTGGCACAGAGCCGGAAAAATTTTTGCGATTGCCGTTGTTAAATCACTCTCCTCAGAGAGAATATGAGAGGTCGTGTACTGAGACAGCAAGCGCTGCTGGTTGCGTTGTCGCTCTGTAATATCTCGTCCGATATAGATGAAATCCTGCAAACCTGGCACATCGCTCTGGATCGCAGAACAGGAGAAGGATACAGAAACTTTCTCACCAATTTTGGTTAGACACATGACTTCCACCTCATAGAAGCGATCGTCTGCGGCAGAGGTGGCAGGTTGAATCGCTTGGAGCAGGAAATTATCGTCGGCAATAATTTTAGAAATGGGCTGACCCATCAATTCGGCTTGGTCATACCCCAACAGGTGCAACGCCGCCTGATTCACGGTTTTGATGATTCCCGCTGCCGTTGTCACCAGGAGGGCATCCACCATAGATGTGACAATCCGCTCAATATAAGTCTTAGAGGTGGTTAGGGCACTCAGGAGCAAGCTCAATTCATTCGAGGCTTGCACCAAACTTTGCTCCAAGGACATCCGTTCTGTAACATCCTCAAAAAAAATAATTAAGGATGGGATGCCAGCATCGGTGGCATCCAACCTGAGAATGCATAGATCAAAGTAGAGGAGGGAACCGTTTTCAGTGACCCGGTTCATGGCTTTGAGGACAAAATCTGGCTGGTGCCCCGCTAAAACTGCTGCCAGATCATCCTCAACGCCAAACAACTCTGGAAAACCTAGCCAACAATCGTCTCCTGGTTTCAACTCTTCGGTTCCCTCTGCAAACCGCTGCACCTCCGTAGAAATTTCCTGGATAAAGCAGTCCTGATCCAGAATCACATATTCCATTCGGCGGGAAGCTAGAAGGCTCTTAAACAGGGAGTTCATGCTGTTCAAGCAAATTGTCAGCTAGGGTTTGAAAGATTCGATCGACATCTTGGCCAGACTTGGCTGAGGTTGTGTAAGTGGCTAGAATTCGGGCTTCATGAGGGACTTGTACCAGTTGCAGTAGTCTCGGCAATTTTTCGGCTTCAACAAGGTCGGATTTGTTGAGAGCTAGGGTAACGCTTCCTTGGGGATTGATGGCTAAAAAGTTGCGAGCGTGGTCTGGCATAGCAATGAGAGTCTCTTGCCGCGTAACATCCCCGACAATAATTGCCCCTTTCGCACCCTGTAAGTAACTGGGAGCAATGGCCTTGAATTTAGTGCTGCCCTCAATGTCCCACATCAATAATTGCAACTCTCGCTTGCCCGATCGCCCTAGCTCCGGTTGCTCAATAATTTTGCGAGAAATTTTTACGCCCACGGTCGAGAGGTAACGATCGCTGAACTGACGGTCTATAAAGCGCCGAATCAGGCTCGTTTTGCCTACCCCAAAATCTCCAATCAGACATATTTTCTTAGAAATTGTGGACATGACTCAGACAAACAGTGATACGACGATAATACGTTCAGTGTAGGGGACAGGAGAGTCAGCGAATGGTTTCAATTTTACTTGGGCATTTTACTTGGGCTTTGATTTGCGATAGCGATCGGCACAAATTCTACACAGCGACTGAGCCACAGAGGATGGGCTACCTCCACACCTGTTGGCAAGTCGGTGGTGCCAGAGACTTTCAGGCGCAGGGGATCAACCCCTAGTTTTAGCAGAGTAGCCTCCACTGTCCTGGCCCTTTGGAGGGCGATCGTCTGGGTTTCCAGGGGGCTACTGGCAGGGCTGCTGTGACCAATAATCTGGAGAGACTTTTCGGGATTTTGGTCGAGGAACGACTTGATTTGCTGGATTTTGTAGCCCCGATCGAGGGGGACAATTTCGGCAGAAGCGATGTTGAAATAAAATCGCGTTTCAATGCGGAAGGGTTGAAATTTGAGGGTGCTAGAAACCGATCGCACCCCCGGCACCTGTTCTAAGGATTGGGTAATGCGGGTGGCATCCACCATCCGGCTCACTGTCCCCTCCACCGTCACGCGCCCAGCCGTGTAACGAGTGGAAATTGCCACCCCAGTCATTTGATTCATGATGGCAGCGATCCGCCGCACTTCAGCCGCTGCCTGGGACTGATCCTGTGACATCTCCATCGCTACAACCCGATTATTTAGGGTTAAGCCAGGCGTGTTCATGGTGGCAACTTGGGCGGCTCTTTGGCGCAGATGTTCATTCGGCACTTGTCCAGTGAGCTTCAGCGTTTTCTGGTTGACCTTGGGAGTGATGGGGTAAAACGCTAAGTCTGGGGCAGACGCTAGGGCCATTGCCACCTGTGTCTCTAGGCGACGATCGGCCCCATAGCGATACTGATAAATTCCCCAGGGAATCAGAATTAGACCCAGTGCCACCAAACCGATTGACACGAGAGCGCCATAGGAGGATTTAGCCGCTGTGGGGGAGTTAGGCTGACCCTCCTCCATGAGATGGCGCAAAATCGGATGGAGAGATTCAGGAATGGTGTCGGGGTCACCGTCAAAGGATTCGATCGGAGAACTGTAGCGTTGGATAATTTGCCCTAGAGCCTGCCGAATCTTGGCAATTAACCGTTGGGGCAGTTCCCCCTGGGCTACCACTGCCAGATAGCAATACCCAGCGACTTCTAGAATAATCTTGGAGTTACTGTAGTCAATTTCTGCGAGTTCAGAAGTATGCCCAGGTTGCACAATACAGTCGTTGGCAAAGCTGCGAATTGCCGTCAACATGCCTGCCACCATTTCAGATTCCAGTTGTTGACCGTCCGATCGCTGCACCTCTGCAATCACAAGTCCAGAGCTTTTATGAATAAGAAAGATCGCCTGAATCGTGAAGGGCATCGCTTCTCTGAAGATCAATTCTGCCTCAGATACCCCTTGCACCTTGGCCCTGATCTTGCGCTGGATGCCCTCCATACTCAGGGTATTAGCTACTTTTTCATTGATTGCCCGAATTGCTTCTGCCAAGTATTTACTGATGGTGTCGCCAATAACCGGGTATAGGGCATCCACCATCGCATCTCGCTCTAGCACAATTTGCTGCTTAATGGCTGCGCCCATTTCTGGAGCAATGGCTTTGGCAATTTCGGCGGGAGCCTCTCTGATTTGTTGAGAGATAGCAGCGGGGATCACTGAGGCGAGCGCCATACTCATGGCATGACCATCCCGCTTGATGCTCTTTTGAATCACCTCATCAATAATTGGCACCAGAGTCTGACAAATTTCATCCCTTGATACCTCTACTTTGCGACTCAACAGATTCGCAATAATGGGCATCAGTAAATTCAATAATTCTTCAGGTTCATAGATTTGATGCTGTAGAATTTCCAGCTTCCGCTCTAGAACAAGGGTAGACTCCCGCACCTCAGCTAGCTCTGAACCCAGTAATAGCTCTTGCAATAGCTCTATTAAATGCTCTACAGCAACTGTTGGATCGTCTGAGGCACTGGGCGTAAGGCTATTTGGGGCAGTGGCACTGAGAACGATCGCACTCCCACTATTTTCTACTGAGTCAGAAATAAGGCGATAATCTAGGGAGGGGCGATCATCCAAGTTCTCAATATTTGCTTCAGAAAGTGTTTGTAAATTAGCGTGTAGTTTTGCACTCGCCCCCCAACCCCCCAATTCTGGCTTGCTCTCGAGCCGTTTTTGTTCAGAGTCCCCCAGAATTGGGGGATTTAGAGGGCGGATCGGAGCGCAATTTGTATCTACAAACATTTTCTCAACGTCTGGTAAAGCACTTTGAGGAGCCGCTAAACTCTCAAAGAATTCCAGGATTTCTATCACAGACGCATCTGAAGCGCGATCGACGGTAGCGTTGGCATCAGGAAGCAGTGAGAATTCTACAGTGCTGAGGCTGGCATCAGGAGGAGATGAGAATTCCACAGCTTGGGTGATGTCTGGGGACACCTCAGCAACATCCGCAGTTCGATCAGCATACTCAAACTGCTGAGGAGATTGAGGCGGAACTTTCTCCCCATCTGTGTTCTGCTCCAAATCTTTAGGGCGCGGCATGATTTGCAAATCAGCAAGCAAATCTAGAAAGCGCTCGATCGGGGCTTCCACAGGTTTGCTGAATGCCGCTGGTGCAGCCGAAGTATCTTCTAGCTGAGCCATATCAGCCAAATTGATTTTTGATGGAAAGTCATACCGATCGCAGGTACCAATCCCGCAGTAGAGGTGAGTTTGATTAGCTATAAACTTCGCAACTATAGCGCAGACACCCGCCCACACCACAGTTGCAAAATTTATTGGTAACTACTCAGGCTGCTAGCTCAATGTCGAGCTTGCCCTCATCCCCCAGCCCCTTCTCCCACTAGGAGAAGGGGAGCCGGATTGAAGTCCCTCTCCCTGGGGAGAGGGATTTAGGCTTCGACGTGAGCGCTCAGCCGAACGGTGAGGGTAGGC
>Ga0163147_10006192_pt1 | contig 14159 bp, 16 predicted proteins | sample OliLakLV19MP6G1_FD_148597 | JGI IMG/M metagenome (GOLD analysis project Ga0163147, IMG submission 148597) | Freshwater microbial mat bacterial communities from Lake Vanda, McMurdo Dry Valleys, Antarctica- Oligotrophic Lake LV.19.MP6.G1 | ecosystem: Environmental > Aquatic > Freshwater > Lake >...
AACTAAAACACTCGCATTGGAGTTTGCAATCAGCCGACGGTATTGTTCTTTTGAGAAACGATCAAAAGCGAACCCGGACTCTTCGAGTTGCAGTAGAGAAGGAAGGTCAGCGCGTTCGGCATGGCGGATAATATGGGACTGTGACATAACTCATTTCCAGTCGCCGACAAGATAGCGAACCAGACTCTCATAGATATTCGGCGCGTTTTGGTCCTCTTCTCCCAGATGAATAGTCGGGTTATCGTTTACCTCAATTACCACAAAATCATTGCCGACCTGCTTTAAGTCAACACCATACAATCCATTGCCAATTGCCTGTGTGGCTTGAACGGCCACATCGAGCAATTTCTGGTCGACCTTGTCGAGGTCAAATCCTTTGACTGGGCCATGAATCTGACGCCCGTCTTCGGTATACGTCAAAATCTTCCAGCGTTTTTTTGGAATTTTGTACTGGCAGACATAGATCGGTTTTCCGGCCAAAACGCCTACCCGCCAGTCGAATTCCGATGAAACAAACTGCTGGGCAACGACCCGATCGGCCCTTCGCAGAAAGCGTTTGCCTACTTTGGCAAACTCAGCAGGAGTGCTGACCCGTTCGACATACATCGAGAAACTGCTATTGGGCGCTTTGAGCACAAGCGGATTGGAGACGGCTTTGAGCAGTGATGACCCGATATCCGGATTGAGATCGGCTTCGGTCAAAAAGTGGGTCTCGGGCATAGGGACATTATGCATGCGAAGTCTTTTGTACATATTCACTTTGTCGCAACAGATAACAATCGAATCCGGATCATCGATAACGCGAAGGCCGTTTAGTTGCGCAAGCCGTGCGACAACATAGGATGAGTTCATCGGATCGGTCAGGGTACGAATGAAAATGGCCTGGTACTGCGGAATCTTGTAGATATCCGGACGGAAAAGAAAATCGACGCGGTGGTTCATTTTGAGCGCGACTTGAGCCAATCGCATGAGCGCGCCCATTTCCTCGGAGCGGCTGACAGTATAGCGTTCAATGAATATTCCTATATTCGCCATGAGACCAGCCTGTCGATAATTTCTTTTTCTCGCTTGTTAAGTTTGCCGTAGGTCAGGGGTTGGAGGGCGCTCAAAAGTATCGTGCCGTCCTTGAGGACAATGACCCGCACCAGCGCAAGCGGCAATCGAAACACCCGCCAAACAGCCCCGGCAAGGTGGCGGTAGCGCGGAGTCAGACATTCGCCGAGAATGCACCGAAAATAACCGACCCGCGCACCGGGCGGAAGTTCCTGGCAGGAGATAGCATAGGTATAGTTGCGGGACATCGACTTTGCCACCCGCGTTTGTTGTCCCTGTTTGGTGACGATACTCTGGCGGGTCATGAAGGGATTGAGCGAATCGACAATAACCGGCGGCTCAAAATAGCCGTTGGTGATATAGTAGTCCGGTATCGGCAGTCCGACCAATTTAATTTTTTCCAAAAAGAGCGGGACAATATAGCCATCGAGAGATTCTTTGCAGGTGGGGTGGACCCGTTTTTTGTCGTATTCCCAATCCTGCGAGGCATAGTAGCCCGGGCCGAGATAATAGTAATCTCCGCGAAGGTTGACATAACAGTCTTCGCGACTGAAATAGGCCATGTAATCGTGGGTTACGCCCCGGTCGGGCAGAAGTGGTTTTTTGAGACGGGCTAGCGCCACGGCAGAGATATCCCCCGTGATGCTGGATTGTTGCCATTGACAGGCGGGTGTGCAAGCAGACTACTCCGTCCGGAACTATCTTGTTGCCGGTCGGCGGCAATCTTCCGTCGCCTATCCACGTCTAAACTTTTGTGTCCGTCTTTTTGTGTCAACACCGTGGTGTGTAAAACCAGTTTTCTCATTAGTTGGTTCAACTAAACGAATTTACACCAAATGTCAAGGGGTAGGCGAGAAAAAGAGGTGGCGAAGCTGTAAGTACGGTTAGAATTTCTTCGCGCGGGACGCCGCGGAGGCGGGCGCATTTTCCGTGGTATCGGTTACCCTGCCCGACACTATAGGAAACTGAAACCCAAGTCTGTATTATACACGCCATGAAACCTATCCTCATCATCCAAAATGTCGATGTCGAAAAAGGAGGCGCAATCTCTGACTTTTTCACACGGGAATCAATTCCATACAAACAAATCCAATCCTACGCTGTCGAGAAACTGCCGCCAATAAACGAAATCCGCGCAGTCGTCACCCTCGGAGCGCCCTTTTCTGCTAACGACGCGCAAAAGCAGGAGTTCACCAAAGAGATCTATCGTTTCACTGCCGAAGCCATCAGGGCTGATATTCCGTATCTCGGCATATGTTACGGCTCGCAATTGCTGGCGAAAGTTTTGGGCGCGGCCGTAGTGCCGCACACCTCAAAAGAGATTGGAGCCTCGACGGTGCGTCTGACCGAAGCGGGCTTGTCTGATCCGCTCTTTGCAGGTTTTGATCCGGAGTTTCCGGTTTTTCAGTGGCACGGCGAGGCATTCAAACTTCCTTTCGGCTCGTCGCTTCTGTGCGAAGGCGCCGAGTGCAAAAACCAAGCTTTTCGAAAGCGAAACGCAGTGGGTATCCAGTTCCATCTCGATTCGAGATATGATGAAATACCAGATATGTGCCGGACATCGCCAAACGATTTAGCCGATGTCAATAAATCTCCCCAAAGCGTAATAGCGGAATTCGAAACAAACGCGGCAAGATACCAAAGTCTGAACGACAAACTGCTGAAGAATTTCTTGGGGTTGTGAAAGCATGCAGCGGGTCTCTTGGTCTTGTAGCGATTCCGCCGTGGTTCGCCGCAGGCGAACGGTTCAGTGATTCTGTATTCCTCATGAATATACCCCCACCCAGAGGAAGAGGGGAAAGAAAAGATCACACCGTCCCAACGAATGTCGGGAGTGTGGTACAGGAATACGGAGAATATGAGATTGCCACGCCCCTCTCAGAATCGGGGCTCGCAATGACGGGGTGGGTATGTCTGCTATATTTTCCTGTACCACACTCCGCCGTGGCGAGACGTACACCAGCAACTATAGTTCCCCTGTAGCGCGGGTCCGCTTCGGCCCCGCGGGTCTTCATTCCCCAAAATCGCCGGGGAATTCTAATCTTTCTCGCACTCCCCAATCCGAAGTATACTGTCCTTCCTCAAAATACCGTTGGAATGAGGACCATTCATACTCTCCCGGTGCGTCAACCAAACCCTCGGAAACGGGATTATAATGCACATAATCGATGTACCTGTTCAACTCACTTTCAGACCTGACAACTCTATCCCAGAACCGCGACTACCAAATTGATCGGTTTTTTCGATTGTTGACGGAATTATACGTAAGTGAGAACGATGATTTTATCCTTTGAAGAATAAGTGACAAGGAGACATTGTCTGTGTGTAGAATGAGGTGAAAGTGATTCGGCATGATTACCCATGCAATGAGGTCATACGAATAGCGATTTGTGATATTGTGAAATGTGTCCAGTAGCATTTTTTCATTGCCCTCAAGGACAGGTAATCTATTGAAAGTAACGGAAGTCACAAAGAATGTTCGCCCCACAATTTCATAGCGACGAAGACCAGGCATAATCAGTTACCGATAAAAGATTGAATGTCAGACTCGCGGGGCCGAAACGGACCCGCGCTACAAGACGAAGAAATTTGAGATTGCCACGCCCCTCTCAGAATCGGGGCCCGCAATGACGGGGTATGAGTGCCTACATTAATTCTTGTACCACACTCCGCCGCGGCGGAGTGTGTGATCTTTATATTGGTGCGTGACAGGGACGTCCCATACAAAGTCGTAAGGACAGACTGGTGCACGGGGCTTTCAAGTCCGCCGTGGCGGGACGTACACCAGCCACGGAATCTCACAAAGGAGAGCAAGACAATTTCACTGCGCGGCGCTGGTGTCCGGCGCCCACGATGCCGGTATCGTCGGCCAGGACAAACTATGCAGAACATCTGGTAAGGCGTCTGGATTGTTCGGATCACGAGAACAGCACCTAAAATACGTCCGCTGGTTCCCCAGAATATCCCAGACATTGTTCATGTCTATATAGAACAAGCCTGTGAAGAAATCATAGAGTTCAAAGGGAATACCGATTGTGAGGTCGTTAATGATTTCACTCCCACCAGGCGTGTAAATTATCTTCTCTTTCAGCCCCCCATTCTTAGCGGCGGCTAGCCGGAGATGAAGTTTGCGGGGGTTTTGGACAATAAACCCGGTCATCAGAAACCCTGTCGGGTCCTGCTCCCAGAGACTCACGAGAGGCTGTGAGCCAAACCATGTCCATGTCGTCGTGTCGGGCGGATCATTGTCATTATTGATGTACGACGCTCCACCGCTTACGCTCGCGGTTCCGTACGAGTCATCCATCGCCGGAAAGACGACAGAATAGTAACCCGGTGTCGTGTGCGGAAAATCTCGGAAAGAATGGACATCAGCCCGGAAATGAGCATCGATGACAATTTTCCCAAGGAGCGACCCAAAATCGTCTGCTTTATATGTAAAGAGGCCATGCCATTCGGTGAGATTGACAACGTTGCTTTTGCGCTTAGTGCTGGATGATGGTCCGGTGAGTCCATCGATCTCGACTGTCACCGGCCCAACCGAACCTACTCCGGTGTTGGGAATAAATGCGAAAATCATGCCCGGCTCCCAGGAGTAGATAGGCAGTTCGGTCCCGCCCACAATCACACGCCCTTTGGATCCGGGGTCACTACCGAAGAAACCGGTAATATAGAGGGTATCGAAGTGCTCAACGACGGCCATATACCTGATGCTTGGAGAGAGGATGCCGAAATCACCAGTGCCAGCAGTATATTGGAAGACAGTTTTCTTGCCAGGAGCCACAAGCGAATCAGTGGTTGGGTGCGCATGTAGATTTCTCGACTGGAGGTCTCCATAAATGGAGACCATATCAAATGGTCTCTGTGGGGGGGACTCTTTATAAGATTGGTAGAGATTTGCTCCCAACAGGCGATCAATCATAAACTGAGCTACAAGATTGCTGGCATCGGAAAAAACGCTATAAGACCAGCCGAAATACACTCCGGCATTCTTCGCAAGCATTGCTTGCTTCATCGGTTGGGCAAAAGGACCATCGCTTCCACACGCGTCAATATAGACCATTGAGTTTGCGGCGAAATTACCCCAGTAGTGGTCCACAAATTTTGAGGTAATTCCATAGTGGGCTTGAACAATCGTGTCCCCATTTGGCATGATATCGAAGGGCCCAACTTGAATCGCAAGTCGCTTGTGCTTGAGGTCAGTGATATAATTTGGGAGATTTGCCCTGGTGGAAATGGTACTTGTCCAGAGCGCATAAGCCATATCCGCTGAATCGAGACTAAAGTAGCCTGCGCCACCATGTGTGCTATAAAAGAAGACGCCATCACCGCCGACCGTCCTCAGGGCTTCAACAGTTTCGTCGGGTGTAGTTGCCACGTATCCACCGGCGTTTAACCAATTGGCGAGTGTCTGAGTTACTGGACTAAATAAATTATTCCCGAGCGTATTTAGCAATCGAGCTTGCAGAGAGGCGGGGAGCCCGCTGTTGACAATTGGCGGCCTGGGATGGCCGACTTCTCTCTTAATCGGGTAGGGATCATTATCCAGTGGCCGACTTCGGGACTCATATGGGACAATTATTTCGTCCTCTCGTGCTTCAGTCGGCAATCCACTTGAAGGGGGACGATTGTTCGTCACCAAGAGCAAAACACTGTCAACAAAGAGAGCCCAGACTGTGGAAGGACTATAGACTATACCAGCGCTATCAATCTCGGGCCTGCTATTCAGAAAATCTCGGATTTTTATGTATACATTGGGATCGCTGGTGAGCGAATCAAGCAGATGGGTAACGTCGTCGACCACCGCCATACGCGCTTCGGCGGACAGCATATTGCCGTCTTCGCAAGGGGCCGGTGACTCATACGTAATAAACATGTAATCGATCAAAACCGACAAATCGGAGATATCAATTACACCATCGGGGCTACCGTCGAGGTTACCTGCCGAATCGCAACAGGTCGGCGCGAGCGAAATAAACAGGTAATCGATCAGAGCCGACAGATCGCTGATATCTATTACCCCATCCGGACTGCAGTCAACATTACCTCGGACTGTACAGCAGCTTTGTGCATGTAGATCGTCAGCAGAGAAGCAGAGCAAAGCGATTACCAAAATTAAAAGAGCGAACGCACCAAATGGTTTGGGACCAGACGTTGGCCGACTGAAGCAAGTTTTTGTGCGTGAACTTTGATACATCCGACTCCTCCTCGAAAAATGAGTGTCCAAATACATATTGATGATCGAAACCACTTCTCTCAACGTTGACTAACAGTCTTAAGGAGCTTGTTGTTACAACAAAATATATAATAGGATTTCAAAAAATCAAGTCAAATTTGAATAATACTGTGCTGTCAGGCGCCCCCGCCTGACAGTCTTTTCTTCATCTTCCAGCGCGCCTGCACATTGTCACCCGCCCGTTCAAAATGACATACTCCGCTGACGGAGTAACCAGTGTTGATATTCGTGTGGGACGTCCCGGTTGCTCACCGGGGTCAAGAGAATATGAGATTGCCACGCCTGCCCGCCGTGGAGGGCCCCTCTCAGAATCGGGGCTCGCAATGACGGGGTGGGTATGTCTGCTATATTTTCTTGTACCACACTCCGCCGTGGCGGACGGTGTGATCTTTATATTGGTGCAGGCCAGGGACGTCCCGCACGAAGATGAAGATGGATTCTCCGCCCCGCCACAGCGGGCAGGCGTGGCGGACTGGAATGACATTGTTGGCGGACTGGAATGGTTTTGTTAGAGCATTTCGTTCTTCGTGGTGTCGGGCAGCCCAGCCTGACACTCCGATATTAGTAGGTCAGTGACCCTTGGGTCCTGACGTCTTATATTCGTTTAGTGTTACAGATGTCGAGAAGATGGATTCTCCGCCCCGCCACAGCGGGCAGGCGTGGCGGACTGGAATGACACTTAATAGGGCATCAAAAATCTGCATAGCCCCCCCCGCTAATTCAACTCCACCATCGTCTTCAATCTGTCCAGCTCCGTAGGACTCAGAAAACGCCATTCGCCCGGTTTGAGGTTTTTCAAATTAATTCCCGCAAATTCAACCCGTACCAGATGCTCAACCGGAAAACCAACCTTCTTGCACAACTGCTTCACCTCACGCTTGCGCCCTTCAGTCAAGACCAATCGCACACGCGAGAATCTTCCGGCAAACCCAAGCACATTCACTTTCGCATGGCCTATCGCGCCGTCATCAAGCTTGATACCGGCTTCGATTTGCGCCGCGGCTTCGCGCGAAAAAGTGCCGAGAACTTTTGCCTCGTATATTTTTGGAACTTCGTATTTGGGGTGAGCCAAACGATAGGTCAGATCGCCGTCGTTGGTCAGTAACAGAACGCCTTCAGTATCATAATCAAGCCGTCCGACGGGATAGACCCGCTGACGAAGCCGGCGTAAAAAATGAAGCACCGTGCGTCGTTTGAATGGATCGCGGAGGGTCGTCATAACCATGCGCGGTTTATGCAAAACAACGTAGATTTTTTCATCGACCGGACTAATGGCTGTGCCATCGACTTTGACGACATCAGTCGCTTCGTCTATGATCACGCCTACTTTGTCGATAGTTATATCATTGACGGTGACGCGCTTCTCGGCAATGAGAGCCTCTGCGCCTCGACGCGAGGTCACACCGCACAGAGAGAGATATTTATTGATTCTCATCAAGCGACCTCTCCAAAGAAATGTTTATGATTAGAATATACTATTGATGGGTCTTTTCGTCAAGCTCAAGGTCTGGCACGATTTCGTCCACTTGCTCGTCAGAAATCTCGTTACTTTCGGATTCAGCTGAAAAGTCGGCATTTTCGCCTGTTCGGTGAAGCGTAATCCTTCGGCCACCTGATTGTGGTGTCGATTGGCTTTCACCAGTCGGTAAGCTTTCAATATCAGCGTCTCTCTCAGCCGGATTATAGGTTCCATCGGCCACATTCAGCTTGCTGGCATAGGCATCAGCGAACGGTGTTTGCGGCAGACCGAGCTCGGTCTGCTCGCGGCGTTCATTCGATGCCAGTAGCTCTTCGATTTCCGACATCTTCGGAAGATCAGCGAGCGAATTCAATCCGAAGAATTTGAGGAACTCCTCGTTTGTCCCATACTGAAGCGGTTTACCAACCGTCGTCGCGCGTCCGGTAATGAGCACCATATTTTTCTCAAGCAGCGTATTGATGACGCCATCCGAGGAGACACCGCGAATTTGCTCGATTTCATTTTTAGTCACCGGCTGTTTGTAGGCGATAATAGCAATCGTTTCGAGAGCCGCGCGAGTCAGACGCATTTTGCGCCGACGCGCGAAAAGCTCCTCGACATAGCCAACATAATCCGGCAAGATGTAAAACTGATAGCCGCCCGCTATCTCGCGGATTCTAAACGATGAGCCAGTCTCGGTGTAACGGACATTCAACTCGGTGACTGCCTGCGCAATTCTGGACGGAGTAAGCGAGCCGGTCACATTGACTATGCGCGAAACAGATAGCGGTTCAGGCGAAGCCAAAATCATGGCTTCGACAGTCGACTGGATATAGGCATCATCTATCATACTTCATTAACCTGTTCGTCTATTGGTTCATAGGCAATAAGATCAATTTCTCGATGCGGCGCATCATAAAACTCTCCGCGGTACACCCGAAGGGCCGAGAATGGAAAGGCCTGCTGAAGATTGACTCTTCGCGTGCGGGCCAGTTCGAGCATGGCAATGAATGACACGACCGCCGTCATTTTCTTCGGATGATCTATATAAAGATCTTCAAACAAGGCCGACTCTTCGCCTTTAAGATACCGCATAATGAGCAACATACGCTCTTCAATTGATATTTCCTCCGGCACAACCTCATGAAATATCTCCGGCTTTTTGCCAGCCATGAGGTTTCGGTAAGCCGCCATAAGATCAAAAAGAGTTGTCGCGGGCGAAAGGTCGACCCGTCCTTCGATTTTTCCAAGCGGCGCTGGTGGGACATAATGCTGCTCTTCGAGCAGGGCTTTTTCGCGGAGAACTTCGGAGGCTTCTCTGTACTTTTTGTACTCCATGAGCGCCCAGATAAGCTCTTCGCGCGGGTCCCCTTCATCAAGTTCAGCCTCAAAACTGGGCAGAAGCAGGCGGGTCTTTATCCGAATGAGCGTGGCCGCCATCAGCACAAATTCGCCAGCGACCTCGAGGTTGAGCGTCTGCATCATCTCGATATATTTCAAATACTGGCGCGTAATCTTTGCGATAGGAATATCGGAAATATCGACTTCTTCTTTTTTTATGAGAAAGAGAAGCAGATCGAGCGGTCCGCTAAAGACACCAATGTCGACTTGGTAATTTTCGCGATATTCGTCCGGCGCATCGACCGATCGAAACTCGGCCTGTGATGACACTACCGAGCTTGGGGCCTTGCTCATGACAGTTGCTTTCTATAATCTGTTTTCATAGCGCTACGCACCTTGTCCATAACATTCTGGGCGCGGTTTCGTGCCCGTTCCGCTCCTGTATTTAATACATCCCAAACGTAATCTGGTTTTGAAGAAAGTTGTTTCCTTTTCTCTCTGATTGGCCTGAGAACGGAATTGAGATTGGCCGCAAGTTTCATTTTACAGTCGACACACCCAAGTTCTCCTGTCCGGCATGGAGGGGCAATAACCTCGGTTGCGTTTTCAGTATATATCTTATGCAAAAAATAAACCGGGCAAATATCGGGATTACCCGGATCACCACGCCGAACCTTTTGCGGATCGGTTATAAATGTCCGTATCCGTTTTTCGGTCTGTTCTTCGGTGTAATCAATCGGGATATGATTGTCGTATGATTTGGACATCTTCCTGTTGTCAGCCCCAAGTATCAGCGGGGTCTCAGCAAAGAGCGCCTGCGGTTCGACGAAGACTTTCTTATATGTGGAATTGAATCGTTTTGCTAAATCTGCGGCCAACCAAATATGCTTCTCCTGGTCTTTGCCGACGGGCACTTTATCGGCATTATATAGACATATATCTGCGGCTTGAAGCACCGGATATCCCAGAAATCCATACGAATCCAGCTTCTCTTTTTTCTCGATATATGTGGGTAGTCGGGTCAAAGTCGGGACACTTATGAGCATGGAAAATATCAAATGAAGCTCGGCGTGCTCTTTTACTTCAGACTGAATAAATATCGCGCACTTTTCCGGATCGAGCCCGGCGGCGAGGAAATCGATCCCCATTTGAAAAATGCGGTCTTTGAGGCCGACTGTGTCATTATAATCAGCAGTCAGGGCATGCCAGTCCACAACACAGATAAACATCCAGTATTGGTCTTGTAAACGAACCCAGTTTCTGAGCGCGCCTTCGAGATTGCCGATATGCAATGCCCCGGTTGGCTGCATTCCGGAGAGGACTGTTTCCTTCTTTTTTTTTATATCATTCATATATAGGGCACTGGATTATACATGTGCCGATGGTAGAGGGAAGAAGGCGTTAAATCAATTAAAAATAGCGGGCACGTTTTCTGTCGTTTTGCTGGTGATGCCCAGCCACGTCGCCATATTATCTTGTACCACACTCCCGACATTCGTCGGGACGGTGTGATCTTCAAGTTGGTGCAGGCCAGAGACGGCCTGCACGAAAATTCAAAGAGAATTACACTGTGAAATGTCTTCCTTGATTCAGCCGTAGCCAAGACTTAACGCAACCGGAAAAGCTTGGTTCTGCACCTTGCCCCACCGCTCAATTCCCTTTCTCCCTGTCTCTGCTCCCCAAATCAATCAAAAATAATTGAAACTCTCAGCCATAAGATCGGTTAAAGGGGCCAAATAACAGATGTTCGACAAAGATTGACAAACTGCTTTGTTTGCCGTATCCTCTCCATCGCGCATTAGTAACCACCCTCATTTGTATTGAGGAAACCGGACTCGTACCTCACGCATGTCATTCAGCAAGCTTATGACCCTGCAGGAATCGGGTCATAAACGAAATTGAAGGAATTGTGAATGACACAAACGCACCATCCCACCCAAAACGCCAGTAACTTCTATGGTCTTGGGATCGCCCCAAAACTGCTCGAAGCGTTGGACAAAATGAAGTTTACCGAGCCAACCCCTATCCAGCAAAAGGCAATTCCGGTCGCTATCGAAGGTCTGGATGTCATTGGTATTGCCCAGACCGGCACCGGCAAAACGCTCGCTTTTGCCATACCCATGATCCAGCGCATTGCCCGAGTCCAGGGACGCGGACTTGTGATTTTACCCACACGCGAACTTGCGCTCCAAGTCGAAGAAGTATTTCAGCGAGTCGGACGGACATTCGGCCTGAAAACGGCCATTCTCATCGGCGGGGCAGCCCCAGTTGATGGCTCTCCGCAAAAACCCCCATGTCGTCATTGGCACACCCGGAAGAATAATCGACCACCTCACCCAGAAAAGCCTTCACCTGAATGATGTCAATGTGCTGGTTTTGGACGAAGCCGACCGTATGCTCGATATGGGTTTTGCTCCGCAGATTAAGCGGATTCTTGTGGCTGTTCCACGCGACAGACAGACGATGCTGTTCTCGGCAACCATGCCCGATCAGATTGTCAAAATCGCCGCAACCCATATGAAACTGCCAGTCCGCGTCGAAATTGCCCGCGCAGGAACCGCCGCTGAAAATGTGGAACAAGAGATTTTCATGCTCCGCAAGGATGAAAAGCATATCCAGCTCCAGAAAACACTCGAGGAGTACCGCGGAGCGATCCTTGTCTTTTGCCGGACGAAATTCGGCGCCCAGAGAATTACCCGCGCTGTACGCGGAATGGATCACAGTGCCGCCGAAATCCACTCCGACCGTTCCCTTGCCCAGCGGAGAGAGGCCCTGGAAGGCTTCAAAAAGGGGAAATACCGCATCCTGATTGCCACCGACATCGCCTCGCGTGGTATCGATGTCAAAGGGATTGAGTTGGTTATAAACTATGATATCCCCGATAACCCCGAGGATTACGTCCACCGAATCGGACGCACAGGCCGCGCCGGACTTGCAGGAAGAGCCATCTCATTTGTCACACCCGACCAGCGGAGTAAAGTCAAAGATATCGAAAAACTCGTCCGAACTGTCCTCTTGGGAGGCAAAGACGCGGAAAAAATCCAGCCCGAGCGTCCACACCAGCCCTTTGGGCGAGCCCGAAGACAACAGCCGGCCCGCATGAGACGCCGTTAGTTCACACATTACAGCACAGCTAATTTTTGCATTATTACAAATCTGTCAATATGGCCTATTGACAGATTTGACTTTTTGCGTACCTTGTGAGTGCCTCGTATAGTGGTGGATACGGATTTCCGATGCGTGTGCGATGTTTTGACTGAACTGTATAGGGCTTAAAAGCTGGTCTGTCCAGCATGGTAGGGACGATGAAACGAGTACTTTTAGGCGCAATTCTCATTCTGGCGTTGATGATCCCTTCGGCATCGTTTGCCTTTGGATTTTTCAACATTGCCAGCGCTTCACTAACCAAGATTGATTCTGACAGCTATCGTTTAAGAGTCGAACTGAATTACAGCTTGTCTTCCGAAGAAACAGAGCGTTTCCTTAATTATTCCTACCTCGGTAAATTTTCGTTGTCTACCCCAGGAAAATCCTACAATTATTATGCGACCCGAGGATTCAATGACGAACTCCAGGATTTTGGCGATTATGGAGCGCCGGCGTGGGATGCCAACAATGGCGACGACCCGACCACTCTCGGGAGATATTTCGGCTTTGATTTCGACCTTAACGGTTCAAAATTCGACAAGTTTACTTTTGATTATTCCGGTCTTGTAAATCAGCATGAACTCATCATCAATAAGAACGGTACCCACGGTATTGGAGTTGGTAGCCAGTACCTTTACACAGGCTCTTTCTCAATTAACAATCCCGGCGGCGGTGAAACCGCTGTCCCAGAGCCGGCTTCGATGCTTCTTTTTGGTCTTGGTCTCGCCGGAGTCGGCCTGATCAGACGAAATCGCAAGTAAGCAAGCGAACATAAAACTGTCAAAAACCCCTCCCACCAGAGGGGGTTTTTGTTTGGATTATCCATTGTCACGGATGGCAATTGCGGCAGGGGGACAATCCTTTAGACAGCCCTTCTTCGCGGGTCGCAAAGCGAATTTGATTCTCAATTTTTTGGTCAGAAATCGAATTACAGCCCGGGCGGTGCAACCGGAATGAATTTTTACCTGCCACATAATATCCTTCCGGCTCATATTGCAAATTCCACAGCCCAACCCTCCGGGCGATAGCATTTCGCTGACTGGCCAAAATCTGCTTTATTTCCTCATCTTTGAGATCGCTGTCTTTGAAGAGATAAATATAGGCCAGCCCAGAATCAACAAGCGCTTTGTTAACCAAAAGCGTGTCGTCAACATAGAGATAGCCCAACAGACGCCCGTATTTGTCCCGACGGGTTCCGCCATACTCAAGTCGTCCGGGTTCACCCTTCGCAAGCTTGGAAAACATGCTCCGTGCCTCATTATAGAGCGGTTCATCCTTTTCAGGGGTGTCTATGCCGAGCAGCCTGAGCCTGTCACCTCCGGCAAGGTCGCCGGTATCTCCGTCGAAAACCGCTGTAACCGTGAACCTGTCCGTCTCTTTACGCTCTGGGCCGACCTGCTCGACAAAACGCACAAGTAAGAGCCCCGCCGCCACGGTACCGACAAGCGCCACGCTTTTCAGAGCGTTTCTTGATCGCCTACGCTTTGCCATTGACGTCTGCCTTTGCGAATAATGTGGCCATGTTCAAACATAGTTTTACACAACCCTTACCGCTATCGCTAATTGCTGTTTTGGGGTTGGGGTCCTTGGGAGCATGGAGCAGGGCTGTTCGTGCTCCTGTCATGCTCCCTACTTGCCTTCGTATGCTCCATGGGGTGCCCTACTGGCCACAAACATGAATACTGGATTCTCCGCCGTGGGCCGACCGGAATGACCTTTTGGGGTGATGCCTATAGTATCAGGGAGCCCGATTTCCATGGGATTCCCTTATTAATGTCGTACCGGCGTAGGCCGGTACCCAGCATAAATCTTCATGCAATCACACCGTCCACCGATGGCGGAGAATCCATCTTCTCGACATCAGTAACGCTAAACGAATATAAGACGTCAGGACCCAAGGGTCACTGACCTACTAATATCGGA
>Ga0163147_10006193_pt1 | contig 14157 bp, 18 predicted proteins | sample OliLakLV19MP6G1_FD_148597 | JGI IMG/M metagenome (GOLD analysis project Ga0163147, IMG submission 148597) | Freshwater microbial mat bacterial communities from Lake Vanda, McMurdo Dry Valleys, Antarctica- Oligotrophic Lake LV.19.MP6.G1 | ecosystem: Environmental > Aquatic > Freshwater > Lake >...
CCCGAAAAATGCACTTACAGCACTCATCTCACACCGTCCTTTCTATGGCGCGTCTAAGACCGCCAACGGCAACAACTGAAAACAAAGTTCATGCGTACTCTTGAACGCCGAAGCATCCCCTTGTCGCGTCCATAGCACCGGCAGGAACCCCACGCCGCCAATCGTTACCGTGTCCTTGCACCCAACGAACTCCGCAACTTGAAAGTTTGTCGAAGCAAGCGCACTTGCAAAATCCTTCACCAATCGCTGTGATTGCCATTTCTGCCGCTGCGTGAGCGTTCCCCCCGCCGCAAGCCGCCGAGTCATTACCCCGACCTGTGTATTAAATGTGCTGTTGGACTGATACCCGTGATACCAAAAACAACGCGGCGTTCCCTCCGTTCCCAAGAGTGCCGCGCCGCTCATCCTTGAGTTGCTTGCGCCCTGCAAAGAAGAAAACGTATTGCCGGGCGCGTCAATAGCAATCCCATGCGGCGTCAATCGAAAATGGTTGTCTTGCCCTGTCCATTTCCCTGTATCGGTGTCGAGTTCCGCGTAGAGAACTCCTGACCGGCGACTGCCCGACTGCGTTTGTGTTCCCGCACGGTAAATCAGACCAATGCGGTTCGTGCCTTGAATGTGTGCCACGTCCCATGACGGAATCGAATAGCTTCCAAATCCCGAACCCATCAGATTCGCTGTCAACCAGCCCAACCCCGTCGACACCGGAAACAGAAAACCCGAATTCGTGTTGTCGGAATTGATGATCTGATAAAGAGGAGGGGGAGCCGCCGTTACACCCGCGCTCCATATCACCCCGCCGTCCGCCGACGAACTCCACGCGATGTTATAACCCGCCCCGCGTGCGAAAAACTCCATGAAGGCATATACTTTGCCGTTGCACTCTACCAACCGCTTTTGATCGCCCTGTGCGCTGAGTGCCGAAATCGTTGCACCGTCCCAATAGCGACGAAAATCAGCGGTTTGCCCCCATACTGTTTCTCCCGCCTGAGTTGCGACATACGTTGCCCCGACGTTAGTTCCATCTCCTGACATGAGCAGCACAATGTTCCCGCCAGCCGGAATCATCTGCCCTTTTGTAGACTGCGAGATATTTACTGTTTTGGTAATGGAAACCGACTGATTGTATGCCCAAGTGCCTAATGTGCCGTCATATTTCCAAATCTGAATCAGCGACACAGAGCCCGTGTCCATCGTGAGAATAAGGAGGCTTTGGGTTAATGGGTTGATGCAATAGATCGGCGGCATACTATTTGATGCTTGCACCACCCCCGCAAAAATTGTTGCGTCATCGCTCGTTTCGTCTAAATTCGTCCATGTCGTAAACGGAGACCGCGCCTTCTTAAAACAATAGTTCATCGTATTGTTGACATCGTTTAAGTTCTCCTGCCAACCAACAATCAACTGACCATCGGGCGCGAGTTGAAGGTTCTTATTGCCGCCCGTCATCCAATCCTGCGACGTGTAGGGACTCGCTACATCCGGCGTTTTTTGCCCAATTACCCATTCCCCTGCCGCCGTGCCAAACCCGATATTGACGGTGTTCGTGAGCGTATTGTTGACGACATTGTTAAAATAGTTCGTGATAATATCGAAGTTATCTTGCAGACGTGAACGCATATCGTCGAGTTGCGGATCGCCACTCGAACCACGCGGGAACATTTCCGGCGCACGCATACTCTTGAGCGAAACCGTGCTGATTTCCGTTGTTTTCGCGTCTGACGCCATTCCTGCCCCTCAGTCCAGCACCGTAAACTGCAAACTGAACTCACGGATTTCTACCTTCGTACCGGTGAGTTCCAACCGTGCCGAAAGTGCATTCCCACACACGGACGGCACACACCCTTGAAAAACCAATCTCTCTTCATTCGACAAAACCGGTGTCACTATCGGATATTGCTGTATCGGTTTCCTGTCGGCGTAGAAGGTGATTGTTCCGGTCACATTCTCGCCTCGTCCGTACACAATCGCCCGCACCGCCCGTTTCCGTCGCGTGCGTATCTTGTCGCCGCCCGTGAGAGCGCGAGTGTGATACACCATGCCCGTTACCAATCCGTCCGTCTCCGTTTTGAGAAGTCGTACCTTCCCATCCGCAAAAGCAACGAAAAGGAACGGAGCGCGTCCGGCATTGACAACCGCCATCATCGCGGTAATGTTCGCCGTTGTCTGCGTGTTCAGGTACGTATACCAACCGCCCGAAAGAAAGTCGAAAGCGTACAGCGTCCTGCCAATCGAAAGATAATACACCTGCTCCAAGAACGCGGCGCGAGAATTGGCAAGAAGCGTTCGCCCCGCCGCCGTCTTTCGCGCATCGGCAAACACGTTTTCAATCTCGCCGGATACATTGGTGAGAGCGAACGCGCCCTGCCAATCGCACTGATAGATATTGTCCTCAAGCAAAAAGCGGAACTCGTTGTCACAGCGTACCATACTGTCAGGGCTTGCCGTTCCCCTCACTTGCACCGGACGGAAAATAAACTCGTCTGCACTGTCGCCCCATAAGAAGCCGATGGTTCCGCGCTTGCTTATCGCCAACAAACTGCCAAACCCGATAATCGCCGTTATCGGGTCGGCTTGGTCGCTTGTGATCTGCAACTTTAATCCGTCTGTCACACTGCCAGTATTCGCCACTGCCCACTGTGTCGCACTCCCTAAGTTTGATATTTGCAACTCCGCAGGAGACGCCGTACTGTTCATAAACACGTAATTTTTAAGTGTCGCCACATACGAAGCGGGTTTCGGCGGATCGTTCTGCCCGATATTCGGTATCCGCGTTCCCGTATTCACTGTCGTATCCGCCACATTATCGCGCCAAATCGTCACGCCCGCCGATTTGTATAGGGTCGCAATCCGGTAGTAGATGGTTCCCCCGCTTGTATTCGCATAAATGTAGGTTCCAAACACCTGCGGGTCACTGCCAAAAGACGCCGTGATTTGTCCGGCTTTGTAGGTTGCCGTTGTGTAATTGATGGTTGCGGCGTTGCTTGGGGAACTCTCACGGAACCGGCTGTCGAAATGCGTCTGCTTGTAGGAAATCGTTCCGGTCTTGAGTGCTGTGCCGCTTACAGGCGGCGCGGTAATCACGGACGGCGCATCAGGAACACTTATCCCTAATTGAAAGATTGCCGTTCCGTCGAACCGCTGCGGTTGTCGCCCCGCCTGTACTAAAATGAGTTCGCCCTCGAACATCACGCCGCGTACCGGCACACCTGAGAGGAATACGCCGCCATTAGGGGCAATGGCATACGTCACACTCGGCACATCGGCATAAACGTCCGCGATTGTGCCGATATAAAGAATGCCGCCACTGATAAGAAGCAGTCGGTCTGCTGTTGGGTCAACACTCCGATACCAAAATAGCCCATCGGCTTGCGCCGCGAAATCTGACCCTACGGAATCCCACGCGCCGGAACTCCGCAGAATGCCCTGCCGGTTCGGGATGAGGTTCTGCAACGCCGCGCACCGTCCGTCAGGCAGGGAGACGACATCGGCGGCAGAGTTCATTCCAGACGGCGCAGGCGCAGTATCGAAAGGAAGGTTCGGCATAGGTTAATACCATTGAATTTCTATAGTCGTTGTGGCGGAACACAGCAGCCCAAACGTCGCGGAAACTTCCAAACTTCCCGCACTCGGATTGGTTTTGTGCAGTTGAACGCCGGTATCGCCTGTGACGCCCTTAAGCGTAATCGTTCCTAAGTTGCCAGCGGGCGGCTTCATAACATAGCCGACTGCCCCTGCGGGTACGACGACTGCCGCGAAGGTTGCCGCAACAAATGTCTGAACCGTGATGTTCGAGACGCTTGTTGCGTTCGTGATGACCGCAGGAGCAATCGCGCTACTGCCTGTCTCCATCCCTGTTCTTGTTCCTGTAATGGTGATTGTTGATAAAACGGGCATTGTCTGCTACCTTCCTCGATAAACGCGGCGGCGGCGGGCAGGAAAAGTCGCTTGGAGTTCCCTGTTCACCTGCCGCTTGAATTTGATAATGTCGGCGATACCGTCAAACGTCTTCGACTGAAAAGCGCGGACATACCCTGCCATCTCCGAATCGTTTTGCTGTGTGTCCGCTATCAACCACGTCGCGCAGTCTAAAACGATGCTGTGATAATCTTGCGGCAACTGCTCGATCACATCGTTGTCGGTCTCGAACCCGATAACGCCCGTTCCAGCGATAATAGAGAGACTTCCTGCCGATTGCGGTGAAGCCAGCAAATACAACTTGTACCCATCGATCCAGAACTGCGAGGGCGTTCCTACGCTGTCATTCTCCCAATCTCCGTAGTTTTTGCTGTATTCGTCACGGCTCACAGGGCGAAGGCGTTGATAGGTGCTGCCGTCAAACCAACTCACGCGCCGAATCTCGTTGACACTCACACTAAGCCGGGCGAGGTTCACGACAAACGCGCCGTTTGCCGTTTGCGCCGCAATGGAAACCGTCACCGGATTAGATTCGGTGAACCCCGTTTTGCGAACAATGAAAGAAATCGCTTCGTCGAGTTTCAAGTTGATCAAAGCGTTCGAGGGGAGCGGGTCAACGCTTGACGGCTCACCATCGGGCGCAGACGGGATTCTGTCCTTTGCGATCTCCTTGTTCAGATTCCTGCGAATCGCGTCTCGCATCCTTGCGCGTGTGAGTGCTTGTGACATCGCTTCTCCCTCGCCCCTTCTAAGCGTTAGACCAGAATATCTAACTGCGTTTCAAGAGAGAGAACGCCGTTCACATTGTTCTGCACGTCAACGTCCGTTGCAAGCGTCGGGTCAGTCAACAACGCGGCAATAAGCGGCGTCATTCGGTTAGTTGCCACCGTTGTTTCTCTGAGGGCGTTACTTGCCCAAACAAACCGCTTTGCCCGTAGTGGCACGTTTACGGATTCGGTTCGCAGTGCTTGCGCCGCTTTTTGTACGGCAACATAAGTCTTTTTCCAAAAGTCGCCTGACGGCTGTTGCGCGTCGTAGATTTGTGCGTAAGTTGCCATATCCTAAACTCTCCTTAAATCGTAATCTCGCTATAAAGCCGCCCGCTCCCCGCGTTGAACAAATGCGTAATCTCTGCCGCAGTCGGCACAAACCGCCCGATCCCAACCCGCGTGATGCGCCCACCCATGAAGTTGTTATTTCCCGCAAAACGCCTTGAGCCGATATTAAATTCCGTACTGCTTGGCACAAGATTCCCCGCGATCACACTGGAAACTACCGGCGTTCCATCGTTGACAGTAGTAGACATTCGCCCTGTGCTGGCATCGAACCACGCGACGACGTGATACCATGTCTCTTTAGTGGGAACTGTTCCTGCGTATTGCTGCTGCCGGATAGTGCCGCCGATGTTAAACTCAACAGTAAACCGATTTACTGATTGGAGATGATACAGATAGTATTCGCGCCCCCCGCTTATATCTTTGCCAACAATCGCCTTATTTGCAGTCAGCAGATCGTCGAGATACACCCATGCCGAAATGCAGAAACTTTGCCCCGCAACCACTTCCACCGCGCCGACACTCGCCCTTGAAAGATACTGGCTGCTCGCCACCACATAATTCGAGTAACCCGCAGGAGTGCCGCCCGCAACGAATGTCACCACTCCGTTATTGGTGAGGTCATTTCCAGCAACCGATTCTGTCGTCGTGCTGCTATCCGTCAGATCGGCATAGAAGGAAAACCTGCTTTTGAGCGTTGGATTCGCGGCAAACCCGCCTTGTGCATCGCCGAATAGTAAGTGTCTGTGTCTCATAGTCTTAAACAGGGCGCGTAATCACGGAAATAATCTTTGCTCCACTTTCAACGGAACCGGAAACAACGCGCAACCGCGCAACACCCGCAAAGATCGCCGGAGGAAGATAAATATAACGGCTCGATCCGATTGTTATTGAGACCGCCGCACCTGTGCTGTCGTGAAGTGGAACAAAGGTCGTCCCGATAAAACAGACCGTAAAGGTCATTGCTGTACCCGTCATGGACGCGGGCGTTAGAATGCCGACAACCTGCTCCCCTAAACGCGCAAGGTCGAGATCGTCCGAAGTTTGCGCCCCGTTCGCAATCGTCAAATCGTTGCGCGTGATGTAAAACGTATCACTCATCTACTCGCTCCTTCCGCCTGTTCGCCGACGCCACGCCCGCCAATCGATCCGCTCGTCATCCGTCCCGAAATCGGGGTTTACAAGGCTGCCCTCGTCGTCCGTTACGCACAAGCCGGAATAGGTCGGAAATCCGCTGTTGGGGTCAATCACACGTTCCCCCAACTCCTTGCACATCAGCGGATTTCTGCGATACCGTGCCGGAAGCCGTTCCGTCATGGCATTAGTCCTCTTGTTCGGCTTTCTTCGCTTGCCAGAAGTCGGATTCGAGTTGCACCGCAACCGTTCCCGATTCGCACGGGATTTCGCCTACAATTTTTCCACTCGCAAGCAAGTAGAGGCTCATCGCCCGCTCCACAAACCGCACGTCGTCAAGTTCAGACAGCGGTTTATCGTGGAACATCTTTATCGCCTTGCGCGGCTTCTCGTTTTTCTCTGTATTGCTCATGCTGAGTCTCTCCCTTATGTCGAAGTTCCCGCGCCCACTACCAATGCGCCGCTTTGGTTGACCGTATCCGCGCAATAGTTTTGGAACAGTGTTGTTGACATATTCGCCGAAACCGTAATTGGCGAAATCGCGGAATTGACGCGCAACTGATTGTAACCAACGAAACCCGTTACGCCCGCAATCAGCGAGGAGATCGCGATTGTCGAAGAGGCAATCAAGTTTTCGATGTAGTTTCCGATAATCTCCACATTTCTTGAAAGTGTTGTCACGAAATGGATCGCGCCGACTGTGGTTGCCGTTGTCGAACCGAAGATTTTGTTGTTATTGAGTTTGCAAAAGTCTGCGCCGTTCAATGACAACAAAGTGATCGCTTGTCCTGCGGTTCCGGCAACGTCCAAGTTCAAGCAGAAGTTTCCGATGAAATCGAAATAGTCTGCCGCCGCCGTGACCGCAATCGCGCCGAGTGTCGATCCGCAGCCAATGGTTGTCGACGCGCCCCAGTTGATGAAACAATCCACGATGCGGCAGTTCGCCGCCGAGACCGTAATCGGCGTGGCAACAACCGTTGCCGCCGTCACCGCAAAGTTTAGGATAAGGTTCGAGAGTTCCACACCCGACGTGTCCAGCAGCCACGTAGATGTTGCCGCCGTCCAGTTAAATGCAGGGCGATTTGTGCCACTGCCAAGCCCTATCACCGAAAACCCAGACGCCGATCCGGTGGCAGACGCCGCGTCTGCCACCGCCACGCTCTCCACGTGTCCGGGCAGCACGTAGATAATATCGCCGACATTCTTTCGGTTTTGGAGTTGCGCCATCGCACCATTTGCCCCGAAAAGCGTGGCAAGCGGTTCGTCAGGACTTGACCCGTTTCCCGGAACCATGCTTTCCTTTAGCGAGGTTGCCGCCGCAAGATTCCCGACATACAAGATGCGCCCGCCTGGGGTTGGAACGCGGGCATTGGAACTGCCAAGCGGCAAACCGACCTGCACCCCGCCAACAAAGAGGGGGCTGTTCATTCTGCTCATTGTTTCTGTCCCTCTTTCTATGCGCCCGGTGAAGCGTCTGTCCCATGATAGGAGGATTCGCCCAAGTCGAACCGAATATCACCCATGACAAGATGCGTTTTCGTCCGCGCATCGAAATCATGGTGTGCGCGGAACTTGTTCCGCCAAATGAAGTGCAAAAAGTGCATTTGCCCAATCATGCCCCAAGCGTCCGAATCTACGCCCGCTTCCTGCAAATAAGGCAACTCACACAACTTAATGCCGCCGTATTTTCGGTTGATAACGCTGTCGTTTCGATCTGTCGTAAACGCTTCTGCCGACTGCTTCATAATCTTCTGCGCGACAAAATCAAGCGACGGGTTGTACCACATGACACGCGGCTTGTTGTGCATCGGTCTGCCGTTTGGAGACCGTTGCAATCGCAATCGTGTAATCATCTGTTCCACTGTGGAAACGGACATATCAACGCCCGTTGTCGGGCGATTCGCGTCTGTAACAGTGGAATTGTTGAGGCTGCGCGGATGAGTCAATGAGAACAGGCTCACGCCGTCCGGCTGTCCTGCGGTCACGGTGAATCCGTTGATAAGAAACGTCGCGGCTTGGAGTTCCACGTGATCCTTGAAAGATTCTGCCAACCCGCCCGCAATCATCGCCGAACCCTGTGTCAGCATTCCGGTAGGGTCATCTTCAATATCCTCCAGCGGGATACTGTCACCCATGCCAACCGACTGCATGGAATACTGCTTGTTGTAGGACTGATGTACGTCGCCTTCAACAATCACCTCACCGGGAAAACGCGGAGTTGGAAGTCCGTACCCTTGCCATCCTTGATGCGTCACGAACCGGCGCGTGGTATTGTCCACATGGAACAAATCGGGAATAGTACTCTTCCACGTCTCAAACGATTTCAGTATATGTTTGTCAATAGACGCATCATATAAAGCGGTGTAATCTCTACTTGCCATTGCGTTGTATCCTTTCGCGCCGCTTTATTGCGCGGTGTATGCGGTTGCTGTGTCAATCTGGCAATAACTGCCGGAAGGAGTCAGTCCTGTATTGAGAATCTTCACGAACACCGTTTTCATCGTGATGTCGCTTTCGTCTACGTCCACGATATTTAGCATCAACTGTTCGCCTGTATCGGTGATGTTCACGGTGTAAACACTTACCCCCACCGTAGTAGTAATCGTAATGCCGCCAAGCCCGCCCTTGAGAGCGAGAAACGCCGCAACCGAAGCCGGTACTACTGCGAGTTGCGCCTTAAAAACGGTGTCGGAAGTTGCGATAATGAAGGTTTCTTGGGCGTGTCCGTTGATGTCGAGGGCGTTCATAGACGCCATCCCCTGCGTGCGGAGGATAGCCCCCCCAAACGAGGTTGTTGCCGCGACACTGCCGCTTGAGGAGGTCGAAACGTCGCTTGCGCCGAGAACGCCGAGAATACCGGCGCGAACTCCCCCTGCTTCATAGTTCGCCGTTTTGTCGGCAGCGAGAAGAGGACGGACGACTTTTGCGGCGGCTGTCGTGAGTGCGGCAAGAGTGCTGTAAGCCACAAGGTCGCCATTTTTGAGCGCGGCGGCAGGAGGGGTTCCTGTTCCGTTCATTGATTTCGCGAGGGGGAAGGTTCTCCGCAGTGGCGGTGCGCCCCCTTCACGATAGGCGAAAATAAATCCGGGCATTTCCGGTTCTCCGAAACAGTCAGGCTGTTTCGGGGTCGGGGGTCATGCCCCTCAGCGCGTGCATCTCTTGCTGAATGCGTTTGGCATTCTTCTTTTTAATCGCCTGTAAGTCAACAATGGTTTTGCCGTCACGATGGGCGATCTCTACCTGCTCAGAGAGAGGTTCGTACTTAAACAGAAGGCGGTTTGTCCGCTTGTCTCTTGCCTCTATCCACATGGCAACGTCTCCTATTTCGCCCGCCCTGCGTTGCGTTGCTGTATCTGCCCCAACGCGGATTTCGGCGTAACCTTCGGGGCAAAGTCCGCCCCGACTGAAAAGGACGTTTTCCACTGTTCGGCGTTGTCGTCGCGGTGTAACCCCTGCTGACGGGCAATGTCGCCCAACCGTTCAATATCGCCCTTCGTGCGTTTGAGATGGGCTAACCCCTCCTCTAACCCCATTCCCGCCGTTTCACTGTTCGACCCCACGCCCAATGACGCAAGCCGCTCTGCGTTGATTTCGCGCCGTCGCATGACGTTGTAATCGTCTTGCTGAAAAAGTTCTTCCCGCAGGACTTGGTTCCCGCGTCCGTCTGACTTAAATTTCGCCAAGTGCGCGGAGGCGGCTTCTTTGCGCCGATTGTCCAACTCTTGCCGCGCCGCTTTCGGAATGATGATCGCCTGTACGTCCATGTGATCGCACGGGTCTACCCCTGTTACGGCGTGCTTTGCAACACGCGCTTCCCCGTACTTTCGGCGCAACTGCTCAAACCGACGCGGCATTACCGCGTTCCGCGCCCCGTAAACAACTTCTTCGTGATCCCCGATTCCGTAATCTTTTTTGTCTTGCGCGGAGAACGAATACTCGTCAACGTGAGAACTGTTGTCCGTCACCGTCGAACCGTAAGCGCGGACATTGGCTTCCGTTCCGCCGTCCATGCCCTTATCTACAGCAATGCCCGTTTCCGTGCGCGGGACAGTTACATTTCCGTTTGCCATCTTCTAAATCCGTCCTTTCCAGTCGTCTACTTCACGGGGCGAAAGTCCCAAACTCTTGAGAAACCCCGCAGAATGACTTTCGCCGCGCCGCGAAGCGGTTCCCGCAGACGGGCGGGAACCTTGCCCTGCCGGAGTGCGCTGTTCGGGGCGCAACGCAGGACGCGGCTTCGTTTGTGCCACTTGGCGCGGGGCTGTTGCGTTCATAGCGCGAAATTCCTCAAACACCGTGCGGTTATTGCGCTTCGCACGCATATACACCGCCGCAAGTGCCGCCTTGTCGATTGCGTCTGGATCGCCGCGCTCTGTGGCGTTCATAGACGCCACCACGTCGGACATCTCTTCGCCGTACTGAGAGGAAAACCACTGCTCTTGCTGACTGACATTCGCCACACGCCCCGAAGCCATTGCAAAGGTTTGCAGGGCATAATTCACCCGCTCGTTCATGTGGGCGTCTATCGCCGCCAGCATATCCGGGTCAAGATTCTCTTGCAAATAAGCGAGAGACGGGCTATTGTCAGAATACTGCGGAACGAACGGCTGTCGCGCTCCCTGTTGCGGCGCGGCGGGTTCCTCTTCGCCTTCGTATTCGTCGCCTTCGTACTCATCTTCGTACTCATCGCCCGCCGCGTCAAGAATCGTCTCCTGCTCTGCGCCGGTTTCCGTACCAAAATCTTCGCCATCCGTTTGTGTTTCGTCTTCGTTCACGTTCTGCCTCTTTCTCTGATTGCATCAACTCAATCTCGGCATCAATCTGCTTTGCCTTTATTGCCGTTGCCTTCGCGGTCAACAGGGATTTATAGGCTCTGATTTCGCCCTGTGCTTCGCGCACCTCTTCTAAAGATTTCGCCTTCTCCAACCGCTCCGACGCCGCGTGAATGCCGTCATTGATGACTTGCACCCAACCGTCAGGCAAATCCGGCAGGGACGCCTTCCGCACCGTTTCCTGCGGGTTGTCCATTCATTCCCCCTCCTGCCATCATCTGCCCCATTGGATTGTTCGCCATGCCCGCCGCCATCGGGTTCATCGGCATACCCTGCTGCGGAACCTGCGGCTTCTTCCCGATAATGCGCTCCGGTTCCCGCACGTCGGCAATCGTCAAGGCATCCGAAATCGCGTTGTAGACCAACTCCAAATCTTCCGGCAACATCGAAGGCATTCCCGTTTGCGGGTTCACTTGACTTGCCGCCATTTTCGCTTGCAAATACTGCGTCTGCAAGCCAATAATTGTCGCGCTTTTCTGCTCACGCGCCTCCGGTGAACTGTCCGTGCTGGTTTGCGGCACGCTGTATCGAAACGTCTTCTTCAACAGGTCGGGCGAGTTCATCTTCTCCGCGCCGTCCTGATACGTTGTCACGGTTCCACTGCTAAAATGCAACTCCATCGCCACACGCCACGCCGCGATTTCGGGAACCATGCTGTAAGCGTTCCACTGGTACAAATCGAACTTCGTGTCTGCCGCCTGTTGCATATTGGCGATTTCCCCGTTCTTTCGCACCTTCCCCTGCAACTCCCCCAACCCCTGCTGTGAAGCGAGTTTGTTTCCCTGCTGCTCCAAATAGCCGAGTATTTCTGTATTCATGAGGGCGTTCTGCCCCATCGGGATCGGTTCCGGTTTGCGCCCGTCTATCGAAATAAACCGCGCTCCCGGATAGAACTCCATGCCCTTGTTCGCGTCGTACACATCGTCGTCCATCGTGAACGCGGGTTGCGCCTGAATGTCTGTCCCGTCTGCCAGCGCCCGCAAGAAGTGCGTACTCTCCTGCGCGAACGGCTCCAAGATTTCCACCATGCCCGTTCCCTCTGACCGGTTCGGCGTCGGGAGCAGACTGTTCATAAAGTAGGGGAACGCCGGATACGGCGACTCCGACAACTTGAAGACAATTTGATGAGACGGACACCACATCGCGCATACCTGCGTATTCCAAAGCCGTTTCGGTAATTTCGCGCCGTCACCGTCCCACAAATACGGCAAATTTCCATGATAGAGAAAACACTCGAACTCGCCTTCGTTTGCCGTGCTGTCCTGCGTCTCCGTAATTCCTGCGGTCTCGTTTTGGCGGTCTCGGTATTCGTTTTCTGCCCCCAGTGTGCCGCCCGCCTTGATAATCTCCATCACCGCCGTTTTTGTGTACCCGTAAGTCTCAATCCCCGAAAGAAGATCTGTCTCCGTGAGAACCATCCGCTCTAACGTCCCTTGCGCCTCTTTCACACTTCGCGCCGTTGACGGAATCAGATAGAAATTCACCAAGTCCACACACCGGTACACTGCGCCCGATTTGACCACCTCTTCGTAAGTCCCGCTCACTTCCTCGTACCCTGCAAATTCGGGATCGCGCAATTCGGCAGGAATCAGCAGCGGATCGAAGTCCTCATCTACCGACTCGCCGTCCCAATACTCGGTTATTTCAACCTTTTTAGTTTTGTCTTCCCAACCCGCGAAGAGTACCGCCGCAGGGTCGCGCAGAAGGTTGTGCAAAACGCTGTAATACTCGCTCTTGAAGCCTTCTTCGGCAAAAGTATCGTTTAACCACGCCTCTTGGAGTTTCGCGTCCTCTTTGTCCGCGTCAATCCGCGCCGTTACTTGAACAATCGGGTCACGTTTCAGCGGTTGGGCAAGATTTGATAAGAGTTCGGTATGCTTGATGCGCGTCATCGGGTGAACCACCGTTGACATGGCATGAGACGCTATGCCGTACTGCGGAAGTGCCACGCCTGAGAGGAGATCGGCATAGTCCGCAAGCGAAGCGTCACGGTCAACGCACGCGGATACGGCTTCTTCTCCGCGCTCCATCAGAACACGTTCCAATTCGCCGCGCAACTCCGCGCCCATCTTTAGTTTTGTCTCTTCGCCGTATTCCATAATCAAGCATCAATAAAAAAAAGCCCGCACAGTTACAACCTTGCGGGGCTGCAACCATACGGGCATCATTCTCATCTAAGAATCAAACGCCTAAATCTTCGGTTTTTTGTTTGCGATGTGTTCGGCTAATTCGTAAGCGCGTGCAATAGAATTAGCAACAATAATACAGGCTTCTCGAATTGCGAGAAAAATGATTCTCAATTTCTCGGCAGTCATTACAGGAACCTCTCTCTCCGCGATTCAGGTTCGCAATAATTGTAAATTTCTTCCAACACGCGCAAGTATTCGCGCTTGGAGGCACAGCGTACCAACCGAGTCGGTATCTTCTGCGCTTTTCTAATCATGCGAGAAGGGTCATAATTCGGCTGCTGCATCAAATGATAAACAGCATACACAAAAGGATGGAGGCGATAGTGCTTTGTGTAAGGCTGGAACTGAGCAAGGTGACTTGCCACCTTTGATACTTCCTCTGTTTGTTCAGCAGTTAGAACAAGCGTCCCCGCATAGAAATCTCGGCGGATTTCCATTGCATCACGCCCTTTTATAAGTTCCAATAGCCGCGTAATCGGCAACGTGGACTGATCTCTCAACTCCACAAGGCGATCATAAACAGGATTCCCTGCATTCGCATTCAGAAAATCATCTAAAACCCACGTTTTTTGCAAGGTATTGTGCCGAGCAATATCACATTCTTTCAATCCCTCAATGCAAAGGTACGAAACAGGAACACCGGCTTTTTCTGCCGCTTCCAAACGGTGCTGCCCATCCCATACATTCATTTCCATATCGCAAATAACAGGACAGAAATCCAAGAACCCATGCAGTTCCATGTCTTTGCATAATCGCATCACATGACGGCTATTTATGCATCTGTTCCTTGCGTATTTCTTGAACTTTGTGTAATCCCGCGTAAACCGGACTGTCAACGTAAATTCTAAATCATTCACTGCCTTGTTTCCTATCCCGCAAATAAATGCGTTCTAATCAGTTTTTTTGCATTCTCTATATAAATCTCAAAAGAACACAAAATCAGTATAACATATACTTTCGCTTTCTTTCGTTTCTTTTCCTTCTTTTATTTTTATTTATTTTTGCGTCCTGTCCTTATCACTCAAATAC
>Ga0163147_10006197_pt1 | contig 14144 bp, 15 predicted proteins | sample OliLakLV19MP6G1_FD_148597 | JGI IMG/M metagenome (GOLD analysis project Ga0163147, IMG submission 148597) | Freshwater microbial mat bacterial communities from Lake Vanda, McMurdo Dry Valleys, Antarctica- Oligotrophic Lake LV.19.MP6.G1 | ecosystem: Environmental > Aquatic > Freshwater > Lake >...
CGGTGCAGGACATCAAGCGTGCGAACGCGGACGTGGTGCTGGTGGACATCGACATGCCCGGGCGCGACGGATTCAGCGTGGTGCGCGAACTGGCCGAGAGCCTGCCGCATGTCCGGGCCATCATGTTCAGCGGCCACGTCTCTCCCGAGTACATCGACAAGGCCTTCGAGGCCGGGGCGTGGGGGTACGTCTCCAAGGCCGAGCCGATCGAGCAGTTGCTCGCGGCGATCTCCGGCGTAATGAACGGCGAGTTCGTGCTCTCGCCGCAGGTCAGCGCGGTTCGGCTCGCGGGGGCTTGATCCGGGGGCATCGTTGCCCATCAGACCCCGGAGTGCCCCCCCAATCCGACGGGTTCTGGTCTCTGATACGGACTCCGTGTGACTTCTGCGCGTTGAAGGCAGAAGATTGTTACCGCACGAGGCGCAGAGATCGTGAAGTGCCCTTCCTGTTCCTTGAACGGCCTGCGATGACCCCGAGCGGCGCAGATCCGTTCGGGTAGTCAAAGATCAACCGGATGAACCTTGGCCTCCAGTTCTGAATCAGCGTCTCTGCGTCCCCCGCGCCGCATGCGGTGAGCCCCCTTGCATCACCCGCGCTTCGGACTCTGCTCGAACCTCATGAAAAACGCCGCGGAGGACGGGTGTGTCCTGTCGCGGCGTCTATCGAAGAATGCGCTCGGCCTGTCCGTGGCCCGGGGGAAGAGAGAGACCCGGGCCAAGGCGGGAGAGAGAACCACCGGATCGGTCAGGCTGGTGAGCGCGGTTAGCGATCTGTGTTGGCGCGGGTCACGGCGTGCTCATCGTTGATGAGCCGCTGGAAGCGCGTAGCCTCGGCGCCCGATGCGCGGGTGTAGACAGCGCGGTAGACAACTGAGTCGTGGCTGAGCAAGGCCGTGTTGTGCGTGCCGTCCTTGTTCACGCGGTCCTTGTCCCAAGCGTCCTTGTGCGTGCCGTCCTTGTTCACGCGGTCCTTGTCCCAAGCGTCCTTGTGCGTGCCGTCGGTGTGCATCACGGCCGAGTTGACTTGGTAGACGGTGATCTGGTGCTGATCGTTGCCCATGATCTCCAGCACCGTGTGGAACCCATGCTCATCGTGCCAGCCGCCGGTACCCAGGGTGTCCTTGTCGCGGGCGGGCTGGCGGGAGAAGTCGGCCGGGTCGCTCTTCGTCCCCGGCTGGGTGTTGGGGGGCGTGGGCGTGGAGGTGCCATCGACCGTGCGGTGAGCGACGCTGTTCATGTCGCCCTTGCTGTCGCTGTGGAAGACGATCTTGTTCTGGCCGGAGTCCAGCGTTCCAATGCTGGAATGGATCTCGCCTTTACGCGAGTCCATGCACACCAGTTTGTAGGAGTTGGAGGGCGCATCGAAACTGATGAAGGACATCGCGCGGAAGGCGTCCCGTCCGGCCATGTCCGGCGTGGGGGCGCGATCGTTGGGGTTCGTGACCGGACGGGTGGTCCTGTCATCCATCATCATGTCGGGGACGACGGCCGTCTCCTGCAGGACCTGCTCGCCCAGGATCAGTTTGCGCTCGGCATAGCCGCTGTAGGTCTTGGTTTTGCCGACCATCATGCCATCGTGCTTCGTGCCGTCGTGCTTCGTGCCGTCACGCCTCACGGCATCGCGATTGGCGGGGTCAACCGGGTCCTGGCCCGGCTGATCCGACATCGGCTCGTTGGGCTTCTCGCCCGGGGTCTTGCCGTCATGCATCATCTTGTCATGCAGTTTCTTGTCATGCATGCCATCCCGCATCTTCTCCTGTGTGGAATAGAACTTCTCGTTGCAGGTGACATCCACCTTCCACACTCCTGCGAGTTGGTTGAAGAGAGCCGGGGAGGCCATCACCGCGCTGCTGCTCCGGTTGCGATCGGCAGTTCCGGGAGTGGTGCTGCGCGTGTCCGCGGGCTGGCGCACTGCGCCGTCCTGGCGGGGCGTTGTCGGCTGGGTGTTCTGCTGTGCGAGCGCCGGAGCGCAAACGATGGCCGCGGCAGCGCCGCACGCAAGAATGAGGTCTCGGGTAGTCATGGTACGAAATCCTTTTCTGTAAGAACAAACACGGCAACCGGATTGGCACGCCGATACTCGTGGTGCATTGACGGGCACCGCGGTTTCACTGCTTTATGGCTTGTCGCGCAGGCTCTCGATCAACTGCGCCCTGCTGAGCGACTCGTGTCCGGGGAGGTTGAGGTCGCGGGCCCGCTGCTTGAGTTCCGCATCGGTCCATCGCTCGATCGAGATCGGCTCATCGCCATCGCGCGCTGCGCGATCCGCGGGCGTTTCGAGCTGCTGGTCGTTCGCGGCCTCGAAGGCCTGGTCCGATTCACCGTGACGTGGGTACATGTTCATGGAAACCTCCCTGCGCGGTCGCACACACACAAACGTGCGCCGACTACAAGCAATAATGCGTCCGGGGAATGAGCGGGTCGTGACTGACCCGTGAATTACGGCTCATCCGCGCCCGCGGTCGGGCGGTCGAAGGCGAAGAGCGCGGCGTCCGGATTCGTCCGGCCCAGCAGGCGATCGGTAAGCATGTCCGCCGCGAGCACGCTGAAGGTGATGCCGTTGCCGCCGAAACCGAGGGCAAAGAACTGGGTGTCGTGCCCGGGCAATGGGCCGATGTAACCGAGGCTGTCGCGCGTCGCGGCGAAGGTGCCCGTCCACGCAAACGCGGGCTCGATGCGCACTCCGGGGATGAGCGCCGCGGCCTTGGCGACCAGCGCCCCGGTCTTCTTGTCGAGGAGCGCGTCCCGCGCCTTCTCGTTCTTGAAGGCCACATCCTCGCCGCCGATGAGCAGGCGGTCATCCGTCCAGCGCGCGTAGAGGTAGGGCGAAGCGTGCTCCCACACAATGGCGCGGTCGGCCCACTTGCCCTCAGGCGGTCGGGTCGGCTCGGTCGCCAGGGCATAGGTCGAACTCAGCGTGACAAGTCCGTTGGGCAGGTGCGCGGCGGATTCGTAGCCCGTGGCGTGAACGAGGAACCGCGCCTTGACGCGCTTGCCCGTCGGGGTGAGAAGCACCCAGCCATTGTCGGTCTCCCAGAACTGCTCGACGGCCGTGCGGTCGTGAACGAGCGCACCCTGGGCGATCGCGCGGCGCAGGAGCGCGTGGCAGAGGCGGTACGGATCGGTCTCGCCCGCCTCGCCCGAGAGGATCGCGCCGTGCGCGATGATCCCCCAGCCGGACTCCAGTTCTCGCGCGGTGAGCCATCGGCAGTCCAGGCCGGCCCGGGAACGGGCGGGCAGTTCGCGATCAAAGAACTCGATGTCCTCCTTGCGGGTGCAGAGGTACAGCGAGCGGCGCTGCGCCGCGGGGCAGTCCAACTCGCGGGCGATCTCGATCGCGCTCTTGACCGCGCCAACGCCCAGACGGAAGACCCTGGCCGCTGCCTCATCGCCCATCATCGGACCCAGTTCCGACAGCGGCACATCCGTGTCGTATTGAAGGAGCGCGGTGCTCGCGCCGGTCGAGCCCGTGCCCAGGTCGCGCCGGTCGAGGACCGCGACCCGCAGCCCCGATCGCGACAGCGAATCCGCCAGCAGCGCCCCGGTGATGCCGCCGCCGATGATCGCGACGTCGACCTCCGCATCGCCTTCGAGCGCGGGCACCACCAACCCCAAGCCGCTCGACATGAGCCAGTAGGGTGTACCGGAGTGGAGGTCCATAGACGGTCAGAGTGGCGCAGCGCAGTACGTGGGAAAGGTCGGCGGGAGGCTTTCGCGCCCCGCCGAAGGACTGAATGGAACTATCGCGATGAGGACGATGATCCGCCGCCGCGCTGGGAGGAGCCGGACTGTCCGGAAGGCGAAGAAGAAGAGTTGCCGCCGGAGTTCTTCGAGCCCGAGTTGCCCGAGCCGCTCGGCCCGGCCGAGGATCGGGAAGACGACGAATCGCCCCCGGAGGAGTTTAAGTCCTGCGAGCCGCCCGAGTTGGACTTGATGCGCAACTGGTTCGTGATGTCCTTGACGCCCATGATCGCCTCGGCCAGTTGCTCGGCGAGGAACTTCTCGCTCCGGGACCCGACCGTGCCCGTGAGCGTGACCTCGCCGCCCTGGACCGCAACCTCGATGTCGCTCGGATCGATCTCGTTGGCGTGCATCAGGCGGTCGTTGACCTCTTCCTTGACGCGGTCATCGGAGCGCGTGTACCCCTTGGGCGTGCGGTTGGTGCGCGACCGCTGCGTGCCGGCACCGGACTGCCCGTAACCGGCTTGTGTCGCGTTGCCGCCCGACTGACCGTAGCCCGATCCGCCGTATCCGCCGGAATGGCCGTAGTTCGACAGACCCGAACGCTGCTGGCCATACTGACCCTGGCCGTAGTTCGACAGGCCCGAACCCTGCTGGCCATACTGACCCTGGCCGTAGTTCGACAGACCCGAACCCTGCTGGCCATACTGACCCTGGCCGTAGTTCGACAGACCCGAACCCTGCTGGCCATACTGACCCTCGCCGTAGTTCGACAGGCGCGGGCCCTGCTGGCCATGTCCCGAGCCGCCATATGAACCGGACTGGCCGTAGTTGCTCTGTCCTTGGTTGCCCCAGCCCTGCTGGCCATAGCCCGGGCCGTCATCGCGATACTGGCCGGAAGACCATCCCTGACCCGACCCCTCAAACCTGCTCCCCCCGTTCCCGCCGCCCCCTCTCGACTCGCTTCCATAGTCGCCGCCGGCGCCGTACCCTGCGCGCGAGGAGCGCCCCTGCCCTTGTTGGGACGGGCTTCCGCCGCGACCATCATCCCAGTTGTTCGTGCCGGACGGCTCCTGGCGTCGGAGCGTGCGACCGTACCCGCCCTGCTGCCCCGACGTGTCCTCGCCGTAGCCGCGGCTGCCGCCGGAGCGCTGCCAGTCGCCGTGCCGCGCGCCGTAGTCCTCGGGGGAGGTGTCGTGGTCCTGTCCGCCCGAGCGCCCGGCGCGGTATTCACCACGCTCGTGGTCGTTGCCCGCGTTGGCATCGCTCTGCCGACGGCGGTCGTCGTACGCTTGCTGCTCGGGGTAGCCGCTCTCGAATCGGTTGCGGTTCATCTGGGTCTCCTCTTGAAATGAATGGGTTCAACTCCGGCGCGCCGGGACGCTCCGCCGCTCCTTGAGAGCAAGTAGGTGTTGCCCGCTTGAACTCGCTGTGAACTGAACGTGAATCCGCGTGCGAAGCCCGAAATAAATGCGGTGGTGGAACGGTCCGTGACGTTCCGCCGCCGCTTGGAACACCTCGCGGTGTTAGAATAAATCTGCTCAGCAGTTGCAGCCGCGCGAAAACTCGTCAACGTCCTTGGAGACCTGCTCCTTGGTGCGGCCGTAGACCTGTTGAATGCGGCCGACCAACTGATCCTTTTTTCCACCGATGACGTCAAGGTCGTCGTCGGTGAGTTTTCCCCACTTCTCTTTGACCTGACCGCGAACTTCCGTCCATTTTCCTTCGATCTGATCCCAGTTCATGTCTCGGCTCCTGACAAAAGAAGAAACGAACAAACGATTCTGACAATGAGGTCTGATCTCAGGCGGTTGCATCCTCGCCGGGCCGGAGCGGTGCCGGCCCGTCCGCGCGGGTGCGGAGTCGAGGTGAGCAATCACGCAGCGCGGCCGCGAGCATCAGCGGGTTGAGCAGCGCGAGTGCCGCCACGCCAGCGAACAGCACGAGAAGGCCGGTCCCCGGCGTTTCCACCTGCACGATCACCGCGGCGATGCTCGCCAGCAGCGCGAGATATCCGGCCACCAAGCCGGTCAGGTGAAGTGGTCGCAGCGATCGCGCCTTCGGCTGGTCCTCAACCGGGCGAGCGTGAGTGCTCAGCGATGCCGCGCGCCTCGCCGCACGATCCGCCCGGGTCGCGGGTCCGTGCGTTCTTGAGGCTTGGGCGGCCCAACGGTCACGGTGTGCGGGGTCGATGCGCGACATTCGGCGTGTCCCTTCAAGTGGTGCTGAAATCGACCGGCCGGGCGCGAGGCCCGGTCGGTCGCTTGGTTGGCTGCTTAGCGTCCTTCCCATGCGGGGCGGTCGCTGTCCCAGAGCGTGAGCGAGCGACCATCGGACTCGATCGAGTGTGCGCAGATGTAACTCTTACCGTTGAGCGTGCCGCGCTTGCCGTGAACGATCACGCGGCTGCCATCTGACAAAGCCATCGACTGCTTGGCCATGTACCACTCAGGACCGAGGATGACCGACTGCTCGCCGCTGTCGGTCGTCACCACCGCCACGCGCGACGCGGGTGTGCCATCGCGGATCGTGTCGATCCGGATGGAGGTGATGCGCCCCGAAACGGTCGCCACCTCCCCGTCAATGAACGCCTTGGAGTAGAAACCGTCCTTGCCCCAGCCGTCATCGGCGATTGCGCGATCCGAGTCGGCACGCGCCTTGAAGACGGCGGGCTGGATGGCGAAGCCGCGGTAGAGCGGCCCGAGGCGCGCCGAGTCCTGGTAGACCGTCACATCGTCGGGGAACTTCTCCGCGGATTTGAGCATCTCACTGCTTGCATCGATGCGGACCTTGTGGTCCGAGCCCACGCTCAGCAGCGGCCAGGGAACCACCTTGATCTCGTCGGCAATGCCCAGCAGGTTCTCGTTGGGATCAAAGCCGATGAAGGCGACCTGTCCCGAACGCCGCTCGATGACCACCTCCTGCACCTCGCCGCCAGTCTTGTTCGTGGTGATCGCGGATGCGCCGACAAGATCGGTGAGCAGCATCAGGCGGCCCGCGTAACGGGTCTGACCGGGCTTTCGGCTGGTGTCATCGCGGTCCTGCTTCTCCGGCTTGCGGTCGCGCCGATCGCTCTTGTCCGCGTCTTTCTCGCTGTCGCGGTCCATGCGCCAGCGGGTGCGGCCCTCATCATCGCGGAGGGTGAGGTCATCGCCGTCAATCTTGGCGGAGAGCACAGTCAGCCCGTCACCCGCCTGGGCGCCGGTGTGAACGACCTTGGCCTCGATCTTGTCGCCGCGCATCGGAGCCGCGTCCTGGCCCATCACATACCACGAAGGCCCGAGGAGCAGCCGCTCGTCCGCCCCGTTGTCGGTGCGCACGGTGACGATCACCTGCTCGGAACCGCCGATCGACCGGTCGCGCTCGACCGACTCGATCGTGCCCTTCACGGTGCGGCGCTCGGCGCTCTTGAACGCCGAGGAGTGCTCGGTGGTGATGTCCGAGTCCGTGTCGTCCCCGTTCCACCACTTGTCCACGTCCTGTGTCCACGTCGAAGCCCGCAGTTCGGACCAGTTCGCCGGAACAAACGATGAGGCGCGATCGATCTGCTCCTTGGTCATGTCAAGTTTGAAGCGCTTATCCACGCTGTCGAAACTCAGTCGGCCATAGGGTACTGCGATCGTTTTTCCGCCGATGCCGAGCAGGTCGCCGCTCTTGAGGAGTGCGTGCTCGATCCGCCCGCTGCCACGGTCGACAATGAAGTCTTCAATCGACGCGATCACGTCGTTGTTCGGGTTGGCCACATCGTTGCCGATGAGATCGCTCGCGCGGTGAAAGAAGTGAGCCCTGTTCTCAGTTCGCTCAGCAGCGCGGTTCTCCCGCGCCTGCTCGCGTGGCTGCTCACGCAGTTCCTGCCCGAGGACGGGCGACGCGGTGCCGACGGAAAGGACAAGCCCGAGCGCTGTCAACTGCGCGCAGTGTCGAAGATCCATGGAAACCTCCCTTGCTGATGAACAGTTCAGACTGAAATGTGAGACCACTCCCAAGCTCAGTTGGGCTCGGCGCGGCTCAGCACGATGGATAGTTCGCTGTGACTGTGAATCCCCCGTGACGAACTCGTGAATCCCTGCTCATAGAAGCAGCGGAGTCCGTCACGCCACGTCATGCGCCTTTCCGCGGCGCTCTGCACATCACATAAAGTGGGCCGCGCGGGAGTCCGATGCTGCCCGGGGCGGTATGTGACCGTTGGAGCCCACCGGCGCTTGGACAGACTTCCAGGCCTTGAGCAGCGACGCCGCAACGCCCGCGCCCGAGGCCGCGGTGCCCAGGATGCGTAGAGACCGCTTGGGCCCGAGCACCGACAGCACCGCGAAGGCCGTGCTGGCCACCAGTTGTGGATTGGAGGTGAGCGTCTGGATGATCGCCTCGCGGATGCCGCTGGTGGATGGTGCTAGCGACGGTCCATGAGCAGGCGAGGCCTTGTCCGGGTCCGGTCCGCCCGCGGCCCTGAGCACCTCCGCGCTCTGCTCTGCTTCGAGTTCAATCTCGCGGCGAAGACGACGCGCGGTCTCGTTGCGCGAACGCAAGCCCGCAAACAGGCCGATCCCGCACACGAGCATGAGTCCGCCCACCACCCCGAGCGCTCCCGGCCATCCGAGTGGTCGGGCCAGCGCTGCCGCCAGGCCGGCCAAGAGAACCAGCAAGCCCATGGCCGCAATAATGCCCGCCGCCAAGTAGCCCGCCGCCGCGGCCCCCGCCCCTTCCAGGTCACGGACGATCAGGCTCGCACGCGCTTGTGCTAGCCCGATCGCCGCGTCAACCATCCGACCGATGCGCTCAAGCATGTTGGTTCGCCGGGAGGAAATGCGGGGATAGGAGCGTGGTAGCAGAATCAGCGACGGGGGATGAGGATCCGGGCCAGGACCGCACCGATGCCGACGGCGATCAGGGCGGAGGTCATGGGACGCTCGCGGATGAAGTCGCACACCTGGTCGTACGCCTCGTTGCCGTACTCGCCGGCGCGCTTGGCGGCATCCAAGGCGACATCCGCCCCATGCCGGGCCTTATCGCTGACCATCTGCGCTGCGCCCGCCGCCGCGCCGGAGGCGTAATCGACAGCATCGCTCCCGAGTTTGCTGATGTCCTGACGAACCGCGCCAAAGTCGCTGCGGACATCCGCGAGAGAAGAATGGCCCTCGTTCATCCTGCCGCCGCTCTGGGGCTTCGTGCTGGTGGGGTTGTTCATGATCGTGCTCCTGTGAGAAATATGAGCGAGGCCAGCAGACACCCTGCTGCCCCGACGAATGTACTGTTGGGTGTTTGGGTGATGGCAGGCTGAAGGAAAGATTAATTCGGAATCATCCCCGATAGCCGCCCTCGCCCGGTTCTGACCCCGCGCGGTGCAAACTCACCACGAACTCGCTCCCGATCCCCGGCCTGTTCGCGACCGAGATCGAGCCGCCGTGCAGTTCCGCGATGCCCTGCGAGATGGCCAGCCCCAGGCCGTGCCCACGCGCCTTGCGCTCGTCGGTCCCTTCGGCGAAGCGGTTGAACAGCGTAACCAGGCGCTCGGGCGAGATGCCCACGCCCTCGTCCCGCACGATGATCGTCGCCCACTCGCCGTTTGCCCGAGCCTCGATTTCAACCCGGCCTTCCTCCGGGCTGAACCGGATGCAGTTGCGGATGAGGTTGTCGATCATGGTGCGCAAGAGGTCCGGATCCCCGATCGCCGCGGCATCGATGGTCTCATCGTTGTCCAGCAGCGTGGGGTGCAGCGACACGTGGTGCTGGCGCGCCATCATCGTGCAGGCCTCGACGCTGTCGGCAACGATGTCGTTGATGGCGTAGCGCTGCATCACCGCGGGGCCGCGCCCCGTCTGTGTCCGGGTGAGCGTGAGAAAACTCTCAACCAGCCGGCCCAGGCGCGACATCTCCTCCTCGACCGTCTGCATGTACCGCGTCACGCTCGCGGAGCATCCCTCTCGGTTCACGGTCTGCGACTCGATCAGCATCACGGCGATGGGCGTCTTGATCTCGTGCGACACGTTGCTCAAAAAGCGCTCCTTGGCGACGATGCTCTCCTGGATTCGCTGGCGGGCCCGGTCGAGTTCATCCGTCAGACGCGTGACCTCGCTGGTCTGTGACGCGATCACCAGCGGCTGGCCTATCGACTCCGGTCCCAGGCGCGAGGCCATCGACCGCAGCCGCTCGATCGGCGCGACCGCCATGCCCGCGATGATCCGCGCGCTCACCGCCGCGGCAAAGAGGCCGATGATCGCACTGATGATCACCAGGCGGGTGATGAGCGTGTACTGGCTCCGCGCATAGTTGTCACTGGAGGCGACCACGATGGCGTACCGGCCGCCCGTCGCGCTGCTCGTACCAACAACCGCGATCCGCGCGGTCGGGGCGTCCGGGTCCGTCGCTCGGAGTGCCGGCACCGCTATCCGCAGGTGGACGGGCGCTGCATCCGGAGGTGGCCCGCTCAGCCTGAGATTGCTCCAGGACAGAGTGGAGTCGGTGCCCGTGACAACGCTCCGGCCCGCACCGTCGAAAATGTCCACCACGAAGCGCTCGAAGTGAAAAAACCGGAACTCCCGGAACGCGGTCGCGTCGAGTTCTGCCCGTGTAACTGTCGGCAGCAGGGGTGATATGGCCGCCGCCACCTCGCGGGCGTTTAACGTAAGTTGATCGTCAAAGACCCGGTCGATCGCGGTTCGCTGATAGAGCAGGAAGACACCCTGCGTGCAGGTCTCGATCAACGCGAACACGACAATGACCCAAAGTGTGATGCGTGCTCGCAGCGAAAATCTCGCGGGCGTATGCGCCCGCGGCTTGGCGGCAGGAATCTCAACCGGTGTGTGGTTCGCGGCGGCGCGATGGGCTGCGCCCAGACCCGATGCGGTACGATCCACTGCGACTTGTTCCACGACGCTCAATCCCCGGTCCTGCGGACGCTGGTTCAATCGAGAACGCCGAACCGGTAGCCCGCGCCCTTGACGGTGTGGAAGAGTTCGCGCGGGAAGCCTCGATCCAGTTTCTTGCGGAGCGCCGCGACGTACACGTCGATCACGTTGCTCGACGGATCGAAGTTCATGTCCCACACCTTCTGGGCGATCTGGGTGCGCGACAGGACGCGGTTGGGGTTGCGCATGAGGTACTCAAGGAGCGCGAACTCCTTGTTGGAAAGATCGACCGACTGTTCGCCGCGCGAGGCGCGCCGCGTGTAGACGTCGAGGTTGAGGTCGTCGCACTTGAGCATCCGCGACTCCGTCGCCTCGCCGCGGCGGAGCAGCGCACGCAGGCGCGCCAGCAGTTCCTCGAACTCGAAGGGCTTGGTGATGTAGTCGTCGGCTCCCGCGTCCAGGCCCGCGACCTTGCTCTCGGTGCCCGACAGCGCGGTGAGCATCAGGATCGGCGTTGCGACGTTGCGCCGGCGCAGGTTGCGGCACACCTCGACGCCATCGCGATCCGGGAGCATCAGGTCCAGAAGGATGGCGTCGTATTCCTCCGCCGCGCCCATGTCCTCGCCCTCGAACCCCGTGTGGGAGACATCGGCGGCGTAGCCGCTCTCGCGCAGGCCGCGCTGCAGCGCCTCGGCCATCTTGGGATTATCTTCGATGATCAGCACTCGCACAGTCCACCTCCATGATCCTGAGATCCTGCGATCCATCAGATCCTGAGCCTACCCGATTTCCCGGCACCGTTCCAGCCCCTTTGCGGGATCCCGATCACTCTCGATCGGCGACGCTCAAAACATAGCGGCACAGAATGAACGCCTTTTCATCGCGATTTCAGCGATGGTGCGCGCGGCCCGGCGATGATGCATTCAACGCTGACAAGTTTGCAGCGACTTTCCTACTACAGAAAAGGCAGAGCCATGAAGCGCAATCATTCTACCGTCCTGGATCGTTACCTCACGCCCATCGCCCTCCTGCTCGTGACCATCGCGATGCTCGGCTGCAACACCACAGAGGGTGCTGGCAAGGACATCGAGGCAGCGGGAGACGGCATCAAGGACGCGGCACGGGACGCCAAGGACTAAGTCGCCCACGCACTCAAACCGCGAAGTTCACTAAAGCCGTCCTGCCGCGCCACTCGTCGCGAGGGGGGGGGCAAAAAAGGAGATTCACATGCTTGGCTGGGCAATCGGATTCTTCATCATCGCTGTCATCGCTGCGGTCTTCGGCTTCGGCGGAATCGCCGCTGGGGCGGCAACGATCGCCAAAGTGCTGTTCTTTATCTTCCTGGTGCTCTTCCTGCTGTCGCTGGTGGTTGGCCTGATGGGGCGCGGCAGGCCTTCGATCAAGATGTAAAGGAGCAATCACAAGCCGCACTGGTCGCGGCCGCGGCGGTGGGCACCGATCCGCGCGATGGAAGGAGCAGACATATTTGTCATTGCTCAGGAACCCCTCGAGTAAACGGCTCCTCTTCCTCGCATCGACGGTACCCATCCCCGCGACCCCGTACTGACGCGGCTGCGATTCACGAAAATCTCGCATCTGTTCGCGAAGCCCGGGGCGATCGAACGCTCCGGGCTTCTCTCTGCTCGCAGTGTGCTTTGACTGTCTTCGCTGCCGGGATGGCGGAGAAAGCCAATACGCCCGGAGGGATTCGAACCCCCGACTTTCGGTTCCGAAGACCGACGCTCTATCCACTGAGCTACGGGCGCAGGCGCAAATGTTAGGCGACGGGTGCCGCGTCCTGTCCCGGTGCGCGTCCCAGTCTGAGGTCGGTGTCGCCGGTGATGAGTCTCGCCCCGCGCGTGAAGACCACATAGGCCCACGTCCACTGGATCATCACGATCAGTTTGCTGCGGAACCCGATGAGTTGCAGGACGTGCAGCCCCGCCCACAGCACCCAAGCCAGCACGCCCACGACGCGGATGCCGAACACCATGCCCACCGCCCGCGCGCGCCCGATCGTCGCCATGTCGCCGTAATCGCGGTAGGCAAACCGCCCACGTTCCGCGGCGTCGGGCACGAAGCCGCCGCTCGCGCATTCACGCCTCAGTATGTGTCCGACGAACCGGCCCATCTGGATCGCCGGTTGCGCTACGCCCGGCACATCCGCGCCTGTCCTCGGGTTGGTCACCTTCGCAAGGTCGCCGATGACGAATATCTCCGGATGCCCCGGCACCGAGAGGTCCGGCCCGACGACCGATCGTCCCTGCCGGTCCAGCGCGCACGGCAGTGTCGCCGCGAGAGGCGAGGCCACCACGCCCGCGGCCCAGAAGACACACCCCGCGTCCACGCGCTCCCCGCCGATGTTCACGCCGCGAGAGTCGATCGCCGTCACCCGGGCGCTCGTGCGGACTTCGACGCCCAGCGCCATCAGGTCCCGCCGTGCGCGCTCGGAGAGTCGCTCCTCAAACGATGCGAGCACCCGCGGCTGGGCCTCGATGAGCACGATGCGCGCGGTGGTCGTGTCGATCGAGCGGAAGTCCCTGGGGATGGATCTCCGCGAGATCTCCGCCATCGCGCCGGCTAACTCCACACCCGTCGGCCCCCCGCCCACGACGACGAACGTGAGCCGTGCCCTGCGAGCCTCTGGATCGTGCTCGCGCTCCGCGCCCTCGAAGGCCAGCAGGAAGCGGCGCCGTATCTCGATCGCGTCCTCGACGGTCTTCAGTCCCGGCGCGGCGGCCGCCCAGTCGTCGCGCCCGAAGTACGAGTGCGTCGCACCTGTCGCGACGATCAGCGCGTCGTACGCCACCTCGCCGTCGCGAAGTTGGACCACCCTCCGCTCGGCGTCCACCCCCACGGCCTCGCCGAGCAGCACCTCGGTGTTCCGCGCCCGCGAGAGCACCTTGCGGATTGGCTGCGCGATGTCCGCCGGCGAGAGCGAGGCGGTAGCGACCTGGTACAGCAGCGGCTGGAAAAGATGGTGGTTGCGCCGGTCGATCAGCGTGACGCGCACCGGGGCATCCGCGCGGCGCGATGCGAGCGTCCGGGCCACCGTCAGGCCCGCGAACCCCCCCCCGATGATGACCACACGCGCCGCCACGGGCGATCGTAGTGTTCGGTGGGTCGGGCGGCCCGGGGCATGACCGTCGGAACGCTCGCCCAGACCGCGCCCTGATATACACTTCTCCTGCACATGTTCCGCCGCCTGTTCTTCGACGATTTCGATGTGCGGGCCGAGTTTGCCCGGCGGATGCACTCGCTGTGGCTGACCCGCGCTCTGCGCGCTGGCTCCAACGTCCCCCGCATCCCGACACGGCTGGTCCGCGATGGGGGCTTCTCCGCCATCGCCGCCACGGCCGAGGGGCGGGAGTGGGCGGATCGCTGGTGGGAAGAGGCCCTGGAGGCCGCGGATCGGACCTGACAGTTTGTGGTGGCACCGGCTTGTGGTGGCACCGGTCTCCAGACCGGTGCGCAGAAAAAAAGTTCTTTGCCACTGCTCTGGAGATCAGTGCCACCCCAACACATAGGTACCGTTCTGCCGATCAACTGGGTAGAGTTGGCGTGTGTCCGAGCAGCGACCAAGCGAGCCGCTCGGGCACTGCCGCACCGGAGACCCCGC
>Ga0163147_10006199_pt1 | contig 14139 bp, 10 predicted proteins | sample OliLakLV19MP6G1_FD_148597 | JGI IMG/M metagenome (GOLD analysis project Ga0163147, IMG submission 148597) | Freshwater microbial mat bacterial communities from Lake Vanda, McMurdo Dry Valleys, Antarctica- Oligotrophic Lake LV.19.MP6.G1 | ecosystem: Environmental > Aquatic > Freshwater > Lake >...
TTTCTAGGTGGCCGGGATTTGTGCCGCGCGCGATGGAAGCGAGCGCTTTTTGCTCGGTGCGGGGCAGAAGTCCACGCGTCGCTTCAAGTGTCAGATCACTACCGATCTTATCAAGCGCCTCAGCTACGAATTTCTTCTCGCGCGTGTTGTTGGTTCCTTGAAGTAACGCGATCAACCTCGCTTCGTCCTCTTGAGCCGCGCCAACTTTCGGAAGAGCAGCCATCGCGTAACGACGAAGTTTTTCTTGCGGGTCGGCTAAACATTTTCGCAGCCAAAGCCGTACATCATCTGCATCCGTGCTGGCATCTGATTCCGAAAAAACAACCGCCACGGCTCGAATCAGGCCCACGCGAGCGAGGCGATCTTGCGGCGAGCTCTGATCAAAGAGGGCGACTTCTTCGCGCCACAATTGCCTCCAAGGCAGAGCCCGATAGCGACGGTAGATTTCTTTCGTCGCTTGGGCTTCCAAACTTTTCATCGTGGCAGGACAACGACGGAGCGGTCCTCTTTCACGACAAAGAAATCACGCGTGCTGCAAAGATGTCGGCATCTGCCAAAATCCGCCCAAGGACATCCGGCGAAGGTGAGCTGTCCAGATTCAGCAACGTGAGGGCTCGTCCGCCTTGTTCCGTGCGCGAGAGACTCATGCTTGCGATGTTGATGTTTTCTTTTCCGAGGAGCGTTCCGATGTGGCCGACGATGCCTGGACGATCCTGATTCTCCAAGAGCAGAACGATGCCGGAGGGCGTGACTTCGACGGTCTGGCTGTTCACGCGGACAATGCGCGGGTCGTTCTTGGCACCAAAAAACGTCCCTCCCACGGAGATCTTCGTATCGCCACTGAAGACCGCGATGTGGATCCACTCATTGAAGTCCGCTTGCTCGCTGGATTTTACTTCCTCAATTTGCAGCCCAAGCATGGAGGCCATGCTACGCACGTTCACGCTATTGACCTCATCGCCGCCGGCATGTTTGAGGAAACCGGTGAGGATGGCGCGGCTGATCGCATCTGTCGGCATTTCTGTCGCCTTTCCGCCGTAGGTAATGACCACGCGATCATTGCGATTTGGGGCGAGTTGCGCCGCGAAGCGACCGAGCTTGTCCCCAAGGGTAAGATACGGCTTCAAAGTAGACGCGGTCTTGGCATCAATACTCGGCATATTTACTGCGTTGCGAATTTCGCCCTCGAGCAAAACAGCACGTATGGCTTGAGCGATTTCGATGCCGACGTTTTCCTGAGCCTCCGCGGTGCTCGCACCGAGGTGGGGTGTAAAAACGAGGTTGGCAAGCCCACGGATGGCACAATCGGCGGGTGGTGGTTCCACCTCAAAGACATCGAGCGCGGCTGCTGCGACTTGCCCTGACACAAGACAAGCAGCAAGTGCCGATTCATCAACAAGCCCCCCTCGCGCACAATTCACAATGCGGACGCCGGGCTTGCAGAGCGCGAGCCGCCGGGCATCTAGCATGTGGTGAGTCTCATCGGTGAGTGGCATGTGCATGCTGATGAAGTCTGCTTGCGGCACGAGGTCATCGAGGTCTTCGACAAGCTCCACTTGAAGCGAGCGCGCGCGGCTGACGGATAGGTAGGGATCGTAGGCAATCACACGCATGCCAAAGGCAATCGCGCGGCGGGCGAGTTCCGTGCCGATGCGGCCCATGCCAAGGATGCCGAGCGTCTTGTTGTAGAGTTCCACTCCCTCATATTTTTTCCGTTCCCACTTGCCGGCCTTCACGCTGGCATCGGCCTGCGGGATGCTGCGGGCGATGCTCATGATGAGGGAAAATGCGTGCTCCGCCGTCGAGATCGTGTTTCCACCAGGCGTGTTCATCACAATCACACCTCGCTTTGTGGCGACCTCCACATCCACATTATCCACGCCCACGCCGGCGCGACCGACAACCTTCAGTTGGCCTGCGGCATTTAGGACAGCAGCGGTGACTTTGGTCTGACTGCGGACGACGAGGGCGGAGAAAGTCGGGATGAGCTCGATGAGTTCGGCTTCGGTCAGGCCAAGCTTCACGACAACTTCTAGGGCACCGCCAGAAGCGAGTTCTTCAATACCACGCTGGGAGATAGGATCGGCTACGAGGACTTTGGGAAATGACATTTTCTATTTTTAGGGTAGTGGTGTGTAAGCGAATTCGGCGAACACGAGCCTTCCCTAGGGTGTAGTCGAATTTGCCTAAGCCGGAAAATCTATTTTTAATGAGTTGGTCTTATCGAATCGCGCGGGTCTCTGGAATTGATGTCAAAATCCACGTAACTTTTTTTCTTCTCGTGGCGTGGTTCGGAGCCATCTACTACCAACAAGGTGGCCCGTCGGCGGCCTTCGCTGGGATTGGTTTTATCCTCCTGCTTTTTCTCTGTGTGCTGCTCCACGAGTTCGGCCATGCCTTCGCCGCGCGGATGTATGGTATCCGGACGCCGGACATCACTCTTCTGCCATTTGGTGGGGTCGCCCGTTTGGAGCGGATGCCGGAGAAACCTTATCAAGAACTCGTTGTCGCGATCGCCGGGCCTGCGGTTAATATTGCCATTGCTGCCGGGCTTTACGTTTTTTTAGCGAGTCCATGGCATCCGTTCGACTTTGGCCGCCTCGAAGATGCCAGTGGCAATCTCCTCGCGAAGCTTATGGCGGTCAACGTAATGCTTGTCGTCTTCAATGCCATTCCCGCATTTCCGATGGATGGGGGTCGCGTTCTGCGCGCGCTACTGGCCATGCGAGGAGACTATCTCTGGGCAACGACGATCGCCGCGCGAGTAGGGCAGGGGATCGCCGTGCTATTCGTTGTTGCGTATTTCATGGGTTGGTTTGGCTCACCCATGATTCTTTTTATTGCCATGTTTGTCTTCAGTGGAGCACAGCAAGAGCTCGCGTATGCCCGGTTTCGAGGGCAGGTGGCAACGCAGCGCGTCGGGGACTTAGCACTGGCGGAGTTCGTATCCATCCCGGCTGACGCGACATTGAAGCACGCGAGAGACCTTGCGCGTGATAATGGCCAAACGGTGTTTCCGCTCTTAGACGAGAATCTTCGTTCGGTGGGCTGCGTCACCCGCGCGGATTTGCTGGCTCATGGAGCAGATGAAACCATGGCAGTGCGTCCGCTGGCACGGCCGGTGAACCGCATTAGTGCCTCGGCTCTGATCAGCTCGCTCATGCAATCTTTCCCTCCAGGCGAAGTCGTTGTTGTCGAAAATCCCGCTGGTCAGGTCATAGGCCTTGTGCAAAATCCCGGACATAGTGCCGCATAGGCATTTGTAAATATTCGACTGTTCGGGTAGGTTGCCGCTTGATGCCGCCACACTCTAACCAAGGCTTGTTATGATCAACACAACCGATGCACTTCTGAAAAACCGTTTCGCTGGCGGACAATCCCGCCTAGACGACCTTCTACCGCCGCTCTTGGAGCTGGTGGAAAATTCCCGCTCGATGGTCGTTGGCTACGGCATTGCTCAAGCTGGGGTGCGGGAACAAATGATTCCCTATTTCCACGTCTGTGGCGCGGCCTCCGGTAAGGAGCCACTCCGCGTGCTCTTGCTCGGCGGTTGGTCGGGCACGGAAGTCGTGGCCCCCTTTGCCATCGCTCGTATCCTTGTCGCGATGGAGGCGAAGGCGGCCTTGGCCGAGGGCCTTGAAATCACGGCCTACCCAGTGGCGAATCTTGATGCGCACCGAGCGGAAGTCTTTCTCACGGAAAAGCAAATCCTGCACGGAGTTCGCTGCTGGCAGAATTCTCCTTGCAGCCATGTGGTCGTTATCGAGAAGGAACTGCGCCGCTACGACTATGATGCTGTGTTACTCGTGCGTGAGCGCTTCACCGAATCCGTCCCGATCGCCGAAGCATGGCTCCCTGAGGATGAGCGCATCGGCGTTCTTTCGGACTGCTTAAAGTCCTTCTCCGCAGCGGACGCCGACTTTCACTGGGCGGTGAACCCCACTGACCCCAAGTTTGAGCGATCATTCACACCAATCCCGGACTCAGAGAAACAACCGGCGGAAATCACTGTCTCTTTACCGTCTGCCCGCTCAACTGATGAACAAACCGACCAAGCAATGGCCATCATATTCAGCCTTCTGCACGGGATGAGGGATGCAAGGCTGAAGCAGTTGCTTTAGAGGCAACGAGTGCGATGAGGTGATTGCGGAGAGGTTCTGATTCGAGGCGCTCAAGGAGAGCATTGAAAAAGCCGTTAACGATGAGTCGCCTGCCAACATCGCGGGAAATACCGCGGGCTTGCAGATAAAAAAGCTCATCTTCGCTCACCGGTCCATTTGTTGCTCCATGTGTGCAGCGGACTTCGTCATTGAGGATTTCGAGTCCCGGCATGGAGTTAGGATCCGCGTCATCGCTAAGGATGAGGTTGCGAACTTTTTGATACGCATCAGTTCCCTTTGCGCCGGGCTGAACTTTGATGAGTCCGGCAAAAATCGTTCGAGAGCGGTCGTCGAGGGCGTTGAGATAGAGGAGGTCGCTCGAGGCATTCGGCGCGACGTGGTCTTGTAGCGTGCGTTGATCCACTTCTCGAGTGCCTTCCACGGGATTGATTGAAAACATCTCGCTGCGACCGCCTTCACCGACGAGCCTGCTGAGACTTTCCCCACGGACGAAACCCCCTCCAAAATTGATCGAAAGCGCAGTCGCTTGTGCCCCCGCTCCGACGATTGTGGAGTTGATGTGGAAGGCAACTGTGTCGCGTGACCAATCTTGCACAGCCACGTAAGTCAGCCGGGCGCCGGGAGCGAGATGAAGGTCATTGACGCCACAAGCAAGCGCAGGAGCGCCGTCTGCCGAGCGAAAGGAATCCACCACGGTCACATGGCTGTTCTCGCCACAGACGATGAGGGTGTGAGGAAACATGGATGCGTTGGCACCCTCGACCCAATGGAAAATCTCGATAGGCAACGAGATATGCGTATTTGCTGGCACATAAAGGAAAGCGCCGGTGGCGAGGTTTGCTTTGTGGAGGGCTGCGTATTTGTGCGAGCCAAGTTCCACGGGTTGGGCCATGAAATACGTGCGAAAAAGAGCCTCATGCTCGCGAGCGGCACATTCGAGCGGCTGGAAAATCACACCAGGCGGAAGGGATCCGGTATCGTGGAGAAGGAGGGAATTATTCCCAAAAACCATCTTTGCTGCGAAACGCTCAAGACCCACAGAGGCCGTGATTAAGCGGCCTTCGTTGGAAATGCTTCCAGCTTTGCCAAAGCGCGAAAGGTCAAGAGGTGCAAGGCTGGCAAATCTCCATGCTTCGTCTTTTCGCGTTGGTGTGGGCGTCTCCGTTGACTCAGCGAAAGCTGCGGCCTGTTCGGCGAGGAACCATTCTGGCCAACCTGTGAGCATGGCTTCGTCTTCAGGAGTATGGGATATCACGACAGAACTCATAGTGCGGCTGATTTGTGGTAGTGCTGCGGGGTGCTCAACCCACAGAACCTTCCATTTCCATGTCAATGAGTCGCTTGAGCTCGACAGAATATTCCATCGGAAATTGTTGGACTAAATCGTTCACAAATCCATTCACTGCGAGGCTCATTGCTGCACCCTTAGAGATTCCGCGTTGCTGCATGTAGAAGATTTGCTCAGCACTAATTTTGCTCACTGAAGCTTCGTGTTGGCAGGCGTTTTCTTTGCCGCGAACGGTAATAGCCGGATAGGTATCCGTGCGGCTTTGCGTGTTGATGAGGAGCGCATCGCACTCAGTATTGTTCTTACAGCCCTTCAGGTGTCGCCCGATTTGCACGAGCCCACGATAGGTGGAACGCCCGGAGCCGACACTGATGCTCTTTGACACAATGTTGCTCGTGGTATCATCCGCAGCGTGAACCATTTTTGCGCCGGTATCTTGGTGTTGACCATCGCCTGCGAGGGCGATCGAGATAACCTCGCCGCGGGCTTTGCGGCCTTTCATAACGACGCCGGGATATTTCATCGTGAGGCGTGATCCGATATTGCAATCAATCCATTTTACCTCGGCTTCTTCGTGGGCGAGACCGCGCTTTGTGACTAGGTTGAAGACGTTAGCCGACCAATTTTGGACAGTGATGTATTGGATTTTCGCACCTTTCAGGGCCACGAGCTCCACGACAGCACTGTGCAGCGTTGCAGTTTCAAATTTCGGTGCGGTGCAGCCTTCCATGTAGGTCAATTCCGCGCCTTCATCTACGATGATGAGTGTTCGTTCGAACTGCCCGAAATTTTCCGCATTGATCCGGAAGTAAGCTTGAAGGGGATGCTTCACTTTCACACCCGGTGGCACGTAAATGAAAGAGCCACCGGAAAAGACTGCGCTGTTGAGGGCGGAGAATTTGTTGTCGCCAGTGGGGATGACCTTGCCAAACCACTTCCGAAAGATTTCGGGGTGCTCGCGAAGGCCCTCCGCCGACCCGACAAAAATCACGCCCTGTTCACCGACGGCTGCTTTGATGTTTGAATAGGCGGCTTCACTATCAAATTGGGCCTCGACGCCAGCGAGGAACTTGCGCTCCTGTTCTGGAATTCCCAATCGCTCGAACGTGCGCTTCACGTCCTCCGGCACGTCATCCCAAGAACGTTTCGGCTCGGTGCCCTGCGAGAGGTAATAGCGAATATTGTCGAAGACGATATTCTCTAGGTCGTGACTTGCCCAATGTGTCGGCATCGGCATGCTTTCAAACTTACGAAGGGCTTCTTTGCGGAAGGCGCGAACCCAGTCGGGGTCTTTTTTTACGTCGCAAATAAAATCAATCGTCTTCTCTGTGAGTCCCGTGCCGGCATCGAATGCGTAGTCCACGTCATAGCGAAAATCGCCAGTTGAACGGTCAATGTTGAAATCAGATTTTGTGAGAGTTTCCATGGTTTCCTTTGTATTACGCGGCAGAGAGAATTTCTTTCTCCACCCATTCGTAGCCGCCCTTTTCGAGTTTCTTTGCGAGATCCTTGTCCCCGCTCATAACGATCCGTCCATCCACCATCACGTGGACGACATCGGGGATGATGTAGTCCAAGAGCCGCTGGTAATGCGTAATAATAATCATGCGACGCTCGGGAGACCGCAGGGCATTTACCCCGTCGGAAACGATGCGTAGGGCATCAATATCAAGGCCGCTATCCGTCTCATCAAGAACGGCAAATGTCGGATCTAACATGGCCATTTGCAAAATCTCGCAGCGTTTTTTTTCGCCCCCAGAAAATCCTTCGTTGACGGCACGAGAAGTAAAATTGCGGTCGATCTTCAATGCATCCATCTTCGCGTACAAATTCTCATAGTATTCGACAGCATCGAGTTCCTCGCCCTTACCAAGCCGCGCTTGCAAAGCCGCTCGGATAAAATTGGCAATCGTCACTCCGGGAATTTCCATCGGGTATTGAAAGGCCACAAATAACCCAGCACGCGAGCGCTCGTCGGGTTCATCGAGCGAAAAAAGATCGGTCTCACCGAGCATCACACGGCCCTCAGTCACTTCGTAATCAGGATGACCTGCAAGCACCTTCGCAAGCGTGCTTTTGCCGCAGCCATTTTTTCCCATAATCGCGTGGACTTCTCCGGCGGGGACTTCGAGGTTTACGCCACGAAGGATTTCGCGGTCGCCAATACGGGCATGCAGGTTTTCGATTTTCAAAATGGTGGTAGGGTTATTTTTTGCAGGCAGAACAAACGCCGTGAAGGGTGACCTCGCTGCGCGTGACGACGAAGCCTTTAGGCAGATTCCAGACATCCTGTGCGCTGTGGCCTTTGGCGATCGGGATATCAAAAACTTTGGCGCAAACGTCGCAAATAAAGTGAGCGTGGTTAGAAAGATTCGCGCAAAAACGGGACGCTTCGCGATCCACGTTGACTTGCTTAGCCAGGCCGCATTCTACGAGCGTCTCTAGGCAATTATAAACTGTGGCGAGCGAAATGCCCGGGATGCGCTGCTTCGCGCGAAGGAAAACCTCAGTAGCTGTCGGGTGATCCCGTTCGGCAAGCAACACCTCATAGACACCTCGGCGTTGCGGGGTGAGGCGATGCCCACTATGGCTGATCGTCTCCTCATACGCATCGTGATTGGTGGCTTCCTTCGGCATGCATCCAACCTAAGCAGGTTTTGAACAATATCAAGAACTATTCTAAAGTTCATCCTCCGTCATCGCATGCCAAGCCATAAAAATATCTCGATTTTCTTCTCTACAGAAAAAAATCACCCTGCCCGCCGAACGCCGAGCTGACCTTTTTCAGTTTCCACTTTCCGGAGCCGGTTATGATTGCACCGCGCAGCTTTGCGATCTCGTATCGGGAGAATTCGAGTTCAGAGTCCACCGCCTCCTGCTGCGCTTCGAGCTGGAAGCGCCTTTTGCGGCGAATGTGGTCTCGCTCAAAATCCGTGGTGGAAGAGAATCTCCAAGCGGGCTGAGATTTGAGGTATCCTAAGTGCCGGGAAAGTTCTTGAACGGCGCGAAGAATATCTCGAATGACATCGTGGATTGTTCCCAGCGCAACGGAGTCGGTCTGGTCTGCGACGGCGAGATCGTATCGTGCGGCGACGGCTTGGAGCCGGGCGAGGTCGCCGGATTGGTAAGCAGCCTGCACGTCGTGCCAGATGTCTAGTTCGCGGGATCCATGGGCCGAGTTACCATCCGGGTGAAGGAGTCTCACGAGTCTGCGGTAAAGCGTCTTAAATTGCTTGGCGGTATTGGTGTTTTGAGGTGCGGATTCAACGCGACGGTTGCCCGCCCGAGCGGCTTCGAGCAGTTCCTCAAACGAGGGCGCATATTGACCGTAAAATTGGTGAAACATCTTTGCTTCTGCCTCATATCGTGCACGCACCTTGGCCTGCTTGCTCTTGGAAAGGCGGTCGTAGTCATCCACATCAAACACAGGTGGGGGCTTGCTCCTGCTAAAATCGGACGGATCGTCGTCGGGTTCCGTATTAGCCTCTTCCTCGGCACGCACCTCCTCTTCGGTGGGCTTAGCTAGAGTCCCAGCCAACACCCGCTGATACGCAACCTTGCGCGAGCAACCGGTGAGGAAAACTTCCATATCTACGCGCTCGAGTATGGCGCGATTGGCTTGTAGTTCGTCCGAAGACTTCTGAAGCCGTTCAAGCATTGGGCTAAAAATCTTCTGTTCCCACTGGTTGTAAGCGGAAAGATCTTCGGTCTCATACAAGACGATGTCGGCGCGCGTTTGATCAAGTTTCTTCTCGGCTTTCCGATACTTTGCGACGATGGACTTCCTGAGCTTCGAGCTATCAATCAGAATGATATCAACGCACTGCACGCGAGCAGCAGGGGCACGGGGTGCCGCGCGCTTTTTTTTGCTTGTTTTCATGCCGGCTCTAGCCGGTTGTCCGCAATCCGCTTGCGATGGCATTGATGCTTAGCAGGACTTGAGGCAGAGCGCGTTCCGCTTCGGCGGGAGCCGCGATTTTGGCCTCACGCCACCGCACCAAGAGGTCGGTCTGGTGGAGGTGCAAGGCGCGCAGTGCAGCGTCGCGTAGGGCGAGGGTTTTCAACATTCGAGGACGGCGAGTTTCTATGCTGCCGCCAAATACTTCCGCCATCATGTCCCTGGTTGCGTCGAATTCCGTAAGAATCATGTTTAAAATCTCTGATCGCACGGTCTCGTCACCGACAAGGCTGGCGTAGAGCTGGATCATCTCTCGGTCGGCACTAGCAAGGTTTGTTTCGACGTTTGTGAGGACGAAATACAGGAATGGCGACGCTTTCAAATTTGCGCGCAGGTCGGCAAACTTGTCAGGATGCTCTGCCAGGAGTCGCTTGAGCGCCGTCCCGACGCCGAACCAACCCGGCAGGTAGTGCCGGCTCTGGTTCCAGCTAAATACCCATGGAATCGCGCGCAAATCCGCGAGTGTTCGCTGCCCCGTGCGTCGAGCCGGACGCGATCCGATGCGGCTTGTCTCCAGTGCATCAATGGGCGTTGCCTCGGAGTAATATCCCATGAAGTGTGGATGCCCGATCAGATTCGTATACGCCTCGCGGCTGGCGGCTGACATGAATTCGCAAATCCCAAATGGATCGTCCGTACCCTCCGGTTTTTCCTGAAGGGAGACGCCAGCAACGCCGGCTTGGAGGAGTTCGAGATTATAGACAGCCGAAACAAGGTTGGCGTATTTTTGGGGAATCGTTTCGCCTTGTTCGGTTACCCGCAGGTCGCCTTGAACGCTGCCGGGTGGCAGGGCCGCCAGAAAGCGATGCGTCGGCCCTGCACCGCGACTAATCGTGCCACCGCGACCGTGGAAGAACCGAATTTTGACTCCAGCCTCACGTCCGGCTTGAGCAAGAGCGGCTTGCGCTTGATGGAGGGCCCATTGACTGGAAAAAATGCCACAATCTTTATTGCTATCGCTATAGCCGATCATGACCTGCTGAATCGGCAGTGGCTGCGGTAGGGATAAGACCTGCACGCGTTCTGTCTGCTGGTAGGATAGACTTCGGGTCGTGACGGGGTGGGCAAGGAATGCGCGAACAATGTCGGGCCCACGTTCTAAGTCATCGAGTGTCTCGAAAAGCGGCACGATCGGGAATTCGCAAACAAGGCCCTCTGGGGTCCACCTTGCGATACCAGACTCACGGGCAAGGAGATAGACGACGAGAAGGTCGGAGAGACGCTTTGTCATACTCACGATCAGCGACCCTATTCCCGCACGACCATGAGGAACGATGTGAGCGCGCAAGGCACCGTAGCACGCGAGGACGGCTGCCGCGTTCTCTTCGACCTCAGTGCCTGCCGCTAAGAACGGCCGCGGGGACGACAACTCGGCGTTCAGGAAAGCAAGGCGTTTCGGCTCATCCCACGTCGAAAAACACGCGTCTTCAGCTCCGCCTGCTGCAAGGATTTGGTCCATCGCGAGATCGTGGAAGCGACTATTCTGACGAATGTCCAAGGCCGCAAGGTGGAAGCCAAAAACATCCAGCGCACGCCGCACCGGCAGCACGGCCGTATCTGCAAGGCGGCCGGCTCCGACGTGGTAGAGCGACTCCGAGAGCACAGCAAGGTGTGCGTCGAGCTCCTGCGGGGATTGATAGGCCAGATCGCTCCGCTCGTCGTCAGCCGGCGGCAGCTTGGCTTTGAGAAGCAGGACAAATTGACGCCACGGTTCGTCGGAATGTTGCCGCGACAGGCTCGCGGCAAACACAGGGTTTTCTGAGGCCAATGCAGCGAGGTTTTCTTCAAAATCTGCTGAGGGTTGTTGAAAGTGGCTGGAGAGAGGCAAATTTGCGGCCAATTCGTCGAGCTGACGACTAATCACGATGCTGGCATTTCGCCGAAGCTCCAGCAGCGTTTCTGCGGTGATGTCTGCGGTAACGAGAGGATGTCCGTCCCGATCGCCTCCGACCCACGTGCCGAGTCGAAGCCGTGGCCACGCGTGCGGATCTTCCAGCAGGCGGGCGTCGAAGCCTGCCGCTTGCCATGCTTGGTGAAGCCGTTGATCGAGCCCCACGAGGGCGAGGGGAAAAACCTCACGCAGATAAAAGATGGCGCTTTGCCGCTCTGTCGCGACGTCTGGCTTCTCGAGGAGGATTTCTCCCGTGCGCCAGAGTCGCTCAAGAGTGACTTTCATCTCATCGCGCAAAGCCGCGCGGCGGGCCGGCGTAAGGTGGCCTTCCTCAAGCGATGTCAGCAACCTAAAGATCGTGCGGTGTTGCTCGAGCACGGCCGATCGCTTGGCCTCGGTCGGATGCGCAGTCAATACGGGTTCGATGCGGATTTGGTTTAGCGAGGCCGCGATGGTTTCTGCCGAGTAGCCCGCATCGCGCAGCCGAACCAACTGCTGTGCCCAGAGCCCAGGTTCGGCTTGGGGGCCTCCCTCGATCTCGCGAAGGCGGCGCGTGCGCGTGGAGGCATTTTCTTCCACCATGTTAAGAAGTTGAAACGCAATCGAACACGCTTGCTCAAAGCGATCCGTGGTGCCTTGCCCGGAGCCTTTCCACGGAAGTTGGGAAGCGACTTCCACTTCGCCAAGCTCGATAAGCATTTCTTGCAAACAGCCCATCAGGAAGTCCAAGTCCAATGCAATTTTCTCGAATCCCGAGGCGATATAATCAGCGGTCGTTTTCACCTGAAGCCGGATCATTCTCTGTTCGTAAAAAAATGCAACTCAGGGATGACGAATTTATCATTTTCTTTGTCTTCCCAGCAAATAGGGGCAGTTCCACAGGCCCTTGACGCAGAGAGCCGTCCTGCCTAACTTGCGACATACCACAAAATGTCGAAAACCCTCTGCGATTGGTCCAAGAAAGACATTGAGCGCGACTTTGCAAAATTGGTCGAGATCACGAAAGAGGCCAACTACATCTGTCGTAAGTGCGCGAGATCAGCCGTGGCGAGCGAGTATCTGTGCAAGCCTCGAAAGGTAAAAGCCCGCGCGTCTCAGGCATCGGCCTAACCGACAAAGCGCGCTACAATCACAAAAAAAGTCAAAAGCTAAGGCACCATTCATAGTGGCACCCCAAGGCATTCTGCCTCCGCGAGTTGCCTTTGCTTGATGTCAAAAGTAAGGAACTCAGCCGCTCCTAAATGCAGCGCGGTAGCCACATGCAGAATATCAAACCGTCGGGATCCCTCAGTCCAAGTATATTGGGCTGAGAGACGCTCGCCGATGCTGTACGGGTCGGCTGACGTAGCCACTACACTCTGCGCTGGCACTTTTGCAGCGAAGTGTCTATCTGCGAGGCGGACATGAGTGCCTTCACAACTTTTATTGTTATTCTGAGCTTTTGCGCCGTGTCGTGTGTGGTCGCATGGCGCTATCGCTTGGGAATCATTGGCAGCGCGCGGGGAATGCCTGCGTATGAATGGCGGCTACCTGAAATTTTCGGCACGGGACTTCTGATAGGTTTTTTTGTTTTTGTGGCCGTTGCTGGTGCTGGCAGAACACCGGGACCCATCGGCATGGAGCAACTCATCTCGAGCCTCGCGCTCTATGGAGGGCTCGTTTTACTGGTTCTCGGCTTTCTGGTTTTTCGCGGGGCAAACTTGGTCGCGCTCTTCGGGCTGGCGTGGACGGGCTGGCGACGTGGAATGTTTTTTGTTGTGGGTGCGTTGTTGCTTGTTTTGCCATTTGTCTATGCAGCGCAGTGGATCGGCTTTCAATTGGGGGGCGCAAAAAGCGAGCTTCAGCCTGTGCTCACATTTCTGCTTGAGACGCCCGGCTGGCAGGGACGGTTGGCTGTTGCCTTGATAGCGATTGTTGCCGCACCCATCACCGAAGAGCTCATTTTTCGAGGGTGCCTATATCCCATACTCAAGCAATTTGGCGGACGCTATTCTGCGCTTGTGATTTCTTCTGTGCTTTTCGCGCTCATTCACGCGCACCTGCCCTCCTTGGGAGGTCTTTTTGTTTTGGCTCTGTGTCTTGCACTGGTCTTTGAGTATACAGGATCACTCTGGGCTCCCATCCTCATGCACGCTCTCTTCAATGGCATTACTGTGGGTATCGCTTTGCTGGCACCTGACATTATTCAATGAAAATGGGTGACGAAAATTCCCTCATTGCAAGCCTCAGATTAGACCCTGAGCACGTGGGGGACGATTGTGCGGTGGTGCAGGGTTGCTCCGGCAAATTCCTCTTGCTGAAGGTGGATTCGGTAGCCGAGGACGTCCATTTTTTAAGAAGTGACGATCCGGCTCGGGTGGGGTGGAAGGCGCTTTGTCGGCCGCTCAGTGATGTTGCGGCCATGGGTGGCACGCCGAAGCACGCATTGGTTGCCATTTTTTCGCCGCCAGATTTGCCGCAAGGATATTGGCAATCCTTCTACCGTGGACTCAAGCGCGCGGGCAAAAAATTCGGTGTAACAATTGTAGGTGGTGAAACCTCAAAGCAAACTCATGGCATCGCGGCAGCGGTAACGCTGACAGGCGAAGTGTCTGAGGGATCGTGCATCCGGCGTTCGGGAGGAAAACCTGGTGACCTTCTCTTTGTTACCGGGCAACTCGGGGGATCACGAGCGAACCATCACTTGGACTTTCTCCCACGGATCGCGGAAGGGCGCTGGCTGGCTGAGAAATATCCACCCCATGCGATGCTCGACTTAAGTGACGGGCTTGGGAGTGACTTGCCTAGGCTTGCGCGAGCGAGTGGGTGTGGCTTTGAGGTTTCGACGACTTCTCTGCCCGTGCGAAGAGGCTACACGCAGCGTGCAGCCCTAACGGATGGC
>Ga0163147_10006218_pt1 | contig 14102 bp, 14 predicted proteins | sample OliLakLV19MP6G1_FD_148597 | JGI IMG/M metagenome (GOLD analysis project Ga0163147, IMG submission 148597) | Freshwater microbial mat bacterial communities from Lake Vanda, McMurdo Dry Valleys, Antarctica- Oligotrophic Lake LV.19.MP6.G1 | ecosystem: Environmental > Aquatic > Freshwater > Lake >...
ATTCCGGAAAGCGAAGCGACCGGCGAGGACGGAGGCGGCGAGTTACCGCCAGACGAAGAACCACCCGGCGGGCGGCAGAAGTTCTACTTCGACGGCGGGCAGGTCGAGATTGCGGCACATCTCGTCTACGAACTCGACCCCGACGGCACCCAGCTTCGCGTTGTCCAGTTTACTGACTACACGGCAGACAAAGTCCGCACCCTGTACCGCAATGCCGCGGAACTGCGCGGCGAGTGGGCCGATCCGGATAAACGCCGGGCGATCATTGAACGGCTGGAGGAGCGCGGGATCGATTTCGACCACCTGGCCGAAACGGCTAACCAACCCGATGCCGACCCGCTCGACCTGATCTGCCATCTGGCGTTCAATGCCCCACTGCGAACACGCCGCGAAAGGGCACAGCGCCTTCGGTCTGAACGAAAAGATTTCTTCGACCAGTTCGGGGCCGACGCCCGGCAGATTCTTGACGAACTTCTCGACAAATACACCGAGCACGGTACGGCGCAGTTCGTCATTCCCGATGTCCTTCGGGTTCCGCCGATCAGCGAGCACGGCAACGTAATCGAGATCGCCTCGCGATTCGGCGGTGTCGATCAATTGCGAAAGGCCGTGTTCGACCTTCAGACCCTTTTGTACGCGGCGGCGTAGAGCCTGCCGATTCACATAGTCCTTGATGGGCACTGGAACCATGATGGCCAAGAAGAAAGCCACGAAGGCTGAAACCCCGAAAACGACGGCACAGCAATTGGGAAGCCTCATAAAATCAGCACGCGACATCATGCGGAAGGACAAGGGGCTGAATGGCGACCTTGACCGACTTCCGTTGCTTACCTGGATCATGTTCCTGAAGTTTCTCGATGACCGCGAGAAACTCGGCGAGGCCGAGGCTTCCATCGGTGGCAAGAAATACAAGTCGGCCGTCGAGGCTCCCTATCGTTGGCGGGACTGGGCTGCGATTAAGGATGGGATCACGGGCGACGGACTCATCGCCTTTGTGAACCAGGACGAGGCAGTCCGACCTGATGGCAAGCGAGGTCCGGGACTATTGGCCTATCTCCGCAGTCTGCAATCGACCAATGGAGACCGCCGCCGGGACGTGATCGCCACCGTGTTTGACGGTGTTACGAACCGCATGATTTCGGGCTACCTCATGCGAGATGTCATCAACCTCGTTGACGGCATCCATTTCGATTCGTCCGAGGAAATCCACACGCTTGCCCGGCTGTACGAGTCGATGCTTCGTGAAATGCGCGACGCCGCAGGTGATTCGGGCGAGTTCTACACGCCCCGGCCAGTGATCCAGTTCATGGTTGCCGTGACCGATCCACAATTGGGCGAAGTCGTACTCGACCCCGCTTGCGGAACAGGAGGCTTCCTGGCCGAGGCGTACTCGCATCTGGAGAAGCAAGCGCAGACGGTGCAGCAACGCAAGGTGCTGCAAGAGAAAAGCATTCGCGGTGGTGAGGCAAAGCCGCTTCCCTACATGCTTTCGCAAATGAACCTGCTCCTTCACGGGCTGGATTCACCCGCAATCGAATACGGAAATAGTCTCGCGGTAAAGATCACCGAGCTTGGCCCAGGCGATCAGGTGGACGTGATCCTCACTAATCCACCGTTCGGCGGTGAAGAAGAAGCCGGTATCCGCAGCAACTTCCCGGCGGACAAGCAGACCAGCGAAACAGCGTTGCTGTTCCTGCAACTCATCATGCGTAAACTTCGCCGTCCGAGTGCGGGCCATGAACGTGGTGGCCGGGCGGCAGTGGTCGTGCCGCACGGCACACTTTTCGGCGAAGGAGTCGCGGGAAGGATAAAGGAAGAACTTCTCAAGGAATTCAACCTCCACACAATTGTCCGGCTTCCGAATGGAGTGTTTGCCCCATACACTGGAATTGCAACAAACCTGTTGTTCTTCGACCGCTCAGGCCCCACAAAAGACATTTGGTACTACCAACTCCCGCTACCCGAGGGGCGTAGGAACTACTCGAAGACGAAGCCGCTCCAAATCGAAGAATTCGACGACTGCATTAAGTGGTTTCAACAAAAAAGACGCAAGTCAACTGACCAAGCCTGGCGGGTCAGTGTTGAGAATATTCTCAAGTATGACGACGCGGGCACTCTTGTGTCGTGCAATCTAGACCTGAGAAATCCCAACAGCGCGGCGGCACTCGAACACCTTCCGCCACAAAAGCTGGTCGATGACATTCTCCAAAAAGAACTCCGAATCGCTGAGATTATGCAGTCGATTCGGGTGCTCCCTAGCCTAGACAATAATGCACATAACTGGTCCATCATACCGCTAGGCGAAGTGCTTCAGCATCGCAAAGAATTCATCGAGATCGACGATCTTACGTCATACAAACGTTGTCGAGTACAGCTCCATGCGCAGGGGATCGTTCTACGCGACAATCTGGTAGGTGCAGAAATCAAAACGAAAAGGCAGCAAGTCTGTCGCGTGGATGAATTCCTTGTTGCCGAGATCGATGCAAAAGTGGGCGGGTTTGGAATTGTGCCGCGAGAACTTGACGAAGCCATTGTCAGTAGCCACTACTTTTTGTTTCAAATCAATCAATCGAAACTGAATCCGCGTTTTTTGGGCTACTACACCCAGACTCTTGCATTCCGGGAACAAGTAGAAGCCCAGGGTTCGACGAATTATGCTGCCATCCGGCCAAAGGACGTCCTTAAATATCGAATTCCGCTTCCGACATTAGCCGAGCAGCTAGAGATCATAGCGATTGCTGAGCGGATTGAAGAGGTGAAACGCATTCACACGAATGTCGGAAAAGAACTCACAGCGATGATCCCTGCACTACTCAGCAATTCTGCTACTGGAGACATGTCGTGAGTAAGCGAAGTTATCACTTTGCTGATATTGCGAACAGCCACGAGCAAGTATTGCAGAGCAATGAGGTGAGGAGACATGGCTAAGAAACAGGCGAAGACGTTTGGTCAATTTCTCCGCGAGAAGCGGGTTGAAAAGGGTTACAGCCTGCGAAAGTTCGCCGAATTGGTCGGCGTTAGCCCGACCTATCTGTCGCAGGTTGAGCAAGAAAACGTCGATCCACCAACAGCCGACCGTGTAAAGCGCATGGCAGAACTGCTCGGCGAGAGCATCGACGGATGGACTGCGCTTGCGGGCCGACTAACGGAAGACTTGCCAGAGATTATTCGCGAAGCCCCAATCGCAGTGCCGGACCTGCTTCGCGCCGTGCGGGGACTCACGGCAGATCAACTGCGCAGGCTCCGCGATAACGCCGAGCAAATGAAGACGGAAGGAACCGACGAGGAGAAGTAGGGTATGGCTAAGCGGTTCGCAACGACTGCAAACAAGCTGCGCTTCATGAAGGACCAGGAGTTCGAGGACGAGGCTGCGCTCCTGCTTGCAGAATACGGTAACAAGCATGGCCAGGTTATTGCGCCGCCGATCCCCGTAGATGAAATGGTCGAGCTGTACTTGGGTCTGAGTCTTGAGTTTCTCGACATGCAGAAACTCTTCGGCGTCAGCGACGTTCACGGCGCGTTGTGGGTCAATGAAAAGCGGGTGGGCATTGACCAGCGGCTCGATCCGGCGAGCAATCCTTCTATGCTCGGTCGTTATCACTTCACACTGGCCCATGAAGCCGGGCACTGGCGACTTCACCGGCAGCTATTCTTGCGACGAGCCAATCAGCACTCACTTTTCCCGGAAGGGAAGGAACGGCCGGAGTACATATGTCGGTCGAGCGATACCGAGCCAATTGAGTACCAGGCGAACCGTTTTGCTTCCTGCCTGCTGATGCCACGCGAGTTGCTGAAACGATCCTGGCACGAATGGCGCGACGGCATGGAACCGATCTACCTGCCCGATCTGCGAGCCGAGAACGGTACTGACGGCACGGATGAAATGGTCATGGAGAATGCGGTTCGTCCCCTCGCTGGCAAGTTCCAGGTCTCGGCCGAGGCTATGCGAATTCGCGCCGAAGGAATGGGACTGTTGCTGAGGAAGCGGGAAGCTTCACTCTTTGATTGAATTCGAGCCGTTCACAGTAGATCACGGACGCTTTCTAAACGTGCCTGCACTTCGTCCCATTTCGGAAATGCTCCAAAGCACAACACCCGGCACTGCTTTTCAAATTCGGCAGCAAGAATCGCCCCCAGTTCCGCTGGCGGGAAAAGGGCGTCGCTCTTTGCAAAACTCATACCGGGCGGGGGTACATAGCTTTTGTCGAAATACTCTCGGCTGATCCGGTCGTAGTCGGCCTTGATCGTTGCGTACTCTTCCGAACGGAGCATCGCGGGAACCTCCGGACGCTCGGCCAGACAGAACAGGTCGTAATAGTGCCGGGCGTATCCGCCAATCTCGCGGCCTGTTTTCTGGTACGCATCAACCTTTCCATGAATGGCGAACATCTTTTCCACGAACGTCCGCCGAAAATGCAGTAGCCGCATCTCGAATGGACCTTCGTCGTCGGCTCCGAGACTGACGCCGGTTTCCTGGAGATATTGCCCCACATAGGACTGGAGACGGATGCGTTCTGTCGGCTCCCTGCCACTGGCCGACCCCGCCTCGACGAGCACGCGGTTACGGATGTCGCCGGTGCCTGCAAACCGCTGCGTGTATTCAAAGCGATCATTGCGGCCGAAGCCGCCGATGGTCTGGCTTTCCTTCACGACAAACGTGAGTGCGGGATGCGTGGCGATTGCATCGCGTAGCTTCTTCAACTCGCGGTCGATGCCTTTTTTGCCCAGGGCCGGATCAAACGCAGTGGGGTCAAGAAAGATGTCCACGTCTTCCGAAAACCGCTCGATCAGTCCCCAGCCTTTCGACAGGCTGGTGCCGCCCTTGAAGATGACCTTGCCCCCCGCCTCCTGCTCGATGATTCGCAATGCTTCCGTGACGTAATAATCTTTTTCGATGATTGCTTCGCGCAGGCCCCGTGGGCGGAAGTGGTCCGCCGCACGGATAATCGCCTGCTCGAAGTCCGGGTGTTCAAAAAGTTTCATGGTTCCTTGCGCTCCTTCGCTTGCCATTCCCGTGCATGTCGTAGCACGGCAAGCAGCCCAAAATCAAACCGGGAAAGCGAGTTCAACTCCTTCTTCAATCCCAGAAGCCGGGTTTGCGGCTGACCGAGTTCCTGGCCAATCGCCCCGAGAATGGCGCGTACACGCGGAGGTTCCGACAGGGCGACCTTGAGCAGTCGCTCGAAACGTCCCTGTTCGCGGAAGTATTCGAGCAGCTTGTCTTTGGTTTCCTTCGCCGACAGTTCACTCGACTCCCCTCGTTTACGAAGGAAATCCAGGAGGGCTGCGTCCGTCTCGGAAAGGCTCCGCCAGGACTCAGGCCGTCTGGTGTGAATGACCGTTTCTTTGCCGACGATCAGTCGCGGCAGGCTGAGGCCGTCAGTAGCCACTTCGACCCGCGCCGGGTTCTGCGTGGTAAAGCCAAGCAGGTTTGCCGCCCCGACCCCGGTAGGGAAGACACCCTTCCGGCGAACGGAGAGAGATCGAATCTGCGCGCTGTTGGGCTTGCTTGGCCCGAACGCCGTTGGCCGGGACCGGTAGTAAAGCCCCTTGCCCAACCGCTGGATCACGCCGCTTCGGTTAAGCCGCGACAACGCCTGGGCGACTGCCGTGAACGGCATCCCCTCAAAATCGGCCAGACGCCACACCCGTTCGCCGCCGGCCTCGATTCGCCTGCGGACGGTTTCGGCGGTAGCACCGGAGTCCGATCCAGTCTTTTTTGCGTTGGTCCTCATGTAAGTGATTATCGCCCAGAGCCGGGCTTACGTCAAGTTTTTATGCTGTAAAACTTGACACACAATGCACAAGTAACGGACAATCCTGAAGAAACCACGAATCGTAACTGTCAATCGGGCTTGGGCTTACCGCCATCAAATTGCCGCCGGAGACCCCATTCCCAGCCCTGAACTCCGGCCAGGAAAAGTTCAATAGCCGTCCTGTCCTCCCGACTACGTTGCAGTGGCATTGCATTCATGTTGTGGTGGCGTTGGCTGTCAGCATGCATCGCCGAGGTGCAGAATAAGGCCCGTACCTCGGCAATGGTGGATTCATTCGTAAATGCCATCCAGCAAGGCTGGAATTTTTGCCTTGCGGATCGCCTCGATCGCGGTTTTCGACGATTTCCACGACTCGCCCGGAATCCGTGCGATCAGTTCTCCCCAAACCCTGCCAAATGCCGTGATGGCGGCATCGTCGTCGAAGGTCACGCCCGCAGGAAGCAAGGGGGCGATGTCTTCCGTCAGGCTTCTGTTGAGTTTCTTGAGCATTCGCTCTTCGGCGTTCGCCCGGCTGATCGGACGGCCTTCCTGGTCGAGATAATGGTGGAAGCACGCAAGCAACTTATCTCGGTCCAGGCCGAGTTGGAGTAGCCCTTCGTTGAGATCGAACAAATCCCGGTGCTTGTCTCGTTGAAGCAGCGCCCGCAGTTTTGTGCCGAAAAGTTCCTCCGGCTCAAATGAGATGATCTCGGCTTTCGCCTGATGCCAGTCGCTGTTGACCTCGAACGGGTATGGTTTCAGGCCGTGAAGTTTCTGGTGTTCCCGGGTGTTGATCTCGATTTTGAGCTTGAGCGAACCGCCTCCAGCTTCCGGGCTGAACTTGAAGACCAGATGTGTCGTGTGGAGAGCCTGATCACGGTTGCACTTTCCCAGCCATGAGAGAGCATCCCGAACGCCGTCGATGATGCCACCAATCGGCTCCGGCTGCGTCTGAACCAAGTCAATGTCTTCCGAATATCGTAGCGGCTTGCCGAACAGCAGCTTGTTGATGGCCGTGCCGCCGCGAAAGGCCATCTTGCCCTGCAAATCCGGGTGGTTGAACAGGTCGCACATGGCCCGGCAGATAATCAAATCCTGCTCCACCTGACGCAAATCAGGCCAAGGAGCGTGCGCCGTCCATTGCTGGATATGTGCCAGTGGAATCACAGGTCAATCTCCACGGGCAGGTTAATGATGATCTTCCAATCCGCGTTTCGTTCTTCCGTCGCGGCTAGTTCCGGGACAATCGGCTTGACTGACGGATCGAGCGCCTTGAAGGACTTAGCCTGTTCGGCGAAAGGCCGGAGTGCGTTGGCTTGCTTGGAATGCCCGAACCGTTCGAGAAAGTAGCCAAGCCGCCGGACAGCCGAGTTCTCGTAAATGCCGGCTGCCTTAGCGAGAATGCGGGCGTCGGCTTTTTTCCCAAGGTCGTGGGTAGCCTGCGCGGCCGCGTTGATCCCACCGGCCCGATGGAAATAACGGCAGATGTCGAGCAGGGTCAGTTCCACGCCGGCCACCTTGGCGAATCCAGCGTCCGTTTTCAGTTGTGCCAGCCATTCGGGACGGTTCGCCTTGGCGAAAGCATCCGACGACTGGAATAGAAACTCGATTCGTTGCCTACCGATCTCGATTCCAGGTAGCTGTCGCGGCGCGATGGCCTGAAAGACCATCGCCGCCTGATGGGCAGCCCCATGAAACGCCGCCGCACGAAGCAGGGAGATGCGATAATCGACTTCCAGGAACTTCATCAACGGGTCGATCCATCGAGCGGGATCGGGAGCACCGAGCGCCCGATCTTCGGGCCGCAGGATCAGGTAAAATCCCCGGCGCGGGGAAACGAGTTCGCCTTTCCTGGAAAGCCGGGCGATAGCCGATTTTAGCGCCTCTGGCGATAGCCCGATCTCAGCCAAGGCGGCTGGTTTCGTGAAGAAACCCCGACCTTGGACAAGCTGTGAATCGATAAACTCCTGAATGCTATTCATTCCCCAATCATACATTAAAAGAGGCGAAATGCAACGCTTTTCAAATACGGGTGGGAAGCCTCGGGGGCGTAGTTCATGGGAGTTACCGACCTGGTGGTGGATTCAGCACAAGCCACAGAATGTCTAGTTTTTATGCAGTAAAACTTGACGTCCAAAAACGCGGTTGGACGCAGAAATGCAGGAAACAAGGCTGTAAGTCTCATTCCGGCTTCGGCTTATCGCCCTCCACCTGCCGCCGCAAACCAGCTTCCCAGCCCTGGACGCCAGCGATAAAAAGTTCAATAGCCGTCTTGTCGCCCCGACTTTGAAATTACGACAGCTCGCCGCGATGATGCGCGGCGAGCTGTTTGTCTTTACGCCGCAATGACTTGCGACTGGAGCGTGGTGTTAGGCGTGAGGTTCAATCAGGCGTGTGGACTGGAGGACTTAGAAGCGTCAATGGTCGCAACTCTTTCTCAGTGATAGGTTTACCGAGTTCAAATCCCGTTAACCGCATCGGCTCCGAAGTCAATTCGAGGGCGATTCTCGACGAAATATTGATTGACAGTTCGGAACCTTCCGATATAATTGAGTAAGTGAGGGACAAACCCATGAGAAAAGCCGAACCGCGACTGACGGACTTGGATGCCCTCGGGCAGGCAGCGGAATGCCTGCGTGTGCTGGCGCATCCGCATCGGTTGCGGATGATTCAGATGCTGTTGTCCGGGGACTACACGGTCAGTGAATTGGCGGAGAGCTGCGAGTTGCCGACGGCGATGGCCTCTGAGCATCTGCGTCTGATGCAACGGTGTGGCTTCCTCACCAGTGAAAAGGATGGCCGCAAGGTCTTTTACAGGGTGGTTGAACCCCACCTGAAAAGCATCATGCGATGCATCGAGGAGCGTTTTGACGCGGCTGCCGCACCTTAGCCCCTTTTTTTGCCCAAACAGTTAGACAGTTTCCGACGTATCAACATTTTGCGCGTCACAACACCAGACAAGGAGCCCATCATGAGCATCACCACTATCACCCCCCAGCAGCTTTCGGATCTAGCCCAGTCCGGAACCTCCGTCGAACTGATCGATGTGCGTACGCCGGTCGAGTACCGCGAAGTGCATGTCGACTTCGCCCGCAACGTGCCGCTCGATCAACTTGATGTCGCAAAACTGACCGCCGGGCGGAACGGTTCCGGCCAGCCCCTGTATGTCATCTGCCGCTCGGGAAGTCGGGGCAAGCAAGCCTGCGAGAAGATCCTGGCGGCGGGATATACCAACGTGGTCAACGTCGAAGGAGGGACGCTGGCGTGGGACCAGGCAGGGTTACCCGTCGTGCGCGGGAAGAAGTCCATCTCGCTCGAACGGCAAGTGCGGATCGCTACGGGCGCCCTAGTCCTGATCGGGGCTGGGCTTGGTGCGTTCGTCAGTCCGTACTGGATTGGACTATCTGCGTTCGTGGGAGCTGGCCTGATGTTCGCAGGGATCACCGACACCTGCGGCATGGGAATGGTGCTGGCTCGCATGCCGTGGAATCACGTTTCTCCATCGTCTTCGACGGGAAGTTCCAGTAGCTCATCAACCTGTGTGCCCAAGTCCACAACCTCGTGCTGCGGTTGAAAGCCTTCTCCGGCAGCCCGACACCATCCCTAACGCCAGCCCTCCTCTTACAACACTCCATTCCCATTCAGGAGCATCGATCATGATTCTCAAGCAATATTACCTTGGTTGCCTGGCCCACGCCTCGTATCTCATCGCAGACGAACGCACCAAACAAGCGGTCGTCGTCGATCCCCAGCGGGACATCGAGCAATACCTGCGCGATGCCGAGGAGGGAGGCTACGCCATCAAGTACGTCGTGCTGACGCACTTCCACGCCGACTTCCTCGCTGGGCACATCGAACTGCGGAACCGGGCTGGTGCCCGGATCGTGATGGGCGCTCGGGCACAGGCTGAGTTCGACGTTCAGGCCGTCAAGGACGGTGACCTGCTCGATCTCGGCGACGTGCGTATCCAGGTTCTCGAAACTCCGGGTCACACGCCAGAGGGAATCTCGCTGCTGGTGTTCGACCGTACGCACAGCGACACGGTACCTCACGCCGTTCTGACCGGCGATACGCTCTTCATCGGCGATGTCGGTCGCCCCGACCTCCTGGCGTCCATCGGGGTCACGGCCGACGAACTGGCGGAGATGCTCTTCCATTCACTCAATAAGCTGCGCGAGTTGCCGGACGCAACGCTGGTTTATCCGGCGCACGGGGCGGGATCGATGTGCGGCAAGAACCTGAGCAAGGACACCGTCTCGACGATTGGCGAGCAGAAGAGATTCAACTACGCCCTTCAACCGATGAGCTTCGAAGACTTCAGGAAACTCGTGACGAGCGACCAGCCGGAAGCCCCCGACTACTTCGTCTACGACGCCATCAAGAATCGGCAAGAGCGGCCGGACCTGGAAGCCACGCTCCGCAAGTCGATGAATGCTCTCAGCGTCGATGACGCGTTGCGACTGAAGAACCAGGGGGCGGAACTGGTCGATGTCCGCGAGGCGGCTGACTTTGAAGGCGCTCACATGGTCGGCTCGATCAACATCGGTCTCAAGGGAAAGTATGCGACCTGGTGTGGATCGATTCTGAGTCATGACAGACCGATCGTCGTGATCGCGGAACCCGGAAATGAGGAAGAAGCCGTGATGCGGCTGGGTCGCATCGGCTTCGACAACGTCGCCGGCTATCTCCGTGAGGGCATGGCGGCGCTGGAGACGCGTCCCGAATTGATTCGAGTGATCGCCCGGATCACGGCACAAGCTCTGGCTGAGCAAATGGCCGAGTCGACGGCACCGGTGGTCATTGACGTCCGTTCCGAGAAGGAATGGCAAACGGGGCATCTCGCATGCAGCCACAACATCCCGCTGACGCACTTGCGGGAACGCATGGCGGAAGTCACGCAGGACCGCCCGGTCGTCGTCCACTGCGAAGGGGGCTACCGCTCGGCGATTGGCACGAGCCTGCTCGCGGAAGCGGGAAGGACCAACGTCAGCGACCTCGTCGGTGGCATCAAAGCCTGGATTGCGTCGAAGTTACCGACCACATCCGACGGGACCGAAACCTCCACCTGCGCTGTGGCCTGCACGAATTGAAGTCGTGACCTCACACAAACAAGGGGAAACTGTCATGAACGACATCCTGTTTTTCGTCAGCCTGATCGCTGGCTGGATCATTCTGAACCTCTGGGTTCTGCCGTGGTTTGGCATCCAGACCTGCATGAGCGGTGCCTGCAAAGTTCCGCAGGTCGCTCCGCCGCGCCACACGGCGGACAAGTCGGTCACTGATAACCAGACCGACCGCCGTTGAGACCCATTGGGCCGCTGACTTTGAGCGGCTGAAGAATGAACCGATGGAGACCTCGCGATGCTGTGGCTCAGTCTGATCTTTGGAGCAGTGGTTGGTCTCTCATTGGGACTGACCGGCGGCGGAGGCGCGATCTTCGCGGTGCCGCTGCTGGTCTACGGACTGGGTGTGCCCACGCGGGAAGCGGTCGGGATTTCGCTCGCCGCGGTGGGAGCGACTTCACTGGTGGGCTTTCTGCATCGTTGGAAGCTGGGCCAGGTCGAAATCCGCACGGGTCTATTGTTTGCCATCGCGGGAATGTTCGGTGCGCCGGTCGGAACGTGGATTGCGGGGTTCCTGCCCGAGACCGTGCTGCTGTTGTCGTTCGCTGGCCTGATGGTGTTTGTCGCGGTGCGACTCTGGCAACAAGCGTCGCAGCCGACGATCGCGGTGCCAGCATGCCCGACTCCTCCTGACCATCTGGATGGTCCCACCTGCCAACGGGACGCGGCCGGGGTCTTGATTCTCAATTCGCGGTGCACCGTGTTGTTGCTCATCGTCGGAGTTTTGACGGGCGTGCTATCGGGGGTGTTCGGCGTCGGTGGCGGGTTTGTCATCGTTCCCGCACTGGTGCTGTTCAGCGGCATGTCGATTCATCATGCCGTCGGAACATCGCTGATGGTCATCGCGCTCGTGAGTGTGTCCGGCGTCGCTTCACAGTTGTGGGCCGGGCGCGCGATTTCGCCGGTCGTCACGGCGTTGTTTGTCGTCGGCGGGATCGTCGGCTTATTCGCAGGTCAACAAATCGGTCGTCGGTTATCGGGCCCTGTGCTTCAGAAGGTCTTCGTGGTCGCCATCCTCGCGGTGGCCGCCTTTGTCATTATTCGCAATCTCAGCGCCTGAACGCAGGACGAGGAATCTCATCATGTCGCACACCCTACACCATCAAGTTGTCGTCGTCGGTGGCGGTACTGCTGGCATCACTGTTGCCGCACAACTGACGCGGGGCTGGTTCAATCGCCGCGACGTGGCGGTGATCGAACCGTCGGACAAGCACTACTACCAGCCGCTGTGGACGCTGGTCGGAGCCGGACTCGCGAAGAAAGAAGTTACGGAACACTCCGAAGCGTCGGTCATCCCGCGCGGCGTGACCTGGATTCGGGATGCCGTGGCCGAGTTCCTGCCGGATCAAAATGCCATTCGCACGCGCGATGGCAAGACGATCACCTACGACTGGCTGGTTGTCGGAGCCGGATTGCAGATCAACTGGGACAAGATTCCTGGCTTGAAGGATGCCGTCGGCAAGAACGGCGTCTGCAGCAACTATGCCTATGCCACCGTCGATTCCACCTGGGAGGCGATCCGCAACTTTCGTGGCGGCAACGCGGTGTCCACAAATCCTTCCGGAGCCGTCAAGTGCGGCGGAGCACCGCAGAAGATCATGTACCTGGCGGATGACCGGTTCCGCGAGGCCGGAGTTCGGGACAAAACGACGATCATCTATGCCTCGGCGCTGCCCAACATCTTCGCCGTCGAACCCTATCGAGCCACACTGGAGAAAGTGGTCGCCCGCAAGCAGATCGATTGCCGATTCCGCCACGAACTGATCGCGATTCGGCCCGAGTCGAAGGAGGCCGGCTTCCAGAATCTGGAGACCCGGGAGAAAGTCACGATTCCCTACGATCTACTGCGCGTCACGCCGCCGATGGGGCCGCCGACGTTCATCGCCACCAGCCCGATTGCCGACAGGGACGGCTGGGTCGATGTCGACAAGGACACGCTCCGACACAAGCGTTTTGCCAACGTGTTTGCGTTGGGCGATTGCAGCAATCTCCCCACATCCAAAACGGGCGCGGCGATTCGCAAGCAGGCCCCGGTGGTCGTGAGAAATCTGTTGGCAGCCATGCAGGGGCAACCCCTGCCCGCCAAGTATGATGGCTACACATCGCGTCCCCTCGTCACGGGCATCGGCAAGTTGGTTCTGGCGGAGTTCGATTACCACAAGAAGCCCGCCGAGACGTTCCCGGTCGATCAATCCAAGGAACGCTGGAGCATGTGGATTCTCAAACGCTATCTGTTACCCCTCTTCTACTGGCACGGCATGCTCAAGGGACGCATGTAGCCGGGCCAGCAACGTAACTGCTGTCCGTCACGTTTCGCGAATCACGAGAGCCATGCCCATGGATCGTCACGAGCACTGGAATTCGATCTACCAAACCAAGGCGGTGACTGACGTCAGTTGGTTCGAGTCCGAACCGCAGGTCTCCTTGGATTTGATCAACACGGCTTTACCCGCACGCGGCAGCGTGATCGACGTGGGCGGTGGGACGATTCGACTGGGGCGGGAACTCGTGGAAAAGACCACCAGCCATCAGTTGACCAAGCCCTACGTCGGCAACTCGCTGAATTGCAAGTCTTGCCACCTGAAAAACGGGACCGATCCGAAGGCCGCTTCGTTCATCGGCGTCGCGGCTGCTTATCCCGCATGGTCGCCACGCGAGAAAAGCGTCATCACACTCGAAGACCGCATCCTCAACTGCTTCATGCGGAGTTGCAACGGCATCCGCCCGCCACTTGGGAGCGAGGTGTCAGTCTCAATTGCCGCATACATCACTTGGTTGTCCACGGATCAGCCCATCCGCATGAACGCAGAACGACCTGCCGGTCCTCACGCGGTTCCGCAACTCAAGGTGGACATCACTCAAGCCGACCGTCAGCGCGGTGAGAAGCTTTATTCAGCCCGCTGCTCCTTTTGTCACGCCGGGGATGGACAGGGTGATAAGGAGAATCCGCCAATTTGGGGCGAGCGATCGTTCAATGGCGGTGCCGGGTTGGCGAATGTCGCCCAACTCGCTTCCTGGCTCAAAGTTGCAATGCCGCTCGATGAGTACGACCTGACTGATCAAGAAGCTGTCGACATCGCTTTATTTGTCGATTCGCACGAACGGCCGGTATTTCGTCTCAGCGACAAATGCCATGTACTTAAGCCGCAACTTGTTGTTCGAGTAGCTCTTGTTTCAGCACCGCGCGGGGCCGCGTCATCAACCGATCGCTCTTCGGCCCTCG
>Ga0163147_10006220_pt1 | contig 14095 bp, 11 predicted proteins | sample OliLakLV19MP6G1_FD_148597 | JGI IMG/M metagenome (GOLD analysis project Ga0163147, IMG submission 148597) | Freshwater microbial mat bacterial communities from Lake Vanda, McMurdo Dry Valleys, Antarctica- Oligotrophic Lake LV.19.MP6.G1 | ecosystem: Environmental > Aquatic > Freshwater > Lake >...
GCGAGGCGCTGTCCTCCACCATGGCGCACGACTTACGCAACCCGATCAGCGCCCTTTCCGGTTATGCCGAACTGGTCTCGCGGACGGGTGATCTCAACGAGGATCAAGCCTATTTTCTAAGGCGCGTCCGGCAAACCGCGCAAAAACTCTATGATGTGGCGGGCGAACTGGTTGATCTGGTGTGGCTAGAAGCGGGAATGCCGCTGAAACATCTGCCCATTGAACTGACAAGCGCAATTAGCACTGTGATCGAAACACTCACGCCGTTGGCACAGGAGAAATCGATTACTATTGCCGTATCAATTCAAGACCCGCTGCCGATGGTCATGGGCGATCCTGACCGAGTCAAAACGGTGATCAGCAAACTGCTGCATAACGCCCTGCTCTACTCGGATCATGAGCAGTTGGTCGCCGTTCACGCATGGGGCGACGAACGCGAGGCGTATTGTTCAGTGGCAGATCGCGGCATGGGCATTGCAGACGATGAAATTGAAATGGTGTTTGACCGCATGTTTCGCTCGAAAGATGAGCGCGTGCAAGCACTCCCCGGCGGCGGTTTAGGCTTGACCATCGCACGCCGCATCGTACAGCGGCATGGGGGCGATATTTGGGCATCCAGCAATCTTGGTAAAGGGAGTACGTTTACGTTTATGCTCCCGGCAGTAAAATCCTAGCCTCTAAACAGTTCATGGATAAACTCATATGCGTATGTTATCACCACGTCGCGGGCGTCGTGCCTCTAGCCCTGAACAAGAAATCCCGGATATTCCCGTCCCCTGGCGGCGGTTGATCGGTTATGTTCGTCCCTACATCGGCTATATGGTGATCGCCTTCTTCGCGTTGGTGTTCAGTTCCGTTCTCAGCCTCGTCTTTCCCGCCATGATTATCAGTGTGATCGACTCGGTGCTGGTAGCCAATGACGTTGCGCTGCTCGACCAGATCACCTTGATCCTGATAGGCGTGTTTGTGCTAAGGGCGCTCACCCAACTGGTTGAAACATTCACGGTCAATTACGTGGGCGAACGCATTGTCATGGACTTGCGTTCAGAACTCTACAGGCACATCATCAAACAATCGCTGGCGTTCTTTACCAAACGGCGTTCGGGCGAACTCATTTCACGCCTGTCCAATGATGTGACCATGATCCGGCAGGTGTTGACCGACAACATCAATACACTGTTACAGCAAATCATCATTGCGGGCGGTTCGATTGTGATCATGCTGACGCTCAACTGGCGTCTAACCATGTTCATTCTGGTGATCGTCCCAATCCTCGCGGTAATAGCCATTGTGGTCGGACGGCTTCTGCGAATTGCCAGCACAAAAATTCAAGATGAATTGGCGGGTGCAACGACTGTTGCCAGCGAAGTCATTCAGAACATCCGTGAAGTGAAAACGTTCGTCCGTGAACCCTATGAAGGGGATCGCTACGGCGCTGCGATTCGTCGTGCCTTCAAGGTCGCTATCGAAACGCTGCGACTGCGGTCAGGACTTGGCTCGTTGATCGCGTTCATCGGTTTCGGCGGGCTGTCGATGGTGCTGTGGTTTGGTGGACGTGAAGCGATTGCCGGACGGTTGAGCGGCGGCGAATTGACAGGCTTCTTGATCTACGGCTTGACGGTTGCGGGCAGTCTTGGCGCTATCCTCAACCTGTACAGCGTGTTTCAGCAGGGAATCGGCGCAACCAAGCGCGTATTCGACATTTTGCAGCAAGAACCCGATGTTCTGGACGAACCCAACGCACAAACGCTCACGCGGGTGAACGGTCAAATCAGCTTCAAGGATGTGTCGTTCAGCTACGATGAACGTCAAGAAGTGCTGAATCACATTGATCTGGAGATTGCTTCCGGTGAAATCCTCGCGCTGGTGGGCGCAAGCGGCGCGGGTAAAAGCACCGTCTTTAACCTGATCCCGCGTTTCTACGACCCCACGAGCGGACTCATCACGATAGACGGCATTGATCTGCGTTCGGTCACGCAGGCGAGTTTACGCGCTCAAATTGGCATTGTGCCACAAGAAAGCCTGTTGTTCGGCGGTTCGATTTACGAGAACATCCGTTACGGACGATTGGAAGCCACCGAAGCAGAAGTCTTCGCGGCGGCGCAAGCGGCGAACGCGCACGATTTCATATTGGAAATGCCCGACAAGTATCAGACGGTGGTCGGGGAACGCGGCGTCCGCTTGAGCGGCGGTCAGCGTCAGCGCGTGTCGATTGCGCGGGCGCTGCTCAAAGACCCGCGTATTCTGCTGTTAGACGAGGCGACATCGAGCCTTGACAGCGAAAGCGAACACGAGGTTCAAGACGCGCTGGCACGGTTGATGCAGGGACGCACGACAGTGATCATCGCGCACCGCCTCAGCACCATTCGCATCGCACACCGCATCGCTGTGATGGAAAAAGGTCGCTTGATCGAACTTGGCACACATGAAGAACTGATGGTAATCAACGGCAAGTATGCGCGGCTCTATACCATGCAGTTCCGCGAAGAACCAGAAACCGACGAAACCGCGCAGCCATGATCGAAGAAACTATTGCTAACCTCGGCGCGGCGATCTTCGGGATCGCGGGCGTGCTGCTGGCGTTGGTCGTATGGCATTTCCGCAAGCGGCGCGGGATCGTCGGTCTGATTCCGATTCCACTTACCGCGTTGGGAATCGCCGCCCTGTCCCTCTGGTATGGACACCGGCCTATCCCCGCGCCCACGCAGGAGCAATTGTTTCCCGGCGTGGAATACGTGCGCGAGATTCGGTCATCGCCGCGCCCGTTGGTGATCAACGTTGTGCGGGTTAATCTGACCCTGCCGGGAGTCGGGTTTCTGGTCACGCCCGGAACACAGGGAGAAGAACTCCTCGCGCACACGGTTTCTGAATTTGTTAGCGAACAGGGTGTGCAGATTGCGATCAATGGCGGCTTCTTCGAGCCTTGGTGGGATAACGGACCTTTCGATTACTACCCCCATTATCACGATCCAGTACATCCCATCGCGGGAACGTATGCGTCACGCGGCACAGTCTACTGGCAAGACGCCCTAACGGACGACGTGTTGTATATTTCGCCGTATAATCGGATGTCGTTTGGCGCTCCCCAAGGGGAGATATACGACGCCATTACAGGGTATCAAATGCTGCTGTTTCACGGGGAAAATATCGTTGAAGCGATTGGTCTATACGATGTTGAACCACAACCACGCTCCGCTGTCGGCATGGACGAATCCGGTCAAACCCTCATCATGATGGTGGTGGATGGGCGTCAACCAAACTACAGCGAAGGCGTGACACTCGGTGAAATGGCGGAACTCATGCGCGATTTTGGCGCTTATCACGCGCTCAACTTGGATGGCGGTGGATCGAGTACACTGGTGGTCGAAGGGGCGGACGGACAGCCGCGAGTCCTCAATTCCCCTATCCATAGTAGGATTCCGGGCAATGAGCGTCCGGTTGCGACTCATTTAGGGGTGGTTGTACGCAGCGCATCAGGTAATTAGTTGGAGTCAGGCATGATCGGTCAGCAGGTGTTGGTCACGGGTGCGACAGGTTTTCTCGGTGGGACGCTGGCGCTCAAACTGGCGTCAATGGGCGTGCGCGTGCGTGCGCTGGTACGAAGCCCAAAGAAAGCAGACTTTCTACCGTCCGAAATCGAACGCTTTTCAGGCGATGTGACCGACCCCGACGCCATGCGCCGCGCCGCTGAAGGATGCAGCATTGTCTTTCATTCTGCTGCCGCCTTTAGTGGCGTCAAGCCGCAGATCGCGGTCAACGTGGAAGGTACACGGGCGATAGCCATTGGCGCGGGCGAAGCGGGCATCAAGCGTTTCGTTCATGTGAGTTCGATTTCAGTCTATGGTAACAATTACCGACACGATGTGACCGAAGAAATGACTCTCGCTCCCGGTGCAATGCCCTACGCTGTCACCAAGGCACAGGGCGAATCAGTGGTGCGTGAGGTAGCAAATCGCTATGGCATGTCCTACACGATGATCCGCCCCGGCATGATCTACGGGCGCAAATCGGGATTGTGGACGAACCAAATATTTCGCCTCGCCAGCCTCAACCCGACGCCCTTTATCGGCAATGGGCAGGGATCAGCCTACCCGATCTACGTAGACGATGTAGTGGATATGACTATTCTCGCGGCGACACACCCGAACGCGCATCAGCAAGCCTTCAACTGCACCCCTGACCCCTCTCCGACATGGCGTGATTACGTTCAAGGCTATTCCCGGCTTGCGGGACATCAAAATTGGCTGCCCATCCCGATCCCATTGCTGATGGCAGCCGCCGGGATCGCTATGCTTGTTTCTCCACCGATGAGCGAAGGACGCGACTTGCCCGACACAATCCAACTTGCGCGGCGTTATATCACCTACAAGACGACCAAAGCGCGAGATTTGCTCGGCTGGCAGCCTAAAATTGACCTTCCTACGGGGATTGCCCTCTCCGCTGACTATTTACGCGAAATTGGACTCCTCAAGTGAACGATCTTCTGACATTGCTCCTCTTGGTTGTGATTGCGTCTGCCCTCATTGCGCTCGGTTGGTGGCTGTTGTTCGAGACGGAAGGCGTATATTTGGGTCGGCGTGTGGTGATCTGGCTGTACGACCTGTACGCGGGGCGCTACGACGACATCAAACACTTTCGCCGCGAATACGACCATATGTTTCTGGCACAGCCGATCATGGAGCGGATCGCGCCGGTCAAATCAGCGTTGATTCTGGATGTTGCAACGGGAACGGGGCGTTTGCCGCTGGCAATGCTACGACATGCCCATTTTCAGGGACGGGTGATCGCGGTTGATCTCAGCCGCCGCATGTTGGGATTTGCTGCTGTCAAGTTCAACGATACACACGTCAATTTGCTGGTTTCACCCGCCGAACATCTCCCCTTTGCGGATCACACTTTCGACCTCGTGACCTGCCTTGAAGCCCTCGAATTTATGGAGCGCCCGCAAGCGGTGATTACCGAAATGATCCGCGTGCTGCGTCCAGGCGGCATTCTGCTCACGACTAATCGCATCAATACGAAGCTGATGCCCGGTAAAACTTACGTCGATGATGATATTGCGGCGCTGTTGCAAAAAAGCGGCATGGGTCAAATCGAGATTCAAGGCTGGCAAGCCGACTATGATCTGGTGTGGGGCTACAAAAAAGGCGAGTCTAAGCCAACTTTAGCACGACCCCTCGCAGAAATCCTCATCTGCCCGCGCTGCCGCCAAGCCAATATGCTCGATCAAGGGGATCATTGGGCATGTCCCAAATGCGGGTCACGCGCTGAGGTTGGGACTGACGGCGTGATCGAACTTGCTCACCTTGCGCCGAACGGCTGAAATTCATACAATGCGTCCCATGATTATTCCTGATTAGGGACACCCCACATTGAAACTTCTACCCAACGAACTGACCCGCATGGTCAATGAAGCGATCTCCGCCGCGCAAGCCGATGGATCGCTGCCCGCATTTGAACTTCCCGCGCTGGATGTGCGCCCCTCCAAACGCGCCGATCAAGGCGATTTCAGCATTGCAGTGATGGCATTGAGCAAGCCCGCAAAAGGCAATCCGGTTGAGATTGCCAGCAAAATCGCCGCGCACATGCCCACCGCTGATTTTCTAGCAGCAACCGAAGTCGCACCACCGGGCTACATCAACTTTCGGGTTGATCCGGCATGGCTGAAAGCCCAAGTCGAAGCGATTATTGCAGAAGGCGATAACCTGTTTCAGCTCAATATGGGTGCTGGCAAGCGGGCGCAAGTCGAGTTCGTGAGCGCGAACCCGACTGCCCCGCTGCACATCGGGCGCAGTCGCGGCGCAATCGTCGGAGATGCGATTGCCCGTGTCCTCGAAGCGACGGGCTTTGAGGTTCAGCGCGAATACTATTTCAACAACGCGGGCGTGCAAATGACCAATCTCGGCGCAAGTCTGCGTTTGCGCTACCTGCAAGCCATTGGCGAAACGATTGATGAAAACGAACTGTCCTATCAGGGTGAATACCTGAAAGACATCGCCATGAAGTTGGCAAAAGAACAAGGCGACTCGCTGCGCGATGCCGACTGGAAGCCGTTCAAAGAGGTTGCCGAACGGGAAATGTTCGAGATCATCAAGCAGACGTTAAACCGCGTCGATATTCGTCATGATGCGTTTTTCAACGAAAACAGCTTGTATGAAAGCGGCGCAGTGTGGGAGACGCTGAAAGAACTGACTGAACGCGGATTCACCTACAAAGCCACCGTACCAGAGGACGCCAGCGAAGAAGACCGCGCCGATGCAGGAGACAAAGGTGAGGCAGTCTGGTTTCGCAGCACGCAGCTAGGCGATGACAAAGACCGCGTGCTGGTCAAATCAAATGGTGATCCTACCTATACCCTGCCCGACATCGCTTATCATGTGAACAAGTTCGAGCGTGGATTTGATATGTGCGTCAATATTTTGGGCGGGGATCACTATATACAGTATCAGGTGGTCAAACGGGGAGTCACGGCGCTAGGACTCGATGCATCGAAAATTCGTGTGATCATCGTGCAGATCGTGCATCTGCTGCGCGAAGGCGAAAAGGTCAAAATGAGTTCGCGTAAGGGCGATTTCGAGACGCTTGACGACCTGATCGATCAAACCAGCGCGGACGCCGTGCGTTACAATTTGCTGGCGCGTAGCAGCGACTCGCATCTCAACTTTGACCTTGATCTCGCCGTCAAACAGTCGAGCGATAACCCGGTCTATTACATCCAATACGCATATGTGCGCTGTGCGGGCATTTTCCGTGAGGCGGCAGTACGCGGAGTCAATGATGACGGCGCAGACTTGAGTCTGTTGGGAGATGCTGAACTCACGTTTTTGCGGAAGGCGCTCGAATTGGGCGAAGTGCTAGAACTGGCAGCCACTCACCTAGAGCCGCATCGCGTGGCGTTTTACGCGCTCGAACTGGCGAACACCTTCCACCCCATCTTCGACTCGGTGCGTGTGCTTCACAGTGAAGTCCCGCCGGAAGTCGCCAAGGCACGCTTACGCTTCTACCGTGCCGCACAGGTCGTTTTAAAGCGCGTGCTGCGGTTGATGGGCATGACCGCCCCCGAAGTGATGTAGGGCGGCACAATTTCGCAATTCGATTTATCCTTTATGGGGCGCGGTGTGACGCGCCCTTTTTTCTATCACATTGGAGAGATTCAGCATGGGACTCAAACCAGATCATTGGATTCGCAAAATGGCTCTAGAAGAGAAGATGATTGAACCCTTCGTTGAGGGGCAAGTACGTGAAGGTGTAATTAGCTACGGTTTATCTAGTTACGGCTATGACATGCGTATAGCTGACGAATTTAAGATATTTACAAACGTTTATTCCGCAATTGTTGACCCTAAAAGTTTTTCGCCTCAATCGTTTGTCGATGTCAAAACCGAAGTATGTATTATCCCGCCAAATTCATTTGCTCTGGCTCGATCCGTAGAGCTTTTCAAAATCCCACGCAAGGTATTATGTGTTTGTCTGGGAAAATCAACCTATGCGCGTTCAGGTTTAGTAGTCAACGTAACGCCATTTGAACCTTGTTTCTCTGATGACACAGAGATCCTAACACCGAATGGTTGGCAACTTATCAAGAATGTCAATATTGGGGAAGAAGTGTTAGGAATGAATGACGGCGGAGAAGCAGAATGGCAACCTGTTCTTAAGAAACAAATATACATACATGACGGACCGATGATTCACTTCGATGGTAAAAGCTTAGACTTACTTGTTACACCAGAACACAAAGTCTTCGTTCGTAGACGCTCAACTTCACGTATTCGAGGTACACAACAACTTCGCAGTTATAAGACGAATTGGCACACCCTTGAGGCAAGCAAAATAGTCGGCAAATACAATCACGAAATGCTCCGAAAGGTGAATTGGCAGGGCGTAGACATTGATGATTGTATTACCCTTGGTAAATATCAATTTCAAACTGATACATTTCTCGAATTCTTGGGTTTGTATTTAGGCGATGGATCATGCTACGTTAACAAACGAGGGTATTTAATCAAGATTGCAGCTTTCAAGGAGCGTGAACTGACAGTTGGACATGAAATTCTTACGAAATTAGGAGTAAGATTTAGGCGAACTGAAACAGGATACCAATTCTTTAGCAAACCAATGTACGAAATACTCCACCCGCTTGGACACGCTCCTGAAAAGTATATACCTGCATGGGTAAAAAATCTTCCGCCTCACCGTCTGGAACGTGTATTGTACGGTTTGATGAATTCAGATGGAAATTTGGAAACTGAAACTTACACAACCACATCAAAACGACTTGCAGATGATGTGCAGGAAATCATTTTCAAAGCGGGATTTGCGGCGATTGTGCGTCAAGTCACTGATGATAGCGAACATGAGCTAAAAGGTAAAAAGTTTAAAAGCACTCGTCCTGCATATAAGGTAAGGCTAACACGTATACACTTAGACCCTAAAATTAGTCCAAAGACTCATAAAGAGGTTGAATATCGCGGTTTAGTCTACGATGTTACTGTACCCGGACATCTAATCTTTGTGCGCCGGAATGGAAAACCTGTCTGGTCGGGTAATTGTTGGGAAGGCTATGTTACGCTTGAAATTAGCAATACAACGCCTTTACCAGCGAAGGTTTATGCGAACGAGGGAATAGCACAGGTGTTGTTTTTTGAAGCCGATGAGGAATGCGAAGTTTCCTACGCAGATCGCAAGGGGAAGTATCAAGGACAAACAGGCGTGACTCCGCCAAAACTGTAGACTTGACAAAGCTAGATAAGAGGCTTATACTAACTTTAGTAGGGCGTATAGCTCAATGGCGGAGCAGTCGGTTTACATCCGAAAGGCTGTAGGTTCGAGTCCTACTATGCCCACATTAATACCCATTGACCTTGTTAGTGGGTATTTTATTTTAGACGCTGTGAGCAATGTTTGCACTTTTGAACCATTCCGTGCTTTAATTACATCAGATTCGTTTCATATTCCAAACTCGTAATCTGTATTGCGAGAAATGTTATGCTGACAGTAACCGACCAAAATAGACACATATTGATTGTGGAGGACGATGCTGACACGGCAGAGATGGTAAGTACCTTTCTCGAAACTGCCGGATACAGCACCGCCACCGTAGATAGCGGCGAGATTGCGCTGAGTGAAATAAACACACAGCCGCCTGACCTCGTGCTGCTTGATCTTGGCTTGCCGGATATGTCGGGGCTTGATGTCCTGAAACAGGTTCGCGCCAGCTCATTCCTCCCCCTCATCGTGATCAGCGGCAAGACTCAGGAACGGGATAAAGTCGTCGCGCTGGAACAAGGCGCAGATGATTATATGGGCAAACCGTTCTCGCAAGAAGAATTGTTAGCGCGGGTGATGGCGCTTCTGCGTCGCGTCGATTGGACGCCGATCCCCGAACCTAAGCTGACCGTTCGCCATTTAGAACTGGATATGGCACGACGACAGGCAAGTATTCGGAACAAAAAACTCCACCTTACGCCCGTTGAGTATGGAATCCTCGTCACCATGATGCGAAGCGCGGGCGAAGTCGTCAGCCATGATGATTTGCTGCACGCCGTATGGGGTGAAAGTCACGAGGGCAATTATTCTGTCTTGCGAGTCAACATCTCGCGGTTACGGCAGAAGTTAGAAGAAAACCCGCGTCATCCGTCGTATGTTGTCACGGTGCCGGGTCAGGGCTACGTTATGCCCCTCAAGCGTCCGTAAAAGATGCGCTTGCGTCTCCTTTTGATGGTTGTTGGGGCGATCCTTGTGGTCGCCACCTACACTTTCCCCTTATGGCAGCCGATTGTCCAGCAAGAAGCCTCTGTACAAGAGATCGCGTTTCCCGGCTTGGCGCTCGACTTGCAAGACGATTTTCTCAGTCTTGCGCCAGAGCAACAGCGGGCTTATATCACGCTGCGCGAAACTGACCCTGTACGCGCATTAGGCATGGTCAATGCGGCATTACAACCCCGACGACTCGCGCCGGAAGACGATGACGAGATGCCAGAGATGAACGCGCCGATCACCGCCGCAACGGGGACATTCCTCACACTTGATCCCATTCGGACAGCACGAGGCACGGCGACGATTTTCCAGCAAGCCGATAACACACTGCTCATGCGCTTTGAAGATTTCGCCATGACGAACGCGCCTGATGTGCGTGTATTCCTCTCCCCTGCTTCTGAGCCGCAAACCCCGGAAGAGATGCGCGCAAACGAAACCGCCGTCGAAGTCGAACCATTACGCGGTAGTGTGGGTAATCAGAATTACACGCTTCCCAACAACGTTGATCTCTCGCTGGTACGTAGTGTGGTCATTTACAGCGCAGAGCTTGATCTCATTTACACTTATGCGCCTTTATTCGTGCGTGTCGGATAACCCAATATGAATGATGATTACGCGGCACTCGCGCCGATCTATGATCGAATCGGCATGTCAAATTTTGCAGAAACGCTGACTCCTCAGCTTGTGGTGTATGCACAGTCCAATGACTGGGTAGGACGCCGCATCGTTGATCTCGGCTGCGGCACAGGCGGCAGCGTGCGCTGGCTGGCAAATCGCGGGTACAACACCATTGCCATTGATGTCTCCCCTGCGATGTTGAACATCGCGCAAAAGTCAATCAATACCGAGGGACTCGGTTTGCGCTGGCTGCAAGGGGATATTCGCGCTCTGACCGATCTCCACGATATTGATATGGTGATCTCGCTCGATACGCTCAACGAACTCAACAGTTTGCGCGACCTTGAAACTGTATTTAGCGCCGTGTTTAAAACGCTGACTCCCGGCAAACTATTCATCTTCGACCTGCATACGATTGAAGGTTTGGCGGAACGGGCTGATTTTCTATCATTTGCTCACAATTCAGATGACCTCACGGTGATCAACAGCGAAGAATTTGATTATGAGCGACAAGCGTGTATCTCTCAGTACACCGTGTTTGAGCGTTCCGGTGATCTGTGGCGGCGCTGGAGTGCAGTACGCACCTTACGCGGCTTCCCCATTCAGGTTGTGAGCGCCTTGCTAGGACGCGCAGGGTTCGGCATAATGGCACTCCTGAATGATCGTCTACAGCCGTTCGATCCTGCTGTTATGCGAATGGGACGGGTTTTTTTCTACGCACAAAAACCGGAGTCAGAGTGATCGTATCCGACAAGCTCTCTATTTCACTCGATAAAGAACATGGTGGTCTGCGCTTAACAGTCATTATGTCGTTTATTGCGTCGTGGCTGATTCTGTTTATCATCCTCAGCGCCTTCATCGAAAATCAGGGGTTTAGCCTTCTGGCGATTATTCTTGGTTTTGCAGGGGCGTATGGCATCACCGCGCTGTTGGAACGTTACTTAAAGGGGCGTTGGACAAGTGGGCGTGTGATCGAGGTTGATGCGGCGGGGGTGCGTATGAAACGCAAACAAACGCTGGAAGGCGAAATCCTTTCCGAAGACCCCGCCGACGCCCTGTTGTGGAGTTTCACGATCAAAAAGCGGGCGCGTGTACCCAAAGGCTATTCGATGCTGGCGTGCGCTCTACATTTTGAAGATACCTATCTTTCTGTGTATACGTTCATGTCGCCGAAACAAATTGAAACACTTGAATCGGCGGAACACTTTACCAAACTTGTCAACTCGAAACAGGTTTCCAGTGAACGTGAGGATTTACGCCTCGCGGGAGAGCAGCGCCGTCTGCGGGATGCCGAAAATCACCGCTGGTCACGCGGCGGCGAAATGACAAGCGACGATTTTATGATCTTTTTTGCCCGCCTTAAGGCGCAGTATCCCGAATGGCTCAACTCAAAATCTTCTTGATCTTAATTGGCGTATTGATCCCGTTTGCTCGTCTCAACGCGCAAGCGATTCTCACGCCCTATGTCGAAATGACGGGCAGTGTTTCCGATGGGGGAACACAGACCTTCACCTTTACCGCCCAGAGCGGCGCGGTTGTCTCGTTGATCGCCCGTGCGGTGTCGCCGGACTTCGACCCGATTCTCACCTTGAGCGATCAAGCGGGGCGAGAGTTGTTCAGCAATGATGATTACGCTTACCCCGACAGCCGTGACGCCCTGCTCGAAGCCGTCACGCTGCCGCGCACAGAGACGTATACGGTCACAGTGAGCAGTTTTGACGCTGCCGCCGGAGACTACGCCCTGACGCTCCTTCCCGGCTACGGTGAAGCGGTGATGATCGATGAATTCAATGACGATGGGTGGCGCGGCACAAATGGCGCACTTGCCAACCGAACCAACAATAATATCCTCTCGTTGACCGAAAGCGGGGCGCGTGCTACTGGAGTCGCCTTCAACAGCGATACCTCTGCGCCGTCTAATTTCATGGTGCAGGTCGATGTCATTGATGTGAGCAATTCGTCGGGATGGACAGTCGGGATCGCGGCACGACAGACGGAAGACTCCTACTACTTGTATGAAATCAATGTACAGGGATTGTGGCGTTTCTCACATTATCAAGATGGCACGCCGGAAGTCTTACGCAACTGGACTCCCCACCCTAGTATTGTTCCCGGTGAAACAACTTTCACACTGGGCATGATGGCAAATGGCGTCGGCTTTGACTTCTTTTATGATACGTCCTATGTGGGCAGCGCGAACGATGATCGGTTGACGGAATCTGGCGGCGTGGGGCTGTCTGTTGGAACAATTTCGTCGCTCACAAGCGAAACCAACGCGCAGTTCGACAACTTGATCATCACAGCACCCGTCGAAGTTGGCGCGAGGCGGCTCATCCCTGACCAAATCCCGAACGGTGAAGGGGCGGCGCTCGTGATGGCTCTTAAGCGCCAAGACCTGATCGCGGCAGATGGCGCTATGGCACTGACGCTGCCTGAAAGTTCCGTACAGTACGCCCGTCCCGGAGTCAATCGCGTGATGTTGGGACGCGGCACAACGTACACCAATTTTGCACTTGGCGGAACAGTCGATTTACAGGGATCAGTTCCAACAGGAGCAGCGGGCTGCGGAATCGTCTTCCGTTTTGTCGATGAAACCCACTACACGTTAGCGTTCATCGATCAAACAGGCGGTTTCGGAATTTCACAGCGCGAAGGAGATAATTTCCTGCCCGGCTTATTCGGTGAGCGAGACGAAATTGGGCAGGGGCGGCACCACTTGCTCATCATCGCTGACAGCAATACACTCTATTACTATATTGACCGTCAATTTGTGGGAACGCTTGAAAACGCTCCGCAAGAGGGTCAAATCGGCATTGCTGTGGTGAACTTTGAGGGTATGACAACCTCATGCAGCTACTCGAATTTGTGGTTGTGGGAGTGGGACTGAGAGGCTCATTGTGACGCCGACTGAAGCCGCGATATTGCGAACGGTGTTATACGGGGATGTCTTTAATTTTGCGCTCACCCCGCCTGAAATTCACCATTTCTTGATCGCGGATACGCCTATCGCTTACCAAGAGATTCAACACACCCTCGAAACCTCACGGTATTTGAAAACTGTCCTTGAAATTGAACAGGGTTATGTCGTATGCGCGGGTCGCCTCGAGTTGATTCCCGTGCGCTTACGCCGCGAAGAAATCTCTAGTCGGCTGTGGGCATTAGCAGAAGTCTACGGCGTGTGGCTATCCCGGCTGCCGTTCGTGCGAATGGTCGCGTTGACAGGTGCGCTGGCAATGCGAAACCCAGCTGATCAGGATGATGATCTCGACTACATGCTGGTTACAACGCCTAACCGCGTATGGCTGGCGCGTGCGTTCTCGATATTACTGGTACGTGTGGTCAAATTACGCGGCGTCGTGATCTGCCCGAATTACGTGCTAGCAATCTCTGCGCTGGCGCAATCCAAACATGATGTTTTCATGGCGCATGAAGTCGCACAGATGATCCCACTCTATGACACGCGCATCTATAGGGCAATGCGTGAGGCGAACGGGTGGGTACGTCAGCATATGCCGAATGCTGAGACCCCTTTTTACCCGCAGCAAAATGCGCGATTGGGCAGGTTTTGGGGTGGCGTAAAACAGATCACGGAGATTGTTTTAGGCGGCGGCATCGGGGATGCGTTGGAACGTTGGGAGTATGAACGTAAATCGCGCCGTTTTGCCTGCGAAATTCGCACACCCAACAGCGCGGCATTGATTGACGCTGAACACGTCAAAGG
>Ga0163147_10006223_pt1 | contig 14086 bp, 13 predicted proteins | sample OliLakLV19MP6G1_FD_148597 | JGI IMG/M metagenome (GOLD analysis project Ga0163147, IMG submission 148597) | Freshwater microbial mat bacterial communities from Lake Vanda, McMurdo Dry Valleys, Antarctica- Oligotrophic Lake LV.19.MP6.G1 | ecosystem: Environmental > Aquatic > Freshwater > Lake >...
GTGCAAAAAGAACGACCAAGGCGACTATGTTTGTGAATGACGAACCGCCCATAGTGCAGTTGAAAAAACCGTAGCGAGCGGGTCGAGAGCAAGGCGCACCGCGCGCAGGAACCGCAGCGGACATTGCGTCTCGTCAAGGATTCCGAGCACGGAGCAACGCCGCAACCGGCTCGCACAGTAGGTTTTTCAACTGCCCATAGGCGCCGGATCGACGCAAGCCAAGGATCGCATCGGGTCGAATGAGTTCCGGCGTGCGCGATCGATAACAGCACCGTGCTACGATTCAATGATCGATATAAAAAAGAGGTGTCTATGGCAGCCGTTACGGTTTCCCCTAAATTTCAGGTGGTGATTCCCCTTGCTGTCCGTCAAGCGCTGGGGTTGGTGCCTGGCGTAAAGCTCCATGTTGTGCAGTTTGAAAATCGTATCGAGCTGATTCCGGTGCGCTCAGCGCAATCCCTGCGGGGTTCGCTGCCGGGTTTGGACACCACCGTGCCGCGGGATGCGGATCGGCTGTGAACGTTATCGATTCCTCGGCGTGGCTGGAGTATTTTGCCGGTGGCCCGAACGCCGCGCACTTTGCGGCCGCCATCGAGGACCCGAATCAACGCTTGGTGCCGTCGATTACCCTGCTTGAGGTTTTCAAGCGCATTGCGCAACAACGCGATGAATCGACGGCGCTGCAATACATCGCGCTCATGCAGCAGGGTACGGTGATTGCTTTGGATGCCGACTTGGCCTTGCGCGCGGCGGTGCTTGGGCAGCGCCATAAATTGCCATTGGCAGACAGTATTATTTATGCCACTGCGCAACGCGCTAAGGCAACGGTTTGGACTCAGGACGCCGATTTCGCCGGGCTCAGCGATGTGCGCTACTGGAGTCAGCACTCGCCATGAAAATCTTCGCCGAACTGCAGCGCCGCAACGTGATCCGCATGGCCGGGCTTTATCTGGTCGGTGCTTGGCTGGTCACGCAAGTGGCGGGCACGGTCTTTCCGATGTTTGGTGCGCCCGATTGGGTGGCGCGCAGCGTGGTGCTTGTGCTGGCGATTGGCTTTATCCCGGCGCTCATCGTTTCCTGGGTATTCGAGCTGACGCCAGACGGCCTGAAGCGCGACAGCGACGTCGAAGTCACGAAGTCCATCGCACCACAAACCGCGCGGCGGATGGATCACATGCTGCTGGTGGTGATGGCCTTGGCCTTGGGTTATTTCGCGGTCGACAAGTTTGTGCTGGCGCCTTCGCGTCTTGCCAGTAGCGCGCCGCAGCTCGTCACGCCTGCATCGACAGACGCTAATGCCGCCACACCAGCCACTCCACCCGCGCAAACACCAGTCGAATCCAAGTCCATCGCCGTGCTGGCCTTCGCCGATCTCAGCCAAAACAAGGATCAGGAATACTTCTCCGACGGCGTGGCCGAAGAAATTCTGAACGCGCTGGCGAAGGTCGAGGATCTCAAGGTTGCCGGGCGCACCTCGTCGTTCTACTTCAAGGGCCGCAACGAAAACCTCGCAACCATCGGTAGCACGCTGGGCGTGGCGCACGTGCTGGAGGGCTCGGTGCGCAAGCAGGGCGATCGTTTGCGGATCAGCGCGAAGCTGCTGCGGATCAGCGATGGCGTCGAGATGTGGGCGGAAACCTTCGACGGCACCGATGCCGACATCTTCGCGCTGCAGGAGAACATCGCGCAGCAGGTGACGACTCAGCTGAAGGTGGCGCTGAATGCCGGCGCGCAGGGTCAGCTGGTTGATGCCGGCACCCGTGACCCGGATGCGTATGCGCTATACCTGCGCGCCAGTGATGTGTTCAACCGGCGCGATGTTGCGCGCTACGAGGAAGCCGTTGCCTCGCTGCGGCAGGCCTTGCAGCGCGATCCGGCGTTTGCCCGCGCGCACTCGCGATTGGCCGCGCTGCATGTTGTTTGGTCGAATACTTCCTCGACCGATGGCTATGCCAGCCTGATCGCCGAGGCGGTCGCGCAGGCCGAACAGGCCTTGCGCTTGAACCCCGGGCTGGCCGAACCCCACGCGGTGCTCGGCCTCTTCCATCAGAACGCGCGCCGCTACGGCGAGGCGCGCGCTGCTTTGGCGCACGCGCTGCAGCTCGACCCCACGGATGCGACTGCAAACTTTTGGGCGGCGCTGCTGGACTGCACAACCGGGTATATCGCACGCTGCGAGGCCGGGCTCGAGCGGACGCTGGCGCGCGACCCCTTACTGCCCAATGCCTTGATTTGGCGCGCGCGGTTGCGGCTCTCGGCCGGCGATCTGGAGCAAGCGCAGCGCATGATCGAGCGTGCACGCGAAGCGGGTCTGAGTCCGGGGGCGGCATCCGCGACGCTGGCTGAGATCGCGCGGGCGCGCGGTGATCGGGTGCAAGCGCGGATCCATGGCCTGGAGCTTTACTCCCTCTTTAGCGCAGGCCTGGCCCCCGAGACGTCCGTCTTCGTCGACGCCTGGGGTGGCGATGCCGACGCCGTGGCACGATCAATCCGCCTGATCGACGACTATTTGGCGGACGCCCCCGACCCGATCAATTTTTTGGTCCCGCTCACGCTTGTGCGCATCGGCGAAGTCGAGCGCGCCCTGGCGGTATTCGCCGATCATCGAACCAACAGCGAAGTCTTGTTCTTGGGCCTGTTCCTTGGCACCCGCTTGTATCCGCAAGTGTGGGCCTCCCCCGCGCTCCCGGAATTTCTGCGCAAGACTGGTATCGCGGCGTATTGGGATGAGTTCAGTCCGCCGCCGAACTGTGCGAAAAACGCCAGCGGCGACTATCGCTGTGAGTGACGCAAGCAACATGCCGCTGGCGGTGCGGGCTGCGAACCCCACGTGCCGCAACACCGCGGCGGCCTCTCTAAGCGCCAATGTATACTGCCCATGTTGAGATGTTTATCGGAGGCATGTTATGGCACTTCAAATCGCCAACCCCGTGGTCGTGGCGAAGGTCGACAAGCTGGCGAAGGCGACAGGGTTAAGCAAGACCGCGCTGGTCGAGCGGGCGGTGGATCAACTGCGGCTTGAAACCGAGCGCGTCACGGCGCCCAGCCCGCGATTCAAGTCGCTGCTGAAACAGATCGATGGGATTCCGGATCGACTTGACGCTGCCGACCCACTGCACTGGGATGAGCGCGGCCTAGCGACATGATTGTGGTCGATACCTCGGCACTGATTGCCATTGTGTTTGCCGAGCCCGAGCGCGAAGAATTCCTCGCCATTGTGCAGCGGCACGAGCGCGCCTTGATCAGTACGCCCACCGTGGTCGAGACGCGCCTGGTTGTGCACGGTCGACGCGGGCAGCGCGCAGTGGTGCTGTTGGACGACATGCTGCGGCTGCCGCCTTTCGAGATGGTCGCACCGACAGAGGCGGAAGCGCTCGCCGCCTATTCGGCCTTCGTCGCCTTTGGCAAAGGCAGCGGTCACCCGGCTGCGCTCAACTATGGCGATCTGTTCAGCTACGCACTCGCCAAGGTTCGCGGCCTGCCGCTGTTGTTCAAGGGCAACGACTTTGCACAAACCGATATCGAGTCCGCTGCGGTAGAGACCTCATGAACCTGCTCAAAGAACTGCAGCGCCGCAACGTCATCCGCATGGCCGGGCTGTATCTGGTGGGCGCGTGGCTGGTCACGCAAGTGGCGGGCACGGTGTTTCCGATGTTTGGCGCGCCCGATTGGGTGGCGCGCAGCGTGGTGATTGTGCTGGCGATTGGCTTTATCCCGGCGCTCATCGTTTCTTGGGTATTTGAGCTGACGCCTGAAGGCCTGAAGCGCGACAGCGAAGTGACTAGGAGCGAATCCATTGCCCCGCAAACCGCGCGGCGCATGGATGTGCTGCTGCTGGTGGGCCTCGTCGCGGTGGTGGCGGTGGTGGCGGCGGATCGGTTCTGGCCGCGTCCTGCACAGGCGCCGGTTGCCGCTGCGACAGCACCTGCAACAGGAGCGCCCGCGCCAGCACCCGACACCGCTCCCGCTGCTGGCGCGCTCAGCACGGACATGCTTTCCGGCGCTCCCGCACAATCAATCGCCGTGCTGCCTTTTGCCGATTTGTCGCCCGTAGGCGATCAGGCCTATTTCGCCGACGGCATCAGCGACGAAATCCTCAACGTGCTGGTGTCGGTGAAGGGCTTGAGCGTGGCCTCGCGCACGTCCTCGTTCCAGTTCCGCTCGCAGCAAAGCATGGGCATTCCCGCGATTGCTGGCGCGCTCAAGGTGCGTCACGTGCTGGAGGGCAGCGTGCGCCGGGCGGGCGATCGCATTCGCATCACCGCGCAGTTGATCGACGCCAGCCGCGATGCCCACCTGTGGTCGGAGACGTTCGATCGCACGCTCACTACCGAGAAGCTGTTCGACATCCAGGACGAAATTGCCAGGGCCATCGTCGCCGCCATTGACAGCAACCTGGGTGTGCGGGTTGGCGCGGTCGACAGCGTGCCGCAGCGTACCGGCAACCTTGATGCCTATGCGCTTTATCTCAAGGCCCGCCCCAGCTACTACCGGCGCGAAAATTTCCAGCAGATGGCTGATCTGCTGGGGCAGGCGGTGGAGCTTGATCCCACATTCGTCGATGCACTGGCGATGCGGGCCTCGGTGTTCCAGCTCAGCACCCATAGGCCGCAGCCGCTGGGCGGCACCTCGGAGCAGGCCCGCGAAACCGCCCGTACGCTTGGGGAGCAGGCGCTCGCGCTCGATCCTGGGCACGGCTTGGCGCTGGGAGTCATCACCTTCGTGCGAACTTTGGAGCGTGGTTCGACAGCCAGCACACAGTCCTTTGCCGAGGGCCTGCAGCGCTATACCAAGGCGTTGGAACGCGATCCGAACAATCTCGATCTGCGCAACTGGCGCGGCCGTCAGTTCGCCTGGGCCGGGCGCTTTGAGGCGGCAGAAGCCGATTGGCGCCGCTGCCGCGAGATCGAGCCCATCTACGCGCCCTGCCGAATAAATCTGGCGATAGTGCTGTTCCTGCAGGGCCGGCGCGTTGATGCCAGCGCGGAGTTAGTCGCCGCCGCGGCGAAGGGTGCAACGTTGAGCGACTCCGTCAGCCTGCTGTTGGCTCAGGCACTCGACCAGCGAGAGGCCTTCTATTTCAACGCCAATGCAATGCAGTCACTGCGCGGCTTCTACGCCTTCGATGAACTCTATGACGCGCTGGGCAAGCCGAAGGGCGACTATGCACTGCTGCGCAGCCGCCTGGCGGCGTTGCAGGAAACCGGCAGCACCGCCACCGACATCCCCTCGCTGCAGATCGCTCTGGGGGACCATGAAGAACGCGTGAGTATCCCCGTGATATGGCTGCCGATCTTCGCCGACTATCGGCAATCGGCGGCCTTCAAGGCCAGCGTGATCGATGGCGGACTGCTGGCCTACTGGCAGGCGGAGGGATTCCCACCCCAATGCAAGCCGCTGGGCACGGCTGATTTCGAGTGCGAATGACGCGCAGGAACTGAGAAGAAGCCGGGCAGGCTTGCTCGGCGAAGCGCGTCGCGGAAAAGCGGTAAATTCCATCGCCGAATTCAAACGCCGCAACGTGATTCGCTTGGCCGGTTTGTATCTGGTTGGGGCCTGGCTGACCACGCAAGTTGCCGCTACGCTGTCGGCACAGCAATCAGCCATGGACCGCATCGTGGTCGCCCACATTCACTGGCACGATGCAGCTATCCTCGGTAAGCAGCTCCAGCGTGATGCGGTGCGACAGATTGATCGAGACCGAATGCAGGTCTTTCGCGGGCCCTTTCAGCGCGACCGGACCTATCGCGCTATCCGCGAGCCGCTGTTTTCGATTGGCTACCCTTGATGGCAGCCGTCGTCCTCAGCGCTTACACAGACGCTTGGCAAGCCGCATTCGCGCGCGTGCGCGCTGAGCTATTGCTCGCATTTGCGCCCCAACTCGTGAAGGTCGAGCACATCGGCAGCACTGCTGTGCGCGGCCTCGTGGCCAAGCCGGTGCTCAATGTCCTGCTGGGTGCCAAGCATCTTTCCGAGATCGAATCCAGGATTCAGATCCTCGCCGCGCTGGGCTATGCATACGTCTCCAAGTACGAACGCGAGCTGCCCATGCGTCGATACTTCGTCAAATCTGCTTCAGGCGAATTGCGCGTGCACCTGCATGCCGTCGTACATCGCTCGCCGCTCTGGCAGCAGCATCTGCTTTTCAGAGATGCGTTGCGGGCAGACGCCGGGTTGGCTAGCCAGTATGTCGAGCTGAAACTGCGATTGGCGGCTGCGTTCGCGAACGACAAAGCGGCATACACGGACGCCAAGGCTCCGTTCATTCGGTCTGTGCTTGCGGGCGTGGGTGCTGACGACAAAGAGGATCGAGGCCAGGTCTATGGCGGCGATGTTGCACGTCCAAGTTGATCTTCCCGCAGCCCATCGCGGCATCCGTCTGTTGCCGCGACCACGGCCGCATTTCGCAAGCTGCGGGCTCGGCGTGCCGCCCATTCCCTCCACGTGCACCGTTCATCTGCCAGCAGCGACCGTCAACCACTCGAATGCGTAGCATGGCGCAGCTCTGGTGGCACCGCTAGTAGTCCGTTTCATGGCACTGTTTTGATGAAACGGACGACTAGCCCGCATATTTCATGAATTCGCGCGCGATGATCGCGCAGGATATTGTTCGCACAAGGGATTTTCCGAAGGAGCGTCGTATCGGGCCATACGACCGACTGAGGGAAATCCCGTGCGCGGTCAAGAGACAAGCGAGGGCGTGTGAGATTCATGAAATATGCGGGCTAGGATAGCGGTGAGCCGGAATCTGTATCGGTAAACAGGCCTTGAGCGGCTGAAACTATCGAGAATTGCGTGGCAGGGCCTGCTTGCCACCCGCCGGCCTGCTGCGCGCCTGCCGACTTGATCCTACTTCCAGCTACCTCCCGATGGATGCCCTGACCGCGTTCTTTCTTTCTGCCGTGATGATCATGCTCAACGGCGCGGTGCTCGGCTTGATGCATCGCGACTTGCCGCAATCATTGCAGCCCAGTGCTTTCAGTTGGCGCGTGGGAACCCTACTGCAGGCTGGCGGCTGCGTGTTGTTGGCTGTGCAGCGCTCGCTGCCCACCGAGTGGGTGTTGCCGCTGGCGCACGCCATGCTCCTGCTCGGGCTCACCGCGTATTGGCGCGCGCTGCGCCAGTTCTACGGCTTTGCCGACGTGGTCGCGATCGGTTTGCCCTTCCTGTTGGGCAGCCTCGGAATGGTGTGGCTGTCGGCCATCGATCCCAGTCGAACCGGGCGCATCTTGCTGGCGGCTGCATGCTGGTCTGTGATTGTGCTTGGCTGCATTGCGACCCTGGCTTCCGAGCGTGCGCGAGATTCTGCCAACAGCCGGCGCGTGCTGATGGGCGTGTTTATTGCGGTGGTGCTGGCTATCGCAATTTCCGGGTTGGTGTTCGGCCTGCCCGGTGAGATCCGCGCACTGCTTGGCAATGGCGGTTGGATCAACTTGATCGCACCCGTAATTGCCGCGATCTTGCCAGTGGTGGGTACCACCGCGTTTTTGCAATTGTGTTCGGAGCGAATCCGCAGACAGTGGGAGCATGCCGCTTCCACGGATCATCTGACCGGAATGGCTAATCGTCGGACCATGGCCAATGCAGGTGAGCGACGCGTGCAGACGGCTCGCCAATCGGCGCGCGAGTTGACGGTGGCGGTGATTGATATCGACCATTTCAAGGGTGTCAATGATCGTTTTGGCCATGAAGTCGGCGATGAGGCGATCAAGCACGTGGCTGCGCGAATTGAAGAGGCCTGTCGTGACACTGACCTCTGCGGTCGACAGGGCGGCGAAGAGTTTGTGGTGGTGTTCGATGGCATCGATGGCGAAGCCGGCTTGGCGGCCGGCGAGCGTATTCGACGCGCGGTGGAGTCGCAGCCTTTTGTGATCGCGCAGTCGCGGTTTCAAATTACTGTCTCGCTGGGATTGGCTCAATTGACCGCCACCGACCGCTCCCTCGATGACCTGCTTAGGCGCGCAGATCGTGCTCTCTATCTGGCCAAGGCTGGCGGCCGCAATCGAGTTGAGCAGGATCGGGGTCGCGAACACGACGCGGGCGTCGAGACCAAGGTTGCCGCCCATTGAATGCCTGGGATTTTCAGACTGGCTGCCTATTTGGTAGCGTTCCAGCCTATCCCCGATAAGGGTCTGGCACCAGCATGAGTAGCGAACAGGTTGAGCCACAGCCATGGCGCTTTGAAGCCGGTCTGCGGCGCGACCGGTTGATCCTGTGCGACCACGCCAGCAACCGCGTTCCGGCTGAACTCGACGGGCTGGGGCTGAGCGCAGACGAGCTTGCGCGTCACATCGCTTGGGATCCCGGCGCCGAAGGCATCGCCCGATCACTGGCGAGGCGGCTGCAATGCCCCGCGTATTTCGGTGTCTGGTCGCGCCTGCTGGTTGACCTCAATCGAGCCGAGGACGCGGCTGATTTGATCGTTGTCGAAAGCGACGGTGTTCGGGTACCAGCAAATGCAGGTCTAACAGCCAACGAGCGGCAAGCGCGCATCAACCGCTACCATCGGCCGTATCACGCCGCAATCGCCAGCTACGTGCAGGAGACAGAGCAGGCCGGCATCAAGCTGCGTTTGATCGCCGTGCACACGTTCACGCCAGTGCTGAAAACAGACGTCAGACCTTGGCACGCCGGAGTGGTCTGGAAGCGGCGTCAACCGTGGCACGCCAAGCTGTTGTCTCGCCTCGCGGAAACGGGGGTGCCGATTGGCGACAATCTGCCATACGACGGCCTCACCGCGATGGGCTACACGCTGGAGCACCTCGGAATCACTGCCGAGCGCCAGCATGTGATGTTTGAGGTGCGCCAGGACGTGGTTGCCGATCCCTCCCAGCAGGAGGCTTGGGCGGACCAATTGTTGGATGGACTCATGCACAGCGGTTTTTTGACCGCTTGAGTGAGCGCTTGCACTGCCGAAGTCAGCCCGAACTCGCATTCGACGATGCGTCGCCACATGCCTGACAATGCAGCGCCCGCTGAGCCGTGGGTTCGCAGAGTGCTTTGGAAATGACCGCAGCAAGCAAGAGCGCTAACGATCACGGCGGACCCCTGTTGATCGCCATCCACGGCGAGACGGGGTGCGGCAAGTCGAGCTTGGCGGCGCGCTTCGTCGATGAAATTTCTGCTGAGCTGCGTGTGGTCGGTTGGCTGCAACCCGCCCAGGGCGAACGACTTGACAATCGCGCTGGGTCAGCCTACGGCTGGCAGCGCATCGCCGTCGCTGCGACGCCGATTGCCTATCTGCTTCGTGATGAGACTCGGCAACCTCCGTATCGCGAAGCCGATGGCTCGGCACAGGTGATCGATGCGTGGCTGCAGTCAGAAATTGCGGATCCACGGCCCATCGATCTGTTGGTTGTCGACGAAATTGGCAACATCGAGCTTGCAGGCGGAGGACATCACGAACGCCTGCAACGCTTGCTGGCATGCCAGCCGGCAGCGGTTCTGATCGTGGTCAATTCCGGCCGCTTGGATAAGGTGTCGCAACTGATCGGTCAGCGTTTCGATGTGGCGATTGACGCCACTCAGCCGGATGCGATGCAGCAGTTGCGCGAAGTCTTGGTCGCTCGCCGCGATTTTGAGCGCGTTGGTTGGTTTGGCGCACTGGCTGGGGCGATTGAAGTAGGGGCAGGCTCGGTGGTGCACGGGGCCAAGGTGCCGCTTGGCGGATTGGGAATGGCAACCACGCAAGCGGCTGTGCTGACCCGCGCCGCGCAACCCATGGTGGATCGTTCGCGCGTTGCGTGGGTGGCTGTGCTTTCGGCGGCGATCAAATCACTATCGCCTGCCGGCCAGCGTTTGCGTCCAATGCTCGCCATCGTCATGCAGGGCTGGCTGTACGCGCGTGCATTACGATTGTTTGGCTGGAATCTGTTTGGCGTCATGATCGGCGGATTCCTGATGGGAACCTGGGCGGGATCACAGGGCCTGCTTACCCAGTGGTTGTTGTTTGGCGATGCCCTGACGACCGCCTTGCAGACGGTCAACCAGGAAGCCACCACCTTGCTGGGCTTGCCAACACCGAGGCTCTGGGTAGTGATCGCCACTTGGCTGGCCCTGCATGGCTGCGTGGTTTCGACCGGCACAGCGCTGGCTTGGCGGCGGCCATTGCAGGCGAGTATGGGTAAAGGTTTGCCGGGCTGGTTTGTGCCGATGTCGGCACCTAGGCGACGACGCTGGGGCGAAGCACTGCTGCATGCGTTCCGCGACATGCTGCGGCCTACGTTCTGGGTGCCTTTGCTGTTGATCATCGCCGCACTGGCATGGGCAGGGCAGTCGCGCGAGTCGCTGATTTGGGTGGCGCTGCGGGCGATCTTGATTGCGTGGGTGATGTTCGTGTTGGTGCAGCGCCTGGACCTGCCGGCGATGCCAGGCAAATTGCGCCGGCTCGGCATGTGGGGCCCCGCGATCGCATGGCGACGCGCGTTGGCGCGGTTTGATGCCGATGGCCCTGGCTGACCCGTGACCCGCCAACGCTTACCATAGTGGATGACTTTCCCCTCAGGCCGCCCTCAACAAGACGCGTGCATTTCACGCGTGGCCCGAGTTCTAGATGTCTGACAAGCGGAATATCCGGTTGCTGGTGGTCGACGACGAGCGCTTCATGCGCATGCAAGTTCGGCAAGTCTTGCTGCGCGAAGGCTACGACATCATCGAAGCCGAATCCGGACAACAGGCGATTGAGCAATTCGACCTTCAGCGACCGGATCTGGTGCTGATGGATGGGCTCATGCCTGACATGGATGGCTTTGAATGTTGCAAGCGGTTGCGCGAGCGACCCGGCGGCGAGCGCGTGCCGATTTTGATGATCACGGGCTTGGACGACCGCGCCTCGATCGATCAAGCATTTGCTGCAGGTGCCGAGGATTTTGTCACCAAGCCTGTCCACTGGGACGTGCTGCGGCACCGAATCCGGCGCGCGATCGAGCGCGCGCAGCTGCTGGATCGACTGGAGTTGGCCAATCGCGAGTTGGGCCGACTGGCCGGCATCGATCAACTTACCCAGCTTGCCAATCGGCGCAGCTTCGACCAGGTGTTGGCGCGCGAATGGCGTCGCGGCGGCCGCAACGGACTGACCCTGTCGCTGGTTTTGATCGATCTCGATTATTTCAAGCGTTACAACGATTCCCTTGGCCATCTGGAGGGCGATGGCTGCCTGCAGCGCGTGGCTGCCGCCTTGGCCGGAATGCTGCGGCGACCGGCTGATCTGGTGGCCCGGTTTGGCGGTGAAGAGTTCGCCATCATTCTTCCTGAAACAGACAGCGATGGCGCACAGCGCATCGCTGCACAGGTCGTGGAAGCCATCCAAGCGCTGGCCATTCCACATCCTGATGCGCCACTGGGACGGGTTTCCGTCAGTGTCGGCTGCGGCACCACCATCCCCAACCCACGGCTGGCCCCAAGCCGATTGTTCGCCGCCGCCGACGAGGCCTTGTACGAGGCTAAACATGCCGGGCGCAATGGGTTTCGGGCGTCGGAGGTGCGGCAGATTGCGGAACCCGGGTAGGAATGGTTTTTCGCCAGCTGGCTGGCGATGGTGTGCCTTGATCACACGGCTTGCTCCGCTCCGAGGGCTTCGCCCCGGCTTTCGCTTCGCTCGGACTCCACTGTCCGCGCTGCGAGCACTGCGATCAGTCTGTTCGGGTCAAATGGGGTGGGCGACAGTCGCCTGCGTGGGGACAGACTTAGACTATTCGCCGGCCCGCAGAGGCGCTTTGGGGCAGGAATGGGTGGTATCACCTAGTGAAGCTCGGGGAACGCGCAGACTGATTTGCAGCCCGGCGGCCTTTGCCGGGCGAGACGAAAGTTTTGCTGCGCGCGGACAGTTTTTGGACGGTTTGGGGACCGATGGCGCTTCTGTTGGCCAAGAATCGGCAAAAAATGGACCGCGTACACGGATTTTCAGCCCGGTAATCCAAAGCTCGACAGGCTGCTAGGATGCCGGCGCGCTGACCGTGCGCTGAATGCCTCTGGGTCAATGGAAAAGTTTCTGCTGTTGGGCCTATTGGTGACCGCGCTGGCGCTGTTTGCGTCGGAGCGCTTTCGCGCAGATTTAGTCGCCATCGCCTTGTTGCTGGCCATGTTGCTGACCGGCATGCTGACCGTGCAGGAAGGATTTAGCGGATTCGCCAGCCCGGCCGTGATCACCGTGGTCTGCATGTTCATCCTCTCTGGCGGTTTGGTGCGTGCCGGGGTGGCGGACGAGATTGCGCGCTGGGTACTGGCACGCGGCCTGCGTGGGCAGGTCAGCCTGTGCATGACTCTGATGCTGATCTGCGGGCTGATGTCGAGCTTCATGAACAACATCGCGGCGGTGACGATCCTGTTGCCCAGCGTGTTCGCAATCTCCGCGCGCAGCGGCGTGCCAGTGACCAAGCTGCTTATCCCACTTTCCTTCAGTTCGTTGTTGGGCGGCCTGACCACTCTTGTGGGTACGCCGCCGAACCTGCTTGCTTCGGAGGCGCTGAGCGCCGCTGGCTACACGCCGTTCGCGATGTTCGATTTTGCGCCGACCGGGTTAGCGGTGTTCGCCACCGGCTTGGTGTATTTCGCCTTGCTGGGACTGCGTTTGGTGCCGGTGCGAGAAGTGGCGGCGCAAGACGACACTAGGTCGCTGCGCCATTACGTCGCTGAGACGGTCATCCCCGCTGGCTCAGCGCTGGCCGGGCGACGCGTTGATCAAGTGCGCCTGAAAGAAACCCACGGCCTGCGCATCCTTCGTATCCACCGTGCCTATCAGTCGCAGCGCAAGGAAAGTGCAGCCGACCTGCCGTGGTTGCGCTTTGGCCGCCACGGTCGCGATGAAGGCGATGCTGGCTATTCCTTTGTGCCATGGCCGGAGGCTGTGCTCGCGGTCGGTGACCATGTGCAGGTGGAGGGCGATCCCTCCCTGCTGCTGCAAAGTCAAGGTCGCGGCCTGCTGGAACTGGTCGATCCTGAAGGTGCCGCGCGCTCGCAAGGTTCGGTCACTGAAGCAAATGATGGTCTGATCGGTGAGGTCGCCCTTTCGCCCGGTTCGCGCTCACTGGGCAGCACGATTGGCGACGCCGACTTCGCCGCACGCTATGGCGTCAGCGTGCTCGGTTTGCGCCGCAATGGCCGTCAAGAGGACGAGCGCATCAACCAGCTACGGCTGGAAACCGGCGATGTGCTGCTGGTCCGCGGCACGGTCGAGGCGCTAGGCGAGCTCGGCCATAGCCCCGACTTTCTGGTGGTTAACCGGCTGGCCAGTGCGACCCGCGACCACTCTCGCCGCTGGCTCGCGGTTGCCATTATGGCCTTGACCGTGCTGACCGCCGCGACCGGCGTGTTGCATATTTCGGTGGCGGCTCTGGCGGGCGTATTGTTGATGGTGTTGAGCGGCTGCCTGCCAGTGCGCGATATGTATGCGCAGGTCGATTGGCGAGTGATCTTCATGATCGCGGCGCTGATGCCGCTGGGCATTGCGATGGACAATTCGCATACCGGTGCCGCGCAAATGATCGCCAATGTGTTGCAAACCCTCACTGGCGGCAGCAATCCTCGCATCGCCATGCTCGCCGTCATTCTGGTGACGGTAGGTTTAACCCAAGTGATGTCGAACGCCGCCTGCGTCGTGTTGGTCGCGCCGATTGCGATCCAGCTCGCGCAGAACATGGGCATCGATCCGCATGCCTTTGTGATGGCAGTGGCCATCGCCGCATCCACCGCCTTCATTACACCGATTGGCCACCAGGCCAACGTGCTGGTGTACGGCGTCGGCAACTATCGCTTCAATGACTTCGTCAAGGTGGGTGGGCCGCTGACCGCGATGATTGTCATCGTCGCCATGATCGTGGTTCCGATGGTCTGGCCGTTTACGCGCTAGCAGCCTCTCGGACGCGGGTGGTCCTAGCGATAGTTGATTGTGCGTGAGGACACATTTCCAACGATGTGCAGGCTCATAGCAGCGCTATGGACCAAGAATCGGCGGCATGCCTAATTTTGGCTTTGGGACCGCGCAGACGGATTTACAACCCGGCCGACCCAGGTATGGCAGGCCGCTACCCGCGATTCCCATTCGGTGGGCCACCACGCCCCGGACCACCTGGCCTGCCATACCTGGGTC
>Ga0163147_10006228_pt1 | contig 14081 bp, 10 predicted proteins | sample OliLakLV19MP6G1_FD_148597 | JGI IMG/M metagenome (GOLD analysis project Ga0163147, IMG submission 148597) | Freshwater microbial mat bacterial communities from Lake Vanda, McMurdo Dry Valleys, Antarctica- Oligotrophic Lake LV.19.MP6.G1 | ecosystem: Environmental > Aquatic > Freshwater > Lake >...
GTGAAGGCCTGCTCGCAGGCGCGCTGTACCAAGTGTCGCCGATGGGCCCCGCGTTCCAGGTCGGCCTGGGCGCGAACGGCAAGAACCTGAACCACGGCGCGGGCGGCTGGCTGAACCTCGATCGGCTGTCGGCGCCGACGAACGGCTTGAACTTGCCGCTGTTCTTGGTCGGGGACGCCAACCTCGATCTATCGGGTGGTTGCGAGTAGTCGCGGAGTCGGACGCGATGTTGGAGCGCGAGCCCGTCCCATGTGGGGCGGGCTTTGCGCGTTTCAGCCTGGAAAAGCAGCGCGTTCCAGCCGGTCGCGAATCGCCGCCCAGCTCGCGTCCGTCGGCGGCCGTTCGAAGACGACGAGAGCGCAGCCCTCGTCGTCGCAGGCGTGCAGCGTCGCATACAGCCGCGCGGCGCACGCGCGCGGATCGCGCGGGAGCATCACGGCGACATCGGCCTCGAGGTCGAGGTCGCCGAGCGACACGAGCCCGACGGTCTCGCCGCGCGCGCGCGCCGCGCGCATGAGCTGGCGCGCGCCCTCGTCGCCCGCGCTCGCGAGGACGAGTCGCGCGCGCGGAGCGTAGTGGCGATCCATCTGGCCCGGCGAGAGCTTCGGCGCGTGCTCATCGCGGTCGGCGCGTTCCTCGTCGAGCGGACCGACGATCGCGGCGATCTGTGCAGCTTCGATCACGCCCGGTCGCAGGACTCGAGCCCGACCACGCGTCAAGTCGACGACCGTCGACTCGATGCCGACATGCGTCGGTCCGCCGTCGAGAACGGTGTGGACGCGTTCGCCGATCGAGCGCACGACGTGCTCGGCCGCTACGGGCGAGAGCTCGTTCGAACGATTCGCGCTGGGCGCTGCGATCGGGACATCCGCCGCTCGGATGAGCGCGAGTGCCACGGGATGCCGAGGCACGCGCACCGCGATCGTGCCGAGACCCGCGGACAGCGCGCTGGGGACATCCGCGCGCCGAGTCAGGACGAGCGTCAAGGGGCCGGGCCAGAACGCCTCGGCGAGGAGCGACGCGGATTCGGGCCACGACTCGACGAGCTCTCGAGCATCGTCGATCGCCGCGACGTGGACGATGAGGGGGTTCGTCGCGGGGCGCCCCTTCGCTGCGTAGATCCGCGCGATCGCCGCCGAGTCCCGCGCGTTCCCGCCGAGGCCGTACACCGTCTCGGTCGGGAACGCGACGAGCCAGCCGTCGCGCAGGACCCGGCCCGCGCGCTCCATCGTCTCGGGATCGGGATGGATCGGATCGACGCGGATCAGCACGCGCGGAGGATAGCGGCGTGCTCGGTCCGGCTGCGCGGCAATCGATCGCCGGACGTCTCGGCCGATGTAGGCGGTGCTGTGTGCAGCACAGGTGGCGATCCGTCAGCGCAGCGTCGCGGCTGTGCGTGCCGTGTCGACCATCTGCTGGAAACGCACGATCTTCCCGTCGCGAATCCACCACGTGTGTGCGCACTGGACATCCAGCGCGCGGCCCGTCGCGCGGTTCTTGCCGACGTAGCGTCCGAGCATCGTCACGACTTCGGGGCCGCCGACGATCTCGCCGACCACGACTTGGAAGCCGTCGAAATCGGTCATGATCCGTTGGAACACGCCCGTCACGATCGCCTCTGGGCCGACGTACGGGTTGCGGTCGGCGTAGGGGAAGCTCTCGGCCTCGTTCCACACGACCTTCTGATCGAGTAGACCGAGGAACGTCGGGATGTCGCCCGCGGCGAACGCGGCGTAGAGGCTCTTGACGAGATCGATGCTCTTGGTCATGGGACGTTCGGTGTGAGTCGTGGCGGCGGAATGAAGAGGATGTGGCCGCGCGATCCGCATCAACGGTCGCGCTGCGGCGTGCCGTTCCATCCACAGGGATGGACCCGCGTGATCGGGGGCGCGACGTCGAGCCGGCGCAATCGTTTCAGCGCGGTTCGCTGAGCAGCATCCCCGCACCGACCGTGTTGTTCGTCGCTTCGTCGATCAAGAGGAACGAACCCGTCGTGCGGTTGCGGCGGTATTCGTCGTAGAAAATCGGCGCCGTCGTGCGCAGCGTGATCCGCCCGAGGTCGTTGCGTTCGAGCTTCCCCGCGTCCTGGATGCGATGGCCCGTGTTCACGTCGAGCCGGTACTCGAGCGTCTGCACCATCGCGCGGACGTTGCGCGTCGTGTGCTTCAACGCGTACCGGTTCTTCGCCTGGAGCGGCGCATCGCCCATCCAGCACACCATGGCATCGAGATTCTGGCCCGCGATCGGGCGATTCGCCGGACGGCACAACATGTCGCCGCGCGACACGTCGACGTCGTCCTCGAGGTGGATCGTCACCGACATCGGCGCGAACGCCTCGTCGAGAGGTCCGTCGAACGTCTCGATCTTCGTGACGCGTGACGTGAAACCACTCCGGAGCACGACGACCTCGTCGCCGACTTTGAGCACACCGCCCGCGACTTGCCCCGCGTAGCCGCGATAGTCGTGGTGCTCCTGACTCTTTGTCTGCGGCCGCACGACCCACTGCACGGGGAAGCGCACGTCGATCAAGTTGCGATCCGACGCGATGTGCACGTTCTCCAACTGATGGAGCAGCGGCGGGCCCTTGTACCAAGGCGCTTTTTCGCTGCGAAGGGCGACGTTGTCGCCGTGCAGCGCGCTCATCGGGATGAACGACACGTCGGCGACGTCCATGCGCGCGGCGAAACCGCGCAGCTCGGCTTCGATGCGACGGAATACGTTCTCGTCCCAACCGACGAGGTCCATCTTGTTGATCGCGAACACGATGTGCGGGATGCGCAGGAGCGACGTGATCAGCGAATGTCGGCGCGTCTGCTCGACGACGCCCTGTCGCGCGTCGACGAGCACGATGGCGAGGTTCGCCGTCGAGGCGCCCGTCACCATGTTGCGCGTGTATTGGATGTGACCCGGCGTGTCCGCGATGATGAACTTGCGCCGCGGCGTCGCGAAGTAGCGGTAGGCGACGTCGATCGTGATGCCCTGTTCGCGCTCGGCACGCAGGCCGTCGGTGAGGAGCGCCAGGTTCGTGTACTCGTCACCGCGGCGACGCGACACGTCTTCCACGTGCGCGAGCTGGTCCTCGAAGATCGATTTCGTGTCGTAGAGCAAGCGCCCGATCAGCGTGCTCTTGCCGTCGTCGACGCTGCCGCACGTCGAAAAGCGCAGCAATTCCGCGCCCGATTCCATCGCGGTGAACTCGGAGGTCGTCGGCGACATCAGAAGTACCCCTCCTTCTTCCGATCTTCCATCGCGGCCTCGGTCTGGCGATCGTCGGCGCGCGTAGCGCCGCGCTCGGTCTGACGCGACGCGGCGACCTCGGTGATCACGTCGTCGACCGTCGTCGCGTGCGAGCGCACCGCGCCGGTGCACGTCATGTCGCCGACGGTGCGGAAGCGGACGATTTCCTTGAAAGGGACTTCGGTCGCATAGCGCTCGACCGCCGGCATCGCGGCGTAGAGCATCCCGTCGCGCGCGAACACGGAGCGTTCGTGGCTGTAGTAGATCGAGGGCAGCTCCAGCTTCTCGCGCTTCACGTACTGCCACACGTCGAGCTCGGTCCAGTTCGAGATCGGGAACACGCGGAAGTGCTCACCCGGCCGCAAACGCGTGTTGTAGAGGCTCCACAACTCGGGTCGCTGGTTCTTCGGGTCCCACTGACCGAACTCGTCGCGGTGGCTGAAAATGCGCTCTTTGGCGCGCGCTCGCTCCTCGTCGCGACGCGCACCGCCGATGCAGGCGTCGAAGCGGTGTTCTTCGATCGCGTCGAGCAGCGCCGTCGTCTGCAAACGGTTCCGCGACGCGCGCGGACCCGTCGGATCGACGACGCGGCCGCGACGGATCGACTCCTCCACGCTGGCGACGACGAGGCGCTCGTTGAGCTCCTTCACGCGGCGATCGCGGTATTCGATGACCTCGGGGAAGTTGTGCCCCGTGTCGACGTGCATGACCGGAAAGGGGAAGCGCGCGGGGCGGAACGCCTTCTCCGCGAGGCGCAAGAGCACGATCGAGTCCTTGCCCCCGGAGAAGAGCAGGCAGGGGCGTTCCCGCTCCGCCGCCATCTCGCGCAGGATGTGGATCGCTTCGTGCTCGAGCGCGCTGAGGTGGTCGAGTTGGTACTGGGGCATCGAGGAGTCCGGATCCGAAGCGAGTGACGATGACTGGAGGCGCCGCGCCTCGCAAGTACCTCCGCGCGCCGATGGAACGCCGTTGCGCCCTGAGGTCTACTCCGCGCCCCCGAGGCCGCACATCGACGCACGCATCGATTCCCAGCGCACATTGCGCCCCATGACCCGACTCCTGGCGGTCGGCGCGACGTGGCTCCTCCTCTTGCTCGCGACGCCCGGGTATGTCCACACGGACGGTTTCCTCTCGTTGGCGTTCCTGGCGCTCGTGCCGTGGGCCCTTTTCGCCGCGCGACCGGGTCCGAAAGCGTTCTGGATCGAGTGGCTGGCGGCGGCGGTCGGACTCTCGGCACAGGTCTTCTGGAACGTCAACGTCCTGTGGTTGACCTTGCTCGCGGTGGCGATCGTCCCGGCCGCGTACATGGCGTTCGCCGGCGTCGTGCTGCGACGACTGGCGCGCGTCCTCCCGCTCGCGCTCGCCGTGCCCGTCGCTTGGATCGGTCTCGAGACGCTGAACGGCGTCGTCGAGCCGCCTTTCGGCTTCGGGTGGATGCGTTTCGGGCATCACGCGCACGACCATGCGTTCCTTCTCGGCGCGATGCGCGTCGTCGGCGTCGGCGGAGTCGGGTTCGCGCTCGCCGCACTGGCCGGATTCGCGGCGGATGCGTGGCGAGCGCGCACCGAGCGCCGATCGCTCGGTCGATTCCCGATCCTCGCGGCCGCGATCCCGGCCTTCGTCGTGATCGTCTCGAGCCTCGCCACGTCGCCGCCCGAGATGCAGGGCGGTCCGCGCGTCCTGCTCGTGCAGCCCGCCGTCGAGGCGAAGCGCAAACAAGCGCTGCGCGACCCGCACGAATTGCTCGAGGAATTCGTGAGCCTGACGCGGCGCGGACTCGACGACGCCGCTCGCGCCGGGACGCCGATCGATCTCGTCGCGTGGGGCGAGACGGTCTTCCCGTTCCCGTTCGCGGATCCGACGCTGCTCGCGGCCTACGACCGCGGCGCGCGCCCCGCGCCGTGGGGCCAATGGCCGATCACCCGCGAGCGGATCGAGCTCTACCACCGCATCGAAGCGCAGGCCGTGGGCAGCTACCTCTTCGGCTCGGGTCGCGATCACGGCGTGATCCCGCCCGGGACGCTCTTCGCGACCGGCGTCGAGGAATACGTCGAGCGCGAGGGCCTCCTGCGTCGCTCGAACGCGATCGTCGTCTTCGGCGCGGAAGGCCGGCGGATCGGACGCGGCGCGAAGATCCACCTCGTCCCGGGCGGCGAGAGCTTGGCCGGGCTCGAACGCATCGCCTGGGTCCGCGACACGGCCTTCGCGCTGGCGGGTTACGTGCCCGACCTCGTCGCCGAAGAGCGCGCAGCCGTCGTCGCGCTGCCGCTACGCGACGGCCGGGTCGTGCACGCCGGGCTCACCGTGTGCTTCGACAACACCTACGACGGGCCCTACACCGAACCCACGCGCCGCGGGCCGCTCGACTTCCATCTCATCGCGAGCAACGAGGCCTGGTACGTCGAGTCCTGGGAGTTCGACCAGATGGTCGCCTTCTCGCGCTGCATCGCGGCCGCGACCGCGCGCTCCATGGTCCGCACGACGAACTCCGGCATCTCGCTCGTCATCGGTCCCGACGGGGGCGACGTGGCGCGACTCCGCGGTCCGAAGGGCAAGGATCGCAACGAGGCCGGGACGTTGATCGCCGACGTTCCGATTCCTGCTCACGCGACGGGTCCGACGCTCTACGCCCGCCTCGAACCGGGGCTCCGAGCGGGTTGGATCGCCCTGCCCGCCCTGCTCTGGCTCAGCGTCCGTCGTCGTCCCGGTTACCGAACCCCGAGCGTTCGGTAGGGGACGACTCGGGAGCGAGGCGTGTGCCCGGAGGATCGTCTCCGAACCCCAGCGCGTCGCTTGACCCTCCCGGGAGGCGCCGCTAGACTCCGCTCCTCGCTCTGTAGAACTACGGTCAAGGACCCTCACAGGCTCTTGTCCCACAACAGGTTAGGTCGACTTCGCGGCGCTCGATCACGAGCCTCGCCGAGGGTCGATCGAACCGCCTTTCGACCGCGAACGCTCACTCGTCCGCGAACTTCACGAGCCGCGACCCCCCTGCGGCGTCCCCCCAAAAAAGTCGGCACCCGGAAACGGCGTCACAAGCATGAGCTCCATCGGAAAGATCTTTGTCGTGCTCAACCTCGTCCTCGCCGCGGTCTTCGTCGGCTGGGCCATGAACGTGGTCTCGACGAGCGGCGAGTGGATGAAGAAGCACAACGAGGTCGTCGCAACCTCGGGCACGGACAAGACGGCTCTCAACGAGGAGCTGAAGAAGGTCCGCGCCGAGCTCGGCCTGTCGAAGACCGACCTCGCCAGCGCCCGGAGCGCGCAGGAAGAGGCCAAGCGCGCGGCCGATCGCCTGACGACCGAGAAGAAGGACCTCGAGACGAACAACGCGACGCTCAACGCCGCGATCGTGAAGATCGAAACGACGCTGGGCGGCATCTCCGCCGCGCGCGACAAGGCCGACGCCGACGCCAAGAAGGCCACCGCCGCTCAGACCGCGGCCGAGATGGCCCGACGCGAGGCTCTGCTGGCGCAAGAGAAGGCCGAGCAGGAAAAGGCCGACGCCGAATCTCAGATGCGTGACACGGCGAACCAGGTCGCCAGCCTCGAAAAGGAAAAGACCAAGCTCGTCAACGAGCTCTCGTCGATCCAGACGTCGCTCGACACGGTCGTCGCGGCGACCGGGACGAAGCTCCAGGACATCACCTCGGTCCCGAAGATCGAGGGTTCGGTCCTCGGCGTCGAGACCTCCGTCGCACCGGGCCTCGTCGCGATCAACGTCGGCTCTGTGAAGGGCGTCAAGCGCGGTCACACGTTCGAGATCTTCGACGGCTCCACCTACAAGGGTCAGATCCGCATCGAGTTCGTGCACGGCGACATGTCGTCGGGCCTGATCACGCGCCCCGTCAAGGGCCAAACGATCCGTCAAGGTGACGGCGCGACCACGCGTCTCTGAGAAGAGCAAGGACTAGAGAACCATGGCCGCACGCCGCTCCGAACGCACTGTCGTGACCCAGACGACGACTCGCGAATCCCGCGCCACCTCGCGCATGGCCGACGGGACCGAAGAGGTCGCCGTCGTGAAGACCGGGATGGGTCTGGGCGATGCCATGGGCATCGTGACCTTCCTCCTCCTGATCGCTGCGATCATCCTCACCGACATGGTGTTGGGCGAGCAGTACGGCGCGGGGATGTTCTTCAAGTAGAGGATGGAGGGGCGCGCTGAGCGCTCCGACCCCGACCCGAGCGCCCGGTTTGCCCGCGCCCGGAACTCGCGAGCCGCCCCACGGGCGGCTCGCTTCGATTCCGCAGGGATTTCGCGCCGCGCAGACGCGGGATCGGACGGGGGATGCGTGCGCGACGCGCCGCTCGCCCGATCGGAGCCGCCACCCTCGCCGCTGGGCGCGCGCGCGCCTTTCCTCAGAAGTGGAGCTGTGCACGCCGAGGCCGAGCGGCAATGCAACTTCCTGATCCGCACGCGCGGACCGACGAGGACTGCAACGCGTCGCCTTGATCGAGCATCCGTCACCGGTAGACTCCGACTCGACGTCGCTGCACCCGCCGCGCGCACTTCGGATCGTCCGCTCCGCCGGCGTTCCGCCCCCTCGCCATGAAGAGCTACCTCCGGCCCGTGCAATGGGCGCTCGGTCGATTCTCGACCGACATGGGCATCGACCTCGGCACCGCGAACACGCTCGTCAGCGTGCGCGGCCGCGGCATCGTGCTCAACGAGCCCAGCGTCGTCGCGGTCGACAAGGCGACAGGCGAGGTCATGAACAACGGCATGGCCGTCGGCGTCGAAGCGAAGGCGATGCTCGGGAAGACGCCCGGAAACATCGCCGCGATCCGGCCGCTGCGTAACGGCGTCATCGCCGACTTCGACGTGACCGAGAAGATGCTGCGCTACTTCATCACGAAGGTGCACGGCGGTCGCGCGTGGGTGAAGCCGCGCATCGTGATCGCGGTGCCCGTCGGCATCACGGCGGTCGAGCGCCGCGCGGTGATCAACTCGGCCGAACGTGCCGGCGCGCGCCGTGTCTACTTGATCGACGAGCCGATGGCGGCGGGCCTCGGCATCGATCTGCCCGTGCGCGAGGCTTACGGTTCACTCATCGTCGACATCGGCGGCGGCACGACGGACATCGCCGTGCTCGCGCTGGCGGAGATGGTCGTTGCGACTTCCTTGCGCATCGCCGGCGACGAGATGGACGAGGCGATCACCGCGCATTTGCGGCGCCAGCACAGCCTTTTGATCGGCGAGCAGACGGCGGAGCGCATCAAGCTGACGATCGGCTCGGCCTGGCCGATGAAGCAAGAGCTCACGATGGACGTCAAGGGACGCGACAGCGTCTCGGGCCTCCCGCGCAAGACCACGGTGACGTCGATCGAGATCCGCGAGGCGCTGAGCGCCCCGGTCCGCTTGATCAGCGAGGCCGTGCGCGGCGTGCTCGAGGAGGCACCGCCCGAACTGTCGGCCGACCTCGTCGACTCGGGGATCACGCTGTGCGGAGGCGGTTCGCTGCTCTACGGGATCGCCGATGCGATCTCCGAGAGCCTTTCGATCCCGGCGCGCGTCGCCGACGATCCGCTGACGGCAGTCGCGCGCGGGACGGGCATCTTCCTCGAGAACCTCGAGGTGTTCGCGCCGGTCCTCTCGTCCGACGACGACGACTGATCGGGCGGCTCGAGCGACGCTGGATCGCTGCGGTCTGGGACCTCCCTCCTCTCGCGCAGGATCGCCGGCGCCGGCGCGGGCGCGGTCGCGGCTACGACGCTACGACGCTACGACGACTCGGCGACGACGCGGCGACGACTCGGCGAGGTCGCAGCGACGACGCGGCGACGACTCGGCGAGGTCGCAGCGACGACGCGGCGACGACTCGGCGAGGTCGCAGCGACGACGCGGCGCGATCGCACCCAGAAGGCGGGGAGGATCGCGCGCTCCGTCGAGTTCGGTCGCGAGCACGTCATCCTCCGCGCGGAAACTCCGCACGCGACCCGAGGGGGAATCGACCGCGCGCGAATGGTAGACAGGACCTCGCAGCGCGACCGAGGTCGGTTCGCGCGGCAGGGGGGCTTCGCGGTGTTGTCGTGGTCAGGATCGAGGACGATCGTCCTCGCTGGTGCATTCGTGCTCGCCGCGCTGGCGTTGCGCCCATTTCCGCCCGTCGAGCGCGCGGTCGATCTCCTCTTCGTGCCCGCGCGGTTCGCGCGCGAACTGTTGCGACCTCTGGGCTGGTTCTCGACGCGTGAAGTGCGCGCGACGATGGCGCACGCCGACGAGGCTTTCGCGGCGGAGCGCGAATCCTCGCGCCAGTTGCTCGCGGCACAGATCGAGGCGGCACTTCCGCTCGACCCGCGTCTGCGCGAAAACCGCGCGTTCCTCGTGGCCGAGGTCCTGGAGCGCGATCCCGACGACAGCGATCTCCTGCGCGTGCGCTTCCCGCCCGGCGCGGGCGTCGAAGTCGACATGCCCGTCGTGCAAGGCGACGCGTACGTCGGTCGCGTGCGCGAGGTCGATCGTCGACGCGCCGGCGAAGGCGTCGTCGAGCTCGTCACGGACGAACGCCATCGCGTCGGCGCCGCCGTTCACGACGATGCGCCGGAACCCGCGGGGCTGGTCGTCGGCGGACTCGTCGAAGCGCGTGCGCGGCGCGGCTCGGCGTTTCTGCTCGGCGCGCGTTTCGAGAGTCGGCCCGTCGCATCCGGCGCAGTCGTCGTCGGCGAATCGGCTGCCGGCCCGCGCGCGGAACGCCGCGCGCGCGCCGATGGTTTCCGACTCGGGAAATTGCGCGTCCTCTCGGACCGCGGGCGCTCGATCCTCGGCGTCGAGACCGCTTTCGACTACGCGCACGGACTGTCCGCGGTCGCGATCGTCGGCGGACCCGAACTCGCGACGGCCGGACCGCTCTTCGCGGACGATGCGTTCGACGACGCGCGTTGGACGAGCGCGCGCATCGCGCTCGCCGGCGATTCGTCGCCGCGGCGTCGCACGCGACACCTCTCGTTCGACGACTCCGCGCGCGTCGAAGTCGGCGCGGCGCTCGGACTCGGAGCACGTTTCGTCGGCCGCGTCGTCGAAGCGAGCGACGGCCGCGCGATCGCGGCGTTGCTCGGTGACCCCGCGCTCGAGTTCGGCGGAGTCGCGGTGCTCGACGGTCGCCGCGAGCCGATCCAGCTCGGTCGTTTGCGCTCGCTCGGCTTCGATGCGGACGGCGCCGTGCTCCTCGAGTGGATCGCGCGCGAGGATCTCGCTCCGACGACGGGGCGCAGCACCGGTCCGGCCCGGATCGCGACGGCCGCGGGAGATCGCGGCGTGCCGGCGGGATTGTGGGTCGGTGCCTGCGTGCTCCCGGAAGGACCGGGACGACACGTGCTCCGCCTCGTTCCGCTGCAGGATCCGGCCGGTTTGCTGCGCGTTCGCGTGCGGCTCGCGCCAACCATGCTCGAGGAGGGACCGTGAGAGCCGCGCGTCGACCCGGGCAGCGCATCGTCGGCTGGACTCTGTTCTTCGTGTGGGCGATGTCGCTCGCCGGCTTGCAGGGTCTGCTCACGCGTCACTCCGCCGGATCGTTCATCCCCGACGCGGCGCTCGTCTTGTCCGTCGTCGTGCTCGCGCGTGCGGAGGCAGGCGACCTTGGACTCATCGTCCTGCTCACCGCTTTCGCGCGCGCCGCCACGAGCGGAGAGCCGCCGCTCGTGCTTCTCACCGGCATCCTCGGCGCGTTGCTCGCGGCACTCCTCCTCCGCGGCGCGTTCGAGTTGTCCGGCCCGCTCGGTCGCACGCTCGGGACACTTGCGGCGGCGGGCTTCTTCCAGGCCTTCGTCCTGATCGCCCGCGATGCGCGCGGAGCCGGTAGCACGATCGATTTCGTCGCCGCATTCGGCAGCGCGATTCCGGTCGCGATCGCATCGGCGATCGCGGCGCTCGTCCTCGGGCCCTTGCTCGCGCGACTGCCCGGCCTCTCGCCGCTCTGGAGCCGCGAGTGGTAGCGCAACGACGTTTGAAGCCGCTCGGACTGGTCGTCGTCCTCGGACTTTGCGTGCTCGCGATGCGTGCGTTCCAGGTCCAAGTCGTCGAGCACGAAGTCTGGGCGGCGCAGGCCGCGAGCTTTCGCACGAGCTCGCATCTCGTGCCCTACCACCGCGGACGATTCCTCGATCGCGAAGGTCGTGTGCTCGTCGCGGACGAGGACGTCGCGAGCCTCGAGTTCGTCTACCGCGATTTTCGCCGAGGAAATCCGCTCGGACTCGCCGCACACGCGCGCACGGCGATCGAAGGTCGCCCCGTCGGGTTGGCCGAGACGGAACCGCAGGTCGAGCTCTGGTGTCGTCGCGTCGCGTCGCTCGCGCCGGCCGCGATCGAGGCGTTCGGGAACGGCGCGGGTCTCCTCGACGCGGACGGCGAGGAACTCGCGACCGAAACGTCGGCACCCGAGATCGACGGTCGCAAGGCCCGCGCGGCGGATCTGCGCTTCTACGCGACGGCGCTGCTCGGCCTCACTCGACGCGAGCAGGGACTCGCACGGCAACGCATCGAGAACGGCGAGGGGGAACGTCCGTGGAGCTCGCTCGCGGCGAGCGTGCGGCGTTCGGCGCCCGAGAGCGTCCTCGATGCCGTCGCGCTGCGCGCCGTGGAGTCGCGCGCGGATCTCGCGACGCTTGCGGGCCTGCTCGACGACGGCGCACTGCTCGCGGTGGGGGCCGGCGATCCGCTCGCGCAGCTGCTCGCTCATTTCGATGCACGCCGCGCCGATCAGGAAGATGCGGCGGCCGACGAATTGTTCGAGACCGCGTGCGGATTCGCGGCCGGCCGCGTGCCGACCGAAGCGCTGGCCGCGACGTTCGAGCTCGCTTGGATCGCGCAAGCACTGCGTTGGGATCGAGCGCGGCTCGACGAGTGGATCGCGAGTCGACGAGGCGAGTGGGAGCGCGAACTCGACGAGTTCCGCCTGCCGCGCATCCTGGCGCGCGCCGACTTGGCCGAGTCCGAGGGCGCACGCGCGCAACGAATCCTCGACGATTTGGCCGACGTGTGGCGCGCGCGCGGATCGCACGGCGCCGAGGACAGCGCGTGGACGGATCTCGAGTTCGTGACGGTGATCCACGAGAGCCGTTCGCTCTTCCGCGCTCCACGCGGCGAGCCGATCACCGAGACGGAGCATGCCGTCCTGCCGTTCCAGGACGGCGACTGGCGCGACCTCGCGGCCGTCGAGGAGGATCCGTGGCGCGTCGTCGGATTCTTGTTCGAAGCCGCCGCGTTGCGAGCGGGGCTGGCCTCGCCGGATGCGAATGCACTCGCGGCTAGGTGGCGCCGGCTCTCGGAATCCCGCGAAGGTCTCGACGGCCCTGCGGCGCTCGACGAACTGCGACGTGCGGCGCGCGCGTTCGACGCCGATTGGAGCGGAGCCGCCTTGCGCGCGCTGGCGGCGTTGCGCGGTCCGGCGGACGCGCAAGGAAACACGGGAGCTCCGCTGGAACTGGCCGCTGCGCGCCTCGATCGCGCGGCGCAGCGGGAACGCTTCGTCCTCGTCGAGGCGCAGAGTCGAGCGTCGCGCGTCGCGGCGCAACCCGCGTACGCGCTCGTGCAGTTGGTGGCGCGCGATCCGGAACGCTTCGCGGGCTTCGCCGTGCGCGAGACGACGCAACGGGTCACGCGCATGCGGGATTCCGAAGGCTCGGCGGCCGCAGGTCTCCTCATCGGCACGACGCGTCGACCGTTCTTGAAGGAGCTGCTCGCGCGATCCGAGGACGAGCGGCGCATCGCGGATCTCCAGTATCGCTTGCTGAAGAGCGCGGATGAAGCGCGCGAACTGCGCGAGCTCTCCACGCGTCTCGCACGGGCCGACGAATGGACCGGAGACAACGGGCTCGAGGCTTGGTTCGACGCCGAATTGCGCGGCCGTTTCGGCGTGTACGAGATGGAAGGTCTCGATGCAGCGGAACGTGGCGACGGTGAGCATCTCGTCCCCGCGATCAACGGCGCGGACTTGACGCTCACGATCGATGCACGTCTCCAGATCGCGGCGCAGGACGTGTTGGCGAAGCCGCGCATGCCGGCGAGCGGTGACACGGACCAGACTTGGTTCGAGAACCCGGTCGGAGCGATCCTCGTGCTCGCGCCGAACGGCGAAGTGCTGGCTGCCGCATCGGTGCCCACGACGAAGGACGCGCCGATTGTGCCGGGCCGAGGCCACGAGCGTTCTCACGCGCGCGAACGCACGTTGCAGATGCCGACGTTCAATCCGCCGGGCTCCGTCTTCAAGCCGTTCATCGCGGCGTATGCACTCGATCGCGTCGGTTTCGATCCGCACACGCGGTTCGAGTGCCGCGTCAACGCGGAAGGCCAGCCGATGTTCGAGTCGCTGCGGTGCAACGCGCACCACGTCGAGTCGGATCTGCATCACGCGCTCGTCGTCTCGTGCAACGCGTACTTCGCGCAGCTCGGCCTCGTGCTCGAGCCCGATCAGATGCTCGACGCCGCGCGCGAGTTCGGTTTCGGCGAGCCGACGGGAGCTCGCGGCGCTTTCGGCCGCGATCGACGCGGTTTGCGCGAGGAATGGGCCGCATCACCCGATGTCGATGCGACCCGGATGCGGCGGGAGCTCGCGTCGCGACCCGCGCGTCTGCGTTTCCCGAACGGATTGGGGCTCCTGTGGGCGAGTCCGATGCAGGTCGCGCGCGCCACGGCCGGACTCGCGACGGGGACTTTGCCCACGGTCCGGCTCGTGCGCGCGATCGGCGGCGTACCGATCGCGAGCGAGTCGCGGCCGCTCGCGATCTCGAGGTCGGCGCTCGACATCGTCCGGGCCGGGATGCGCGGCGTCGTCCTCGAGACCGGCGGTTCGGGCCACGGCAAGGGCGTCGACGATGCGACGCTCGGGTTCTCGTTCGCGTGCAAG
>Ga0163147_10006229_pt1 | contig 14081 bp, 13 predicted proteins | sample OliLakLV19MP6G1_FD_148597 | JGI IMG/M metagenome (GOLD analysis project Ga0163147, IMG submission 148597) | Freshwater microbial mat bacterial communities from Lake Vanda, McMurdo Dry Valleys, Antarctica- Oligotrophic Lake LV.19.MP6.G1 | ecosystem: Environmental > Aquatic > Freshwater > Lake >...
AGCAGGGGGATCGGAGCGAGACGCCATTATCGGCCGGATTTTGCTGCGCCGCATCTGCACACCGCGTCTGACCCGTGGAGTGCAAATGAGTTCAAATGCGCGACGCCGTTCGCGCTTGCGTCGCGCGCGCGGCTCTCAGGACGAGCAGCTGACCGAAATCCCGCCGGCCCATCCCGGCGGGTGTCCCGCGTAACGCTCCATGCCGGCCTGCTCGCTGAACGGGTCCGAAAGCAGCACGCGGAGCTCTTCGATGAGCGTGAAGTCGCGCTGGTCGCGCGCCCGCACGATCGCTTCTTCCGCCATCCAGTTGCGCAGCACATAGGCGGGATTGGCAAGGTCCATGCGGTCGCGACGCTCCGCGTCCACCGAGCCTTCCTGCACGAGCCTTTCGCGATACCTTTTCGCCCAGGCGTCGAACGCTTCGCGCTCGACGAACTGGTCGCGCATCCTCTCGTTTCGCGCGCCGGGGTCCGTGTCGAACAACGACAGGCCGCGAAAGAAGATCGTGAAATCGGTGCGGCTCGCCTGCATGAGGCCGAGGACGTCCTCAACGAGCTTGGCGTCGCCCTCGTGGCTGGCGCGCAGCCCGAGCTTGGCGCGCATGAGCGTCGTGTAGGCGGCGTCGAAAGCCGGCTCGAATCTCTGCAGCGCGGCCTCGGCTTCTTCCATCTCCATGAGCGGCAGCAGCGCCTGCCCGAGGCAATACAGGTTCCAGTGGGCGATGCCGGGCTGGCGGTTGTAGGCATACCGCCCGCCGTCGTCCGAGTGATTGCAGACATGGTTCCAGTCGAAGCCGTCGAGGAACCCGTAGGGGCCGTAGTCGATCGTGAGGCCGAGGATCGAGAGGTTGTCGGTGTTCATGACGCCATGGCAGAAGCCGACCGCCTGCCAGCGCGCGACCAGCTCGGCGGTGCGGTGCACGACCTCCGAGAGCAGCGAAAGGTGCGGTTTCTCCGCGGCAAGCAGCTCGGGGAAATGCTCGCGCAGCACGTAGTCGGCGAGGGTGCGCACCTGCTCGTACTGCTTGCGGTGATAGAACAGCTCGAACGAGCCGAAGCGCACGTGGCAAGGCGCCATGCGCGTGAGCACGGCGGAAGTCTCGACGGTTTCGCGGACCACCGGCGCATCGCTGCCGGTTATCGCAAGCGCGCGCGTGGTCGGGATGCCCAAGCCATGCATGGCCTCGGAGCAAAGGTATTCGCGGATGGTCGAGCGCAGCACCGCGCGCCCGTCGCCCATGCGCGAATAGGGCGTGCGCCCGGCGCCCTTGAGCTGCAGGTCCCAGCGGCGATCGTCGGGCCCGAGGGCTTCGCCAAGCAGGATCGCGCGCCCGTCGCCGAGCTGCGGCACGAAGACGCCGAACTGGTGGCCGGCATAGATCGCCGCGAGGGGCTCCGCGCCTTTGGGAACGCGGTTGCCGCTGAAGATCTCGACGAATTCCGGCGTGCGCGCAAAGGCCGGGTCGAGGCCGATCAGCGCGGCCGCCGTTGGGTTGAAAGCAACCAGGTAGGGCTCCGGCAGCAGTGTGGGCTGCAGGCGCGTGAAGAATTCGGCCGGCAGGCGTGCGTAGGTGTTATTGAAGCGCAAGTGCTTGCCGCCGTTGGCCGGTGCCGCGCCTGGCGAGCCGCCGGTGCCCGGAGCGGACCGCTTGGCCGGGGAAGGGTCGCTCATCGGGCTTCCTGCGAGCAGTCCCAGAGGTTCGGGGTCACGGTGTTGTGATAGCCGGAAACGAAATCGCGCGGTGCGCCGCTTGCGGCATCGAACACGTGCCTGTGCACTGCGCCGATGTTCGCGCCGTACACATGGATACTCACCGACGGCCGGTCCGCGTAGGCATTGGACACGACATGGATGTCGCCGATCGTCGGCGACAGCCGGTCGACTTCACCGGGCTCGATGCGATGCTTGCCGCTCGCGCGGAAAGGCTGCCCGGCGGTGACGCCCGCGAATTCCTCGCAAACCTCCGCCCCGCGCATCACGCCGACGAGGCCCCACACCGTGTGGTCATGCACCGGCGTTTTCTGGCCCGGGCCCCACACGAAGCTCACCACGCTGAAGCGCTCGAGCGGGTCGCAGTGAAGCAGGTACTGGCGGTACGAATCCGGCGAAGGCTGCGCAAACTCGTCCGGCAGCCAGTCGTCGTGGCCGATGAGGTCCTTGAGGAGCTTCTCGCCCTCGGAGAGCATGCGGGCTTCATCGGCGCCAGGCTCCCCGACGAGTCGGGTCATGTCCTGGATATAGCGGCGCAGGCGGGCGGTGTTGCGTGGGATGAGTTGCGGCATGGGAGGTGGATTGGAGTGGGGCATCGGGACGGGTTCTATTGTGAAACCCGGGGCAGCCACAAGGCAAAGGCGACGCGTTTCATTCTGTGACTCCCCTGTTGACCAAGTGGCTATGTTACCGAAAAGCGCATGCGCGCCCCGGGCAATATCCGGCCCGGTTAAATGGAAACCCTGTCAGCCGGCCGGGTCGATCGGCAGGCGGCCGGCGATGCCGAAAGCCTGCTCCAACAGCGCGCCTGCCGCGAGCACGGCTGCATCGCCGTGGGTCGGGCCGACGATCTGCAGGCCGACCGGCAATCCGTCCCTGGTGAAGCCGCAGGGCAGCGAGAGCGCCGGGCAGCCGGTCAGCGTGATCACGAAGGTGAGGAACATCCAGTCGATGTAGCTGGTGAGGTGCTGGTCGCCGATGCGGGTCGGGTAGGGCTGCTCCACGGGATAAGGCGGGACGGCCACCACGGGACACAGCAGGAGGTCGAAGTCGCCGAAGAAGGCGGCCGTGCGGTGATACAGCGCATTGCGTTCCCGCTCGGCGCGGATGATCTCTTCGTTTGTGAGGTCGAGGCCCTTCTGGATGTTCCAGATGATCGAATCGCAGATGCGAGCGCGTTCCTTTGCGAGAAGCTCGCCGCGCAATGCCGCGAACAGCAGGCCCCGTTGCGCCTGGAAGGTGTCGATCGAATTGGAGAAGTCGGGGGCGCGCTCCTCGACCACGGTGCCGAAATCCTCGAAGCGCCGGGCGGCGGCCCGGCAGATCCCGGCGATCTCCGGATCGACGTTCGACAGGCCGAGGTTGGCCGAGAACGCCACGCGGCGGGGGGGACGGGGTTCGCGCACTTTGGAGGCAAAAGACGACCGCGGCGCCGGCATCGAGAGCGGATCCCGCGGGTGCTGCACCGAAAGCGCGTCCAGCATCAACGCGAGGTCCGGTACGTTGCGCGCCATGGGGCCTTCGACCCAGAGCGAATCGAAAGGCGGCAGGCCCGCGCCGCGCGGCACCCGGCCGGGCGAAGGGCGCAGTCCGACGATCGAGCAGTAGCTTGCGGGAATCCGCAGGCTGCCGCCGAGGTCGCTGCCCATCGCAAGCCACTGCGTCCCGCTGGCGAGCCCCGCCGCGGCACCGCCGGAAGAGCCGCCGGCGGTCATCTTCAGGTTCCACGGGTTGCGCGTCGCCCCGAACACGGGGTTGAAGGTATTCGAGCCGGCGAATTCCGGCACGTTCGACTTCGCCATGAAGATGCCGCCGCTCGCTTCGAGCGTGTCGACGGTGTAATCGTTGGCTGGCGCAATCGACTTCGCGAAGATCGGCGAGCCGAACGTGGTCGGTTGCCCGCCGACGTCGTTGTAGTCCTTGGCGACCAGCGGCAGCCCGGCGAGCCACCCCGGCGGCGGATCGGCCGGGGGCTTGCGCCCCATGAACTTGCGCGCATTGGCGCGCGCGATCTCGAAGAAACGGATCGGCAGCGCGTTCACCTTGCCATCGACCGCTTCGATCCGCGCCGCGGCGGCGTCGATCAGGTCGAGGGGCGAGATCTCGCGGCGGCGCAGGCGCGCGACCGCTTCAGTGGCGGTCAGGCGGAACAGTTCGTTGCTCATCTGGATGGCAGCATTTCGACAGGAGACACGCGTGCAGAGCGGACTCTGCCCGAAAAATGGCAGTATTTATACTTTAGCGTTCTGATCACCGGCGGCCCGCCACGATCGCTTCAGGCGAAGCCGAATGCAGCTTCCCCACGAGCGTCGCGCGCCTGTCCAGCACAGCGCGCTGGTTGATATAGCCCTTGTCGGTGATCTCGTTCGCGTCGATCGAGGGCGGCTCCTCGAGCACCAGCAGCCGTGCGGGCGCGGTCGAGCTGCCGGTCGAGGCCGCGTGCAATCGATCCAGCGCCGCCTGCAGGCGCTCGCGCACGCCCGCGGCATCGAGCCCGAGCGCCTTCACCGCCGCGGGATTGACGAATACCAGCGCGCCCATCTCCTCGCGGTCGTGGCCGGTGATGACCGCGTCCTGCACCAGCGGGTCGCACGCGGCGATCAGCTTCACGCGCACGGCGCCCACATGCACCCACGTGCCTGACATGAGCTTGAAGTCTTCGGCCACACGGCCATCGAAAGCGATGCCCCTTGCAGGGTCCTGCTCGTCGGCGAATTTCATCGCGTCGCCGATGCGGTAGAACCCCTCTTCGTCGAACGCAGCCTTGGTCAGGTCGTCGCGGCCGTAATAACCCGGCGTCACATTGGGCCCGCGCACGCGCACCTCGAATTTGCCGCCCGAGGCAACGAGCTTCAGCTCGGTGCCCGGCGCCGGGTTGCCGACCACCCCGGCGCGCTCGATGTGGTAGTGCACGCACGCGGCCATCGGCGAAGTTTCGGTCGAGCCCCAGGCCGAGAGCATCGAGAGCCGGCCGCCTTTCTCGCCGACGGCGAGCGCTTCCAGCCTTTCCCACAGGTTCTGCGGCAGCGCCGCGCCGGCGTAGAAAATCACTTCGAGGTTGCGAAAGAAGTTCCTGCGCAGTTCCGCGTCGGATTCGAGGAAAGGCAGCAACAGGTCGAAGCCGCGCGGCACGTTGAAGTACATCGTCGGCGAGACTTCGCGCAGGTTCCTGGCGGTGATCTCCACGAGGCCGGGCGCGGGCTTGCCGCCGTCGACATACAGCGTGCCGCCGTTTCTCAGCACCATGTTGAAGGTCGCGTTGCCGCCGAACGTGTGGTTCCACGGCAGCCATTCGCACAGGACCGGCGGGATATCCTCGACGAAAGGCCACAACTGCGCCCACGCCTGCTGGTTCGAGCACAGCATTCGGTGCGTGTTGATCACGCCCTTGGGCGCGCCTGTGGATCCGGAGGTGAAGAGGATCTTCGCCACCGTGTCGGGGCCGACCTTGGCATAGGCAGTGTCGATCCTCGAGCCAGCCTTGGCCGACAGCAGTTCCTCGATCGGCGTGGCGCTCGCGCCGACGGCCGCCAGCGCGGGTGCGAACTTCGCTGCGCCCTGCGCGAAGACGAGGCCGGGCTTCAGCAGCTCGAAGATCGCCTTGAGCTTGGCGTGGTCTTTGGACATCAGCGAATAGGCCGGCGAGACCGGCGCCACCGGGATGCCCGCATGCATCGCTCCCAGAGATAGCAGCGCGTGGTCGACCGAGTTGTCGGACAGGATCGCCACCGGCTGCGCGGCCGACAGCCCGCGCGCGAGAAGGGATTCGCCGATGCGCCTCGCTGCGTCATGGGCTTCGGCGTAGCTCACGCGGCGCCAGCCGTCGCCCGCGCGTTCCGAGAGGAAAACCCGCTCGGGTGCTTTTTCGGCCCAGTGCACCAGCCACTCGCCCAGCGCGCGGGGGTACGGGCCCAAGGGCTGTGGCGAGCTCAGGATCGTCGAGCCATCGCTGCGCTTTTCCACCAGCACCCGCGCTTCGGCGAATCGAAGGCTGGAATGCAATCGTGCGTTCATCGATGGGCTCCTCGTGCCGGATATTCGCGCAATAGTTCCAATGGATGATTCTGCCCGCCCGAGTCAGCGGTCGGCGCAATGCAATTGTCCCTTATTCCATGTCGGTACGGCTTCACGACCCCAGCAACCTGCGCGAAAGCAGTCCCTGCATGTCACGCCGCCCGTCGACGATGAGATGGACATACACCTTTCGCTCGACCACCCGGTAAATCAGGCGATAGGGCTTGAAGAACACCTGCCGGTACTCGCGCATTCCCAGTTCGAGCAGTTCTTTCGGATGCGAACCGCGATCGGGAAGCCCGGCCAATCCCGCGAGTGACTCCTCCAGCCGGTCGAGTACGCGCCCGGCACTCGCGGGGCTGTCGTGGGTGGCGATGAAGTCGACGATCTCCTGCAGGTCGTCCCGTGCCCCGGCCGTCAGCAGGACCTCATAGCGCATCAGCGCGCGAGTTTCGCCCGCAGGTCGCGGATCGCCTCGCGCGCAGGTCGCGGATCGCCTCGCGCGCAGGTACGACCTTGCCTTCCTCGATCTGCCGGTTCCCGAGCGCAAGGATCTTGAGCAACGCCATGGTCTCCTGGGCCTGCTCATAGCTGGCCACGTCCTGCATCACGGCCTTGGCCTCACCGTTCTGGGTGATGACCAGCGGACTGCGTTCTTCGGCCATGGTGCGCACGATCTCCGCGGCGTTGGCCTTGAGGTAGCTGATCGGTTTGATGCGGGTTGAATACTTCATGGTGCACTCCATGGCGGAATCGGACAGGACCGAATTTAGTCCGCATTCGGTCCTGTCGCAATGGGGCGGCGCCGTGGAGCGGCCCGCTCTTCGCGTTTCAGCCGGCCCCGCGCGCCGCGAACGCTTCGAAAGGGGCCCTGGCCTCGTCCTCCAGCACCGGACCGCGGATTTCGACGGGGGTCGGTGCGATCGCGAAGACCTTGCGGCAGTCGAGGCTGCCGACCATCGCGCCGGCCGCGCCGGGCAGGTAAGGCGTCGCCACCGTGGCACGGATGCCGAAGACCAAGCGCCGCACGCCGGTGCGGATCATCGCGCCGGAGCACATCGGGCACGGCTCGCCGCTCGCGTACATCGTGGCCGCGGCGATCTGCTGCGGCGTGCAGTGCTTCGACGCGGCGCGGATCGCATTGATCTCGGCATGCGACGTGATATCGCGCTCGGTCGCGATCGCGTTCTCGCCACGCGCGAGCACGGTGCCGTCGGGCGCAACGAGCACCGCGCCGAAGGGCATGTTGCCGCGCTTGCGCGCTTCTTCGGAAAGCGCGATCGCCTCGCGCAGCGGGCCGAGGTCGGGGTCGGAACTGGTTTTCGCTAGGTCACTCATGGTGGCCTAAGTGTACCAAGCCGCGCCGGTGGCGGAGGGTTGCGGCTAAACTGCGTGATTCGAAAAGAACCGGAGCACCGCATGGCCAGAAAGCCCAACCTGATCGTGATCCTGGTCGACGACCTGCGCTTCGATGAAACGAGCGCCTCGGGCCACCCGTACATGAAGACGCCGAACATCGACCGCATCGCGCGCGAAGGCGCGATGTTCGAGAACGCTTTCCACACTACGCCGCTGTGCTCGCCGAACCGCGCATCGATCCTGACCGGGCAGTACGCCTCGCGCCACGGCATCATCGACAACGTCGGCCGCGACATCGCGAGCCATCGCCTCGACAACTACCATGTTGCGCTCAAGGCGCTCGGCTACGAGACGGCGCACATCGGCAAGTGGCACATGGGCAACGACGCGAGCCCGCGTCCGGGCTACGACCACTGGGTCAGCTTCAAGGGCCAGGGCCAGCTCAGCAACCCGATCCTCTGGGAGGACGGCGGCGAGCACCAGGTCGAGGGCTACATGACCGACCTCCTCAATTCGCGAGCAGTGGAGTTCGTGAAGAAGAAGCGCAAGACGCCGTTTGCGCTCTTCTTCGCGCACAAGGCGGTGCATCCGGACCTGCACCAGAACGCCAGCGGCGGCATCGACGCCTCGAGCATCGGCGGCTACACGCTGCCCGAGCGCCACAAGGATCTTTACAAGGGCATGACCTACCCGAAGCGGCCGAACATGCTGCCGCTGGAGGAAGTAGCCAAGGACAAGCCCGCGCTCAAGATGCTGTTCGAGGCGCGCGCCGAGCCGGTCTCGCGCGACATCCTCGCGGCCATGGATGGGGGCACGCAGGAGGAGATCCGCAAGCGCGCGGCGATGATGGCCTCGGTCGACGAGGGCGTCGGCCAGCTGCTCGAGGCTCTTGAGGCCACGAAGCAGCTAGACAACACCTGCATCGTCTTCCTCGGCGACAACGGGTTCTTCTTCGGTGAGCACGGCCTCACGGTCGAGCGGCGCTTTGCTTACGAGGAGGGCATCCGCACCGCGTTCTATGTGCGCTACCCCAAGCGCATCGAGGCCGGTGCGAAGTTCAGCCAAATGATCCTCGCGATCGACATTGCCCCGACGCTGATCGAGCTCGCGGGCGGTAAGCCGGGCGACACGGTGCAGGGAAAATCGCTGGTGCCGCTGATGAAAGGCCGGACCGGGAAGTGGCGCCAGTCCTTCCTGTGCGAATACTGGAGCGAGGGCGCGTGGCCGTGGATCGTCGGCATGGGCTACAAGGCCGTGCGCACCGAGCGCTACAAGTACATCCACTGGACCCACCACCAGGGCATGGCCGAGATGTACGATCTGGAGAAAGACCCCTACGAGATGAAAAACCTCGCTGCCGATCCGGCGGTGGCCAAGGAGCGCGAAGCGGTGAAGAAGGAGCTGAGAAAGCTCACCGCCGAAGCCCTCGGACTCTGAGCAAAGGAACCGCCATGCCCGCCATCCAATCGATCGAGCAGCTGCGCGGCCTGTATGCGCAACCCACCGAGCGTGCCGTGCAGAAGCAACTCGCGCACATCGATCCGCATTGCCGCAGCTTCATCGCGCTTTCTCCCTACGTAGTGCTGTGCACTTCGGATGCGGAAGGCAACCTCGATGCGTCGCCGCGCGGAGGCGAGCCGGGATTCTGCAAGGTGGCCGAGGACCGTACGCTGCTGCTGCCCGATCGCCCGGGCAACAACCGGCTCGACAGCTTCCAGAACATCATCGGCACCGGACGCATCGGCCTGCTCTTCTTCGTTCCGGGTGTCGACGAAATGCTGCGCATCAACGGCACCGCCGAACTGCGCACCGACGAGGCGCTGACCGCCCAGTGCGTCGAGCGCGGCAAGCCCGCGAAGGTGGTGGTCAGCGTGAAAGTGCGCGAGGCCTACCTGCACTGCGCCAAGGCGATCATGAGATCGGGACTGTGGAAGCCCGAATCGCAGGTGCCGAGGAGAGTGCTGCCCTCGCTTGGCGAGATGATCCGCGACCAGACCGGCGGCGAGACCACGGCCGAAACGCAGGAGCAGATGGTCGAGCGCTACAAGGCCCAGCTTTACTAGCGTTTGCCTTGATTGCCGCTCTCCGGAGGCCCCTTTTCTTTTGTGGGCTCAGCAGCAGCCGGCGCCCTGCGTATTGACGTACAGCGAGTAGATCGACGTGCTCGCGGCCATGAAGAGGCGGTTGCGCCGCAGGCCGCCGAAGCACAGGTTCGCGCAGCGCTCGGGCAGGTCGATGCGGCCGATGAGTTTTCCCCGCGGGTTGAAGACATGAACGCCGTCGAGGCCCTCGCTGCCCATGCCCCAGCCGCACCAGAGGTTGCCGTCAACGTCGACGCGAAACCCGTCCGGCGTGCCCGGCCCGGCCTCGATCAATACGCTGCGCTCGCCAAGGGATCTGCCGTTCGCATTGACCTTGCAAGCGAGGATCTTGCGCGGCACCGAGCGCGACTCGACGATGTAGAGCAGTTTCTCGTCGGGTGAAAACGCAAGCCCGTTGGGCTGGTTGATGCCTTCCGCGGCGACTTCGATGGTGCCGGACGGGTCGACGCGGTAGACGTTCATCGGCGACTCCGGTTCGGCCTTGCCACCTTCGTACCAGCCGAGGACGCCGAAAGTCGGGTCGGTAAACCAGATCGAGCCGTCGGACTTCACCACCACGTCGTTCGGGGAATTCAGGCGCTTGCCGTTGAAGGCGTCGGCAACGACCGTGATCGTCCCGTCGTACTCGGTGCGCGTGACGCGCCGCCCGCCGTGCTCGCAGGTGACGATGCGCCCCTGGCGGTCGCGCGTGAGGCCGTTGGCGTTGTTGGAAGGCTTGCGGAAGTGGCTGACCTTGCCGGTTTCCTCATCCCAGCGCAGGACGCGGTTGTTGGGAATGTCGCTCCAGAGCAGCGAGCGTGTGTCGCCCAGCCACACCGGGCCTTCGGCCCAGCGGCAGCCGGTGGCGATCCGCTCGAGCTTGGCCAGGCCGATGCGGTACTTGTCGAACGAGGGATCGACCGAAACGACAGCCGGGTCGGGATAGCGTTGCGCGGGCTGCCAGTCAGTCATGTGAGGTCCTCAGTTCAGGTGGACGTACTCGTAGTCGACCGCCAGGTTGTTGATGCCGCGTTCCGGCGGTGCGATCCAGCCGGCCATCTTGCCCGGCGTGGTTACTTTCTGCATCAGGCTTTTCACAAAAGCGCGGTCAGCATCCGAGGGCACCCACTCCTCCTTCCTGCGCTCGTACTCCTCCTTGGGCATCAGGTTGCCTTTCGGGTCCACGGGCAGCCCGGTCCACGCGCCGATCGAGCGGCGGAAGCGGATGTTCGGCAGGGTGAGGCGGAACTCGTGCCCGGCGCGCTCGATGGCGCGGTTCCAGCGCCGCATGCCGATCTCGCAGTCCTTGAGGTAGGACTCGCGCATCACCTCGTTGAGGGCATTCAGCATGGGCACGTCCTTCTCGCCTTCGGGCGTCCGCAGCTTCATCGTCGAATCGCGCAGCACATGGTCGGTGTAGCTCGACTCGTCCGGGCGCCCCTTGAGCCCGTTGGCGAAGTTGGAGGCCGAGTTGGAGGAGATCTCGTTGCCGAACAGGTCGAGCGACGACGAGCACCAGAAGTTGATGTACTTCTGCAAGAGCGGCAGGTCGACCGCGCCCGCACGGCGGATCGCCGCGGGATCGTCGGTGCCGAGTTCCTTCATCACTTCGAGCGTACGCTTGATCACGCGACCCAGGCCCGTCTCGCCGACGAACATGTGGTGCGCCTCTTCGGTCAGCATGAAGCGGCAGGTGCGCGAGAGCGGGTCGAATCCGGATTCGGCAAGGCTCTTGAGCTGGTATTTGCCGTCCCGGTCCGTGAAGTAGGTGAAGCAGTACAGCGAAAGCCAGTCGGTGATCGGTTCGTTGAAGGTCGACAGGATGCGGGGCTTGTCCGCGTCGCCCGAGTGGCGCGCCAGGAGTTCCTCGGCTTCCTCGCGCCCGTCGCGGCCGAAGTACGCATGCAAGAGGTACACCATCGCCCAGAGGTGGCGGCCTTCCTCGACGTTGATCTGGAAGAGGTTGCGAAGATCGTAGAGCGAGGGACAGGTATGGCCGAGCATCCTCTGCTGTTCGACCGACGCGGGCTCCGTATCGCCCTGCGTGACGATGAGCCGGCGCAGGATCGAGCGGTACTCGCCCGGCACCTGCTGCCAGACCGGCTGGCCCATTGCGTCGCCGAAGCCGATCTTGCGGTCCGGCACCTGGTCGGCGAGGAAAATACCCCAGCGGTAATCCGGCATCTTCACGGCGCCGTACTGGGCCCAGCCGTCGGCATCGACCGAGACCGCGGTGCGCAGGTACACGTCCGAGGCCTGGAAGTCGCTCGGCCCCATCTCCTGCCACCAGTTGAGGAAGCTCGGCTGCCAATGCTCCAGCGCCCGCTGCAGCGTCTTGTCGTTGGCGAGGTTGACGTTGTTCGGGATTTTTTCTGCGTAGTCGATGGCCATGGTTACACTCGTTCCCAGTTGAATTTCGCTTTGCTGCCGGTTCCATACACCTTGAGTGCGCCCTGCTCGCCGACGGCGTTGGGGCGGTTGAACACCCAGTTCTGCCACGCGGTGAGCCTGCCGAAGATGCGCGTTTCCATCGTCTCGCTGCCCGCGAACCGCAGGCTAGCTTCCATCGCCGTGAGCGCATCCGGCGACTGGCTGGCGCGCTCCTCGATCGCGAGGCGGATCTCATCATCCCAGTCGAGGTCATCGGGCGTGATCGTCACCAGGCCCAGCTCGCTTGCCGCATCCGCGTCGAGCGGCTCGCCGATGGCCGACTTGCACCGCTCGATCGGCGTCTCCTCGTCGCAGAATCGCGTCGCAATGCGCGTGCGGTGGTTGGCCATCTCGTAGTGGCCGAAGTTGAGCGACGAAAGCGCGATCTTCGGCGCCTTGGCGGCGTCGTCGGGCAGCGCGAGCATGTAGCTGCGGTCCGCGGCAAGCGCGAGCTCGGCCAGCGTGCCTGCGAAGCACGATCCCGCGTCGATGAGCGCGATCAGCGACCTCGAGGCCACGTCGATGCGCGAGAAGGTGCGGCGGATGAAGCCGAGCGTCTCGCGCACGAACCAGTGGCCGGCGTTCGCGGCGAGCACCTTGTCGGACGCGAGCACCGCGTCGACCGAGCCTTCGGTCTTCAGCACCCAGGTGCCGACTTCGGCGTCGTTGGTGCGCAGGAGCAGCACCGCATCGTCGAGCTCGCGCGCCATCGCCAGCGGCCACCATTGGTCGCCTTGCGCGAGGATCGCCTCGATTGTTGAGGGTTGCGCGCCCTGTGGACCCTCGACGGTGATGGTCGCGTTGCGCGCGGTGCGGTCGATTTGCACGTCGACGTTGTTGTAGTGGTAGCCCTTGTCGTCGAGGATTCGCTTGAGCGGGGTCAGCGCCACGCCTTTCGCGCCTTCGGGGCGATCGGATTGGCTCGCCATTTCCATGGCGCGGGCCTGGACCATCTCGGTAAACGCCTGCGGCTTGGCGACATGGTCCACCAGCCGCCATTCTTTCGCGCGATCGGCGCGCACGCCCTCCGATGTGGTGCAAAAAACGTCGGCGAGGTCGCGGCGCATCTTGCGCTTGTCCACGAGGCGCGTGAGGCCGCCGGTGCCCGGAAGCACGCCGAGCAGCGGTACTTCCGGCAGGCTCACCGCGGAGGACCGATCGTCGATCATTGCGATTTCGTCGCAGGCGAGGGCCATCTCGTAGCCGCCGCCGGCGGTCGCGCCGTTCAGCGCGGCGAGGAACTTGAGCCCCGAATTGCGGCTGGAGTCCTCGATGCCGTTCCTCGTTTCGTTGGTGAACTTGCAGAAATTCACTTTCCACGCGTGCGTGCTCTGGCCGAGCATGTAGATGTTGGCGCCCGAGCAGAACATGCGCGGCTTGCCCGAGGTCACCACCACGCTTTTCACTTCAGGATGCTCGAAACGGATGCGATTCAGCGCATCGTTCAGCTCGATGTCGACGCCGAGGTCGTACGAGTTGAGCTTGAGCTTGTAAGTCGGGAACAGGCCCTTGTCTTCCTGGATGTCGAGCGTGAGCGTCGCCACGGGCGGCGCGATCGTGAGCTTCCAGTGGTTGTACTTTTCGGGGCTGGTGTCGAAAGTGATCATCGGGGGTCCTGGAGTCGTCTCTTGAGTTCAACGAGGCTTTGGCGCACGGTGCGGCCGGCGGTATCGACCGACGCGTCCGCCTGCGCGTAAAGGTGGGTGCGTTCGATCAGCAGTTGCTTGAGGTCGTCCATGGCCGCGGCGTGGCCGCGGATCGGCCGCATGTCGCCCTGCGCGATCACGCGCGACATGTGCTCTTCCGGGTCGGCCTTGAGCCAGATCGTCTTGCAGGCCGCCAGGAGGCGCGCGTAAGTATCGGGCGCCGTGACCAGGCTGCCGCCGGTTGCGATCACGCAGCGCTCGTTTTCCGCAAGCACGCGCTCCAGCGCCCGGCGCTCGAAGCGCCGATAGCCTTCCTGCCCGTACATGCCGAAGAGCTCAGCGAGTTGCACCCCTGCCTCGCGCTCGATCTCGCGGTCCAGCTCGATGAACGGCATGCCGAGCTCGGCGGCCAGCTTGGCGCCGAGCGAGGATTTGCCCGCGCCACGCAGGCCCACCAGAGCGATGCGGTCGCGCCTCGGGACGCCTGTGGATTCACGCACGAGTTCCTCCACCGGCACCTGCATCGCCTGGGCGACCTGGCGCAGCAGAAGGATCGACATGTTTCCTTGCCCGGATTCGAGCTGGGCGAGGTACCGCTCGGACACGCCCGAGGCAAGCGCCAGCGCTTTGCGCGTGATCTTGCGGCTGTCCCGCCACGCGCGCACGCGCTCCCCCAGCAGGGCGAGGAAGGCGTCGTCCCCGGACTGGTCGGAATGGGCGGCTGCGGTACTGTTCATGGGGCTCAGGTGCGGTATGAAAAATGGGGTATGAAATATAGTGCTTGAATTAATTATGGACTGCATTATAATGTCTGTCAACCGATCCCGGGTCCTGCCATGAA